>Ga0206910_1149_pt1 | contig 13491 bp, 12 predicted proteins | sample Alteio_BWOrgHeat_77_FD_152949 | JGI IMG/M metagenome (GOLD analysis project Ga0206910, IMG submission 152949) | Enriched cells from forest soil in Barre Woods Harvard Forest LTER site, Petersham, Massachusetts, United States -... | ecosystem: Environmental > Terrestrial > Soil > Temperate forest >... | reverse complement strand
CACGCTCATCTCGCGGAGGTTGACGGCGATGGCTTCGGCCACGTGGCGTTCCTCGGCTCCGATGCCGGGGTAGGCGCCGGGGGTGTCGACCAAAGTGATAATGGGCAGGTGAAATTTTTCGGCGAGGCGCATCAGGCGCAGGGCCTTGCGGTAGCCTTCCGGGTTGGGGCAGCCAAAGTTGCGGCGGAGGTTTTCCTTCGTATTGCGACCCTTTTGCTGGCCGATGAACATGACCGGCTGGTCGTCGAGCATCGCCGGGCCACCGACAATGGCCTGGTCGTCGCGGTACAGGCGGTCACCGTGGAGCTCCTGAAACTCGGTGAAAATGGAGTTGAGGTAGTCGAGCGCGTAGGGCCGGTGCGGGTGGCGGGCGAGCTGGACCTTCTGCCACGGCGTCAGGTGCTTGTGGATATTGGCCTTGGCGGCTTCGATCTTCTCCTCAATGGCGCGGATTTCCCCGCTCACATCGAGCTTTTGCTGCTCGGAGAGTTGGCGCAGGCCCTGCAACTGGGTTTCGAGGTCCCGGAGGGGCTTCTCGAAGTCCAGGGAGAACTTGGATTTAGGTATGGTAGCCAAGGAGCTACTTTACCCCGGCCCCCCGGCGAAAGTCAATGCGCGGGGGTGGACAAGCGCCGGAAGGCTTGATATAGTGGGACTTATGAAAGGCGAAGTTGTCTATTTATATGCCTTCGACGTGGCGAATGAGATAGTCACCGCCCGGGTGCAGGAGATTTTGTCGGAGAAACCCTTTCCGTTCGAAATACGCATGGACCGGACTCTGCCGAAGGACATGCCGCTGTATAAGCCGCTGGCGACGGAGCCCAGTCCGCTGTCTTCGCCCTTGCGCGGCGCGCCGGTGCGGCTGCTCATCCGGGTTTACGATGTCGGGGTGGTGACCATCATGATGCGTACGGCCTTTACCGCCGGGACGCTGGAAGAATTGCTGCCCTACCACGAGGCGGTGCTGGACGACGGCAAGCCGCTGGCCACGGTGGCGCGGGAATTGTGCGCCCAAGTCAGCACCAGCCTCAAAGACTACATGATTGGCCGGGCGGACTTCGACATTGCGCCGGAAGCCTTCACTGTTTTTTGCCTGGAAGACCTCGGCGGGGCGCAGGATGTAAACCTGTGGCTGGGCGAAAACCGCCGGTCCGTCGCCGGATTGTTGAGCGAGACCGAGCCACCGCGCTTGAGCGAGGCCCAGGTGGCAGAAATTTTGCGCCTGTCGCGCACATTTGAGAACACCGACTGCGTGGTGGTGGACTGGGACGCCGCGCTGGTCGTGGACCTCGACGGGTATTATGACGACGTGCTCTACGCCATCGAGCTGGCGAATCTGCAGTTGGAGGAACTGCGCGTGATGGACCACCGCCTCGATAAATACCTGGAGCAGGCCTATGTGGACCTGGAGCGCCCGCGGCTGCCGATGATTGGCCTGGCGTCAGTTTCGCTGCGGCACCTGCGGCGCTTCCGCATGGACGTGACGAAGCTGACGGATGAGATCACGCACATCACGAAATTTTTTGGCGACTGGCACCTGGCGCGCGTTTACCTCGCCGCCCGCGAACGCTTTTATCTGGAGCAATGGCGCGCGAGCGTGGAGCAGCGACTGGCGCAATTGGACAAATTATACAGCGTCGCGCACACCGAGGCCAACGAGCAGCGTATGCTGGTGTTGGAAATCATCGTCGTGATTTTCTTTGCAGTGGATTTGTGGCTGTTGATAAGGGGGAATAAGTGAATTCCTTCGCTCGAATTCGTTTATTCATTATAAAATAAAATTCTCCGATGAATCCAATTCCTCAGACCATAGGCGCTGCAAAGGTAATTTGTTATTCACCTATAGATCATCGCCATAAATTTACGGGAAAAACCAAACAAATTGTACGCGGGGAGATAATGGGAGCAATGGCTGGGCTGGCCATCTGCCAATACGCAGGAGAATCGGCCTTTTATCTTTTTGGTTGTGATGGCAATTGGAATGAGATCACGGATACCTGGCATGCATCGCTTGATGAAGCAAAAGAGCAGGCTGAATTAGAATATTCAGGAATCAGTCAAACTTGGATAACCGTTTAACGCTATGACCAACCCCATCGATCCCCGCGTAGACATCGGCCATGTGCATTTAAAGGTGGCCGATTTGGATCGAGCATTGAATTTTTACTGCGGGGTGCTGGGGTTTCAGTTGATGCAGAAGATGGGCACGCAGGCGGCGTTTATCAGCGCGGGCGGGTATCATCATCATATCGGGCTCAATACTTGGGAGAGTCTTGGCGGGTCGCCTCCGCCGCCCGGGACGACGGGACTTTATCATACCGCGATTCGGTATCCCGACCGGAAATCTTTGGCCGATGCGCTGCGGCGGCTGCAAAAGGCGGGCATCGAGCTCGACGGCGCGGCTGACCACGGCGTGAGCGAGGCGTTGTATCTCCACGACCCCGACCACAACGGCGTGGAACTTTATTGGGACCGCCCGCGCGAACAATGGCCGCGCACGGAAAAAGGGGAGATAGAAATGTTTTCGAAGCGATTGGATTTAGCAGCGTTGATGAAGGAAGAGTAGGGACAGAGGGACAAAGGAACAAAGGGACAGAGGGCCAAGACAGACCAGAACTGGTTTTTGAGGTTGCCGGAATGAGAGCTTAAATATCAGATGAGGAGGTTAGTTGTATTCGCCCGATTCGTTTACCCTTATCCCAAAGATTTTTGTTATGCGAAAGCTGCTGCTTGCTCTGATTTTTATTTTGGCGACAGGGTTACCCAATCTCGCATTGGCCCAGCATCCTTCATCCGCCGCGGGCACGGAGGTCGAAAAGCCCTGGCCGCGGGTGGGGTTTAAGGAAATCGCCACGATTCCGAAATACTGCACCGATGCCGTGGTGTCGTGGGACGGCACCAACCGCTTTTTTGTGACGGAGCGGATGGGGCGGATTTGGATTGTGCAAAATGGCCAGACCTTACCCGAGCCGTTTTTGGATTTGTCCGCCAAGTCCCGCACCACGCAAAACTGGGGCGTGTTGAGCGTGGCGTTCCCGCCCGACTTTAAAACCAAACAGCATTTTTATGTCTTCTATACGCCGAAGGACAGCACCGACTGCGTCATCGCGCGCTTCAAGGTGGATCCTCAAAATCCCAACAAGGCTCTGCCCGAGAGTGAGGAGCTAATTATCGCCCAGAACCAACCCAACAGCTACCACCTAGGCGGCAAGCTGCTGTTTGGCCGGGACGGCATGTTGTATTTTGGTTTTGGCGACGGTGGCCCGCAAAACGACCCGGATCGCAATGCGCAAAACATGACGACGCTGCACAGTAAAATGATCCGCATCGACGTCGAGGGAAAGCCTGATGCAGGGCTGGCCTACCATGTGCCGTCAGATAATCCGTTTGTGCACACGCCGGGCGCGCGGCCGGAAATCTGGGCGCTGGGCCTGCGCGTGCCGTGGCGGTGGTCTTTTGACTCCGCCAATGGCGACATGTACATCGGGGACGTCGGCCAGGATTTGTGGGAGGAAATTGATTACGCGCCCGGCACGAGCAAGGGCGGCGAAAATTACGGCTGGAGTGCGTATGAGGGCACGCATGCGTTTGTCGGCCCGGTTTCGCGCAATCCGAACGCCGTGCCGCCCTACGAGCAACCGCTCGGCACCGACTGGAGCAAGCTGGTTTTCCCGGCGGCGGAATTTTCGCACAAAGGGGACGGATTCATTTGCATCACCGGTGGCTGGGTGTACCGCGGCACGGAGTATCCCGCCTGGCAGGGGATTTATTTCTTTGGCGACCACAACAGCAACCAGGTCTGGGCGATGCGCCGCGACGCAGAAGGAATCTGGCGCACCCACCGCGTGGATCCGGGTCAGACACCCATGTTTGGCACGCCCGACTTCACGGTCGACGAGCAGGGCAATATTTACTGCATCAGTTACGGCGAAACCTACGACCGCAAGATTTCGGTGGAAAAGGGTATGTTGTATAAATTAGTTGAGCGGCCGGCAGGGGAGAATTAACCACGGAGAGTCCGGAGATTTTTTTAGACAGAATTAACAGAATTTACAGAATTACTAAGATTTGTTTGGAATAAATTATGTAAATTCTGTTAATTCTGTCTACTTGGGTTTCAGGATTATCCCTTCCCCGGCGGCGGATTTTTCAATTCATCCTTCCAGCCGAGCATGCGGGCTTGGGCGCCGAAGTGTTCAGCCTGGGGCTTGTCGCCCATTTCCATGTAAATGCGTGAGAGCGAGGTGTTAATGTGGATGTCGCCGGGTTGCAACTCGTGCGCTTTCTTGGCGGAGTCCAATGCCTTCGGCAAATCGCGCGCGGAGAAATAAATTTCCGCGAGGGCGTGGTGGGCGGGAAAGAAATTCGGGTCGGCCACGAGGGCGTCGTTAATCTTGCGCACGGCGGACGGCAGATCGCCGAGAGTAAAATCCAGCGTGCCCTCCTCGACCAGCGTTTGCGGGTCGCGTTTGCGCCTTGGATCCGTCTCTCGCAGTGACATAGCTTTTATAAGTTAACCACGGATGACACGGATAGCACGGATAAAGAGAGCAAATCCAGCAGGCCAAAAGCCATCCGTGCTATCCGTGTCATCCGTGGTAGTCTGGATGTCTTAAACCTCAGTCTATCCGAGGTTCAGCAGCCGCAAGTGCTCTCCGAGGTGTTTCTCCAAGAGTTCTGAATGCAGATCCTTGTGATTATTTAAAATTTCCAAAATCGCATCCTTGAACAAGCGGCCTTTCGCCGTCTGACCAATCGTCAGCGTTGAGCCGAAGGTGACATGCAGGAGCTGGCGGCCGGTGGTCTCGTTCAGGTAAACTTTTTCGAAATCCTTGGCCTTGGTCTTTTTCAGCGCGGCGACGCCGGCGTCGGTCGCGGAGATATGGTAGCTCTGTTTGTCCTGGGCAAAGCGCGTCTGTGCGAAGGCCGCGATTTCGCCGAAGAGGTCTTTGTCGACGCGGACGACCGCGCGCAGGGCCTCGAGGTAATTCGTGCCGGCAGTCTTCAAATGCAGGCGGGTGCCGCAGACGCGTCCGATAATCGGGTAGATGGAAAACTTGTCCGAGCCCGAGTGAATGGAGATTTTATACGGGCCGAATTGTTCGGCAATGGCGGCATGGACACGGAGCTGCTTTTCAAACTTCTTCAGGTCACCCTTGTAGTCGATGCCTTTTTCGAAATCGCCGATGAAGCGCGGGGCGAGCGATACGACGTTTTTGATGCCGCGGCGTTTCAGTTCCAGCGCCCAGAAGAGGTGCTCGAGCGGCTTGGTAGGCGTGTCGGTTTCGTCGACGGAGACTTCGATTTCGTACGGGCGGTTGAGTGTTTTCTCAAAGTGCTTGAAGAGCGCCTCGACCTGGTTGATGGCGCGGCCGTATTTGACGGCGGCGCGGTGCAGGCCGGTTTTCTCGAACTTTAATTCGGTGCCGGCGACTTCGTAGGAGCCTTTCAAGTACTTGGCATCCCAATTTTTGGGAAAAATCTTGTCCTTGAGCAGCGACGCGACCTCGTCGGCGAGTGCTTTCGGGGCCAGCTTGTCGGCCTTGTTGTTGACGAAGGGCGAGGGGTCGAGCGTGAAAAAAGTAAAACCAGCAGCGGCGGTCTTGTCGATGTCCTCGATGGTCTTGAGGTGGTCGGCGTCAGCTCCCCAGGGCGCTTTGTATTTCGCGGCGGCGAGGGCCTTTTGCGCGGCGAGGATGATCTCCTGCGGGCTGCGCTGGGTGCGGGTCATCTCGCGGATGGACTGCTGGGCGAAGATGCCCGAGAAGCCCTGGCCGTATTTGCGCATCGCAGCGAGGTGGCCGGGAGTGGCGAGGCCGAGGCGGTCGCCAAAGCCAAAGGATTTATTCAGACCGAGGGTGGTGGGAGTAGGGAGGGCCATGGGAGAAGAGAGGGGAAGGTAGAATGGAGAAGGTAGAATAAGCAGGCGGGAAGGCAAAATAAAAGTGCGGGGGGAGAACCATCTAAAAACATTCACCGCAAAGCCGCAAAGGAAGGTTTTCATCCACGCATGGCCACGAATGAATATTCATTTCATTTTTAGGATGATTCGTGGCCATGCGTGGATGAACTCTTTGCGCTCTTCGTTGCTTTGCGGTGAAAATGAGTTTTAAATAAACCCTAGTCCTCAGTCCCTTCTGCCTCCTTTTTATCCGTGCCATCTGGGGCAGCAGTGGTAGCATTCTCTGGAACTAGCCAGCTTACCCCCATGCAGAAGAAACAATTTGCCTTGGTCATTCTTTTAGGGGTCGTCCTGGGCCTGGGCTTGTGGTGGTTCACGCGGCCCAAGGAGGTTCCGGTGGACGATACCGTCGCAGTGACGGTGCCGACGAAATTTGTCGTAACCAAGATTGGCAACCAGCCCGCGCAAGCCAATCGCGTGGAAATGCCCAAGGCGGCGGTGGTGTCGACAGGGAAGGGGACGGATGACTCCGATACCCAAGCCGCCGCAGTTGCGATCGCTCAAGCTGAGGTTCACGCCACGGTTTTGGACATGGCACGCATTACTCGGGAGAAGGGTGGATTTGCTTTCATGCAGGCTTACTATTCCCCAGATTATACGTCAAGAAATGCCAAGTTCATGCAGTTAATGGTGGATAAGGACGCTGAGCGTGACTCGGATCCCAGTGAGATAGAGAAGCGCGATCACAGCGCGCAGCGGTATGATGCGCTCGCCAAACTTACCCCGGCATTTAACGCTGCGGGGGACAAAGCCTACTACCTTGGCAATGCGGATGACGATGCCACTTATTTTAACGGCACCGCCCATGTGCTCGCAATTTTGAACAAGATCAATGGCAAGTGGTATTGGGAATCGGACATGACCAAATAATTTATGAAGTCCAAAAAAGTCCCAATTTTGGCACTTATTCTGGTCGCCTTGATAATTGGCGGCGCAATCTGGCTTTTTTCGCAAAAACCGGAATATACGGCGACGACCACGCTTGTGGCCATTCCCGCCACCAAGACTGATGCGACAAAGGCGGTCACCCAGCCAGTGCAATCTAACCGGGTGGAAATGCCGAAGACGGTGGCGGTGGCGGCGAAGGACGCTGGAGCAGATGCGCAAGCACAGGCGGTCGCAGTGGAGCAGGCTGAGGCAACAGCAACCATGCAAAATATCGCGCGCACGCTGCGGGAGCAGGGCATATATACAATCGAGCAAACTTATTATGCGCCAAACATTGCGACAGTGACATCTCCGGAGGGCCGGCAGCAATTATTTGAAATGGATGCGAGGAATAAGCAAGACCCACAAGTGCAGTCAAAAAATGAAAAGCTTGCCCGATGGTTTGATTACCTCTCAACCCTGACGCCGACAATCAATGCAACGAGTGATAAAGCCAGCTACTACGGCTACGTACCCGGGGATGAAGCGGCGAAATCAGGGCCGCCGAAAAAAATCGCTGTTTTGATCAAAATCGATGGCAAATGGATGTGGCAGGCCGACATGAGCGGTGAATAAGCACGTCTTTCAAGTGTTTTTATAGCAATCGCAGCCCCCGGCTTTCGCCTTGCTTGGCGGGCCAGGGGTGTGCATTTTGAGCCTCTTTCCTTTATCGCATGACCCGCGTCTTGGTTACCACCACCTCCCTGCAGGACATCCCCGGTCCGCATCACGACAAATTGGCCGCCGCCGGCCTCGAACTCGTCCGCGAACGCGGGCCGCTGCCGGAGTCGAAAATGCTCGAACTGGCCGGCACCTTCGACGCCTTCCTGTGCGGAGACGATGCCATCACGCGCGCGGTGATTGAAAAGTCGCTGCCACGCCTGCGCATTATCGCCAAATACGGCATCGGCGTGGACAAGATTGACGTAGCCTGCGCGACGGAAAAGAACATCCCTGTGCTATTCACGCCGGGGGTCAACCATACGACGGTCGCGGAGCATTGCTTCGGGCTGATGCTGTGCCTGACCAAACATTTTGTAGCGGAGATCAACTACACCCGCGCGGGCCAGTGGAAGCGGATGACGGGCAACGAACTTTTTGGCAAGACGCTGGGCATCGTGGGCCTCGGCCGCATCGGCAAGGAAATGGTCATCCGCGCAAATGCGTTTGGCATGCCCTGCGTGGCGTACGACGTGTATTGGGACGACAAATTTGCCGCCGCGCACAATGTGAAACGCGTCGAGAAGCTCGACGACTTAATCAAGGAGGCGGATGTGATTTCGCTGCATACGAATTTGACCGCCGAAACGAACGAGATGATCAATGCGCGCACGATTGGTCTGATGAAAAAAGGCACGATGCTCATCAACTGCGGGCGTGGGGAATTGGTGAAAAACACGGATATCATCGCTGGGCTCGAAAGCGGGCAACTCGGCGGGTATGGCGCGGATGTGCTGGATGTCGAGCCGCCACCCGCCGACCACCCGATGCTGAAGGTGAAAAATTGCATTATCACCCCGCACGTGGCCTCGCGCACGGTCGAGAGCGTGCAGCGCCAGGCCGGCATGGCCGTGGACAATCTTTTGCTCGCGCTGCGCGGCGAAAAGCCGCTGGCCCAGGTAAACAAGGTGCCGATTCCCGCGCCACGGTGAAATTCTGGATTGGTTTTCAATTATCAATTTTCAATTATCAATTTCCTCATGGCTGAATCCTTCTACGTAGTTCCGCCCGCCCGGCACCAGGCCACAGTGGCAGCGGCTTATCAAAAACGCGGTTATGCTGCCGACGAAGCGATGGCCGCCACGCGTGTGGCCGAAAACGCCTCGCGCCATGGCATCCGCACGCACAACGGTATCAAGGCGCTGCACCTCGACGACCATTTTGGTTCGGGCGCGGGCGGTTGCGTGCCCGGCGCGAAAGTGGAAAAGAAGGCGACCAAGTTTGCCGCGAGTGAAATTTGGAACGCAAACAAGAAGCTGGGCCAGGCCGTGGCGGTCGATGCGATTGAGACGTGCATCGCGCTCGCGGACAAATACGGCGTGGGCCAGGTGTCGGTGGACAATGCTTTTCACTACCTCTGGGGCGGCGGTTATGTGATGGATGCCGCGAAGCGCGGGTATATTGCGTACACGAATTGCACGGCGGCGCTGGCCGAGGTGGTGCCGTTTGGCGGACGCCGCGCGACACTCGGCACGAATCCGCACTCGTGGGGATTTCCGACGACCGAGGCGCTCGGCTTTCCGATTGTGGTGGACTGGGCGACGTCGGTCGTCGCCATGGGCCGCGTGCAGCAATTATTGCGCGAGGGCAAGCAACTGCCGCCCGATGCCGCCGTGGACAAGGATGGCAAGGTTACCACCGATCCGGCCAAAGTCGTCGCGCTCGTGCCGTTTGGCCAGCACAAGGGCTACGGACTTTCTCTAATTAATGAAGTCGTGGCCGCGTTTATCGGTGGCTCGCTCCCTACGCTTCGCTGCCGTGGCGCGGTGGAAGGCGAAAAGCAGACACCGTGTTTCTACTTCCAGGTCATTCATCCCGACGCGATGTCCGCGGGCGCCTTTGCGGGCGGACGCACCCAGGCAGGGAACGTCAAGGCAGTGCTGAAGGATATTTTGAGCGGCGGCAACGAAAGCTGCCTCGTCCCCGGGCAGTTGGAAGCGCAGGCGGCGGCCAAGTGCGCGCGCTTTGGCGGATTGCTATTCTCGGCGGCGGAAATCGCGGCCTTCGATGAAATCGCCCAAGCCTGCGGCCAGCCCAGTTGGAAGCTGGAAGAATTTAAAGAAGCGCAGAGTTAATCGATTCTTCTTATTCCAACTTTCATTTTCCATAATTAATTTTTCACCATGAGCCTCCCCATCAAATCTGCTTCTGATTGCACCTTCGACATGATCGCCCTGGGCGAAATCATGCTGCGCCTGGACCCTGGCGAGGGCCGGGTGCGCACCACGCGCGAATTCAAGGTATGGGAGGGCGGCGGCGAATACAACGTGGCGCGTGGGCTGCGGCGCTGCTTTAACTTGCGTACGGCAGTGGTGACGGCGTTTGCCGACAATGACGTGGGCCGGTTGCTCGAGGATTTTATTTTGCAGGGCGGTGTGGACACCCAGTTTATCCAGTGGGTGAAATACGACGGGGTGGGGCGCACGGTGCGCAACGGGTTGAATTTTACCGAGCGCGGCTTTGGCTTGCGCGGTGCGGTGGGCATCCCCGACCGCGGCAATTCGGCGGCGTCGCAGATGAAGCCTGGCCAAATTGACTGGAAGCATATTTTTGGAAAACTCGGTGTGCGCTGGCTGCACACCGGCGGAATTTTCGCCGCGCTTTCGGAAACGACTCCGGCGCTCGTCGAAGAAGCGGTCAAGGCCGCCAAGGAACACGGCGTCATCGTTTCCTACGATTTGAATTACCGTCCCTCACTCTGGAAAGCCATCGGCGGCAAGGCCAAGGCGCAGGAAGTGAACCGCCGCATTGCGCGTTATGTCGACGTGATGATTGGCAATGAGGAAGACTTTACGGCGTGCTTGGGGCTGGAAGTAAAAGGCCTCGACGAAAAGATTTCGCACATCGAAATCGACGCCTTCAAGGGCATGATTGAAAACGCGGTGAAGGAATTCCCGAATTTCAAGGTTGCGGCGACGACTCTGCGCCATGTGAAGAGCGCGACCATCAACGACTGGAGCGCAATTTGCTGGCATGACGGCAAGTTCCATGCGTCGAACGAATATCCCGAGCTGGAAATTCTGGACCGCGTCGGCGGTGGGGACAGTTTTGCCTCGGGACTCGTATACGGTTTTCTCAAATACAACGACGCAGCAAAGGCCGTGCAATACGGCGCGGCACATGGGGCGCTGGCCATGACCACCCCCGGCGACACCTCGATGGTCTCGCTCGACGAAGTGGAAAAAGTCATGGGCGGCGGCGGCGCGCGCGTGGTACGGTAAAGCTTTATTCACCGCAAAGACGCAAAGAGAGCAAAGGAAGGAAGAGTAATGGATATAGAGAAGACATGTTCCGGGGTCATTGGCGCTGCCATCGAGGTGCATCGCCATTTGGGGCCGGGGCTGCTGGAGTCTGCCTATGAAAGCTGCCTGGCCTACGAGTTACGCCAGCGAGGCGTCAAGGTCGAAGCCCAGCAGGTTTTGCCAGTAATGTACAAGGGCTTGGCCTTGGACGCCGGCTACCGTCTCGATTTGTTGGTTGAACAAACTTTGATTGTAGAGATAAAGTCAGTGGAGGAGTTGCATCCGATTCATACTGCGCAAGTCCTGACCTATCTAAAGCAAATGAAACTTTCGCCTGGTTTATTGATAAACTTCAATGTTCCTATGCTAAGGAACGGCATCAAGCGCATTGTTCATAAACACAAAACCCCTTAGCGCGCTTCGCGCCTTTGCGGCAAAATAATCTATCCCTCGCCCCAAACATATTCATGTCCTATCTCGATTCTCTCTTTTCACTCGAAGGCAAAACGGCGGTCGTCATTGGCGGCACCGGCGAACTCTGCGGGGCGATGGCCGAAGGTCTCGCTGGCGCGGGCGCATCCATTGTGCTCGTCGGGCGCAATCCCGACAAGGCGACGGCACGCCTCAATAAAATTCACCATGCCCACCATGGCCGCGCGTGGTTTGAGTCCTGCGACGTGCAGTCGAAAGCGGCGTTGACGGATTTGCTCGACCGCGTGGTGACCAAAACCGGCGGCGCGGATATTCTCATCAACGGCGCAGGCGTGAATTCGCCGACACCATTTTTGGAAATCACCGAAGAAGAGTACGACCGGATTGTGCAAACGAACATGAAGGCGGTGTTTCTAGCCTGTCAGGTGTTTGGGCGCTATTTTATCGAAACCGGCCGCGCGGCGAGTGTCATCAACATCGGTTCGATGGCGGCGATGAAGCCGTTGTCGCGTGTCTTCACTTACTCGGCGACGAAGGCGGCGGTGCATAATCTGTCAGGCAATCTTGCGCGCGAATGGGCGGTTAAAAATGTGCGCGTGAATACGCTGGTTCCCGGATTTTTCCCAGCAGAGCAGAATCGCAAAGTGCTCACGCCCGAGCGCGTGGGGCAAATCATGGGCCATACTCCCATGAAGCGTTTTGGTGAAGCTGCAGAACTCGTCGGCGCCACGTTGTTGTTGGCTTCCGACGCCGGGAAATTTATCACCGGTGTCGAACTGGTGGTGGACGGCGGCTTTAACTGCATGGCAATTTAAATTTCATCCCCCATACCCCATGAGCTTCCTCAACGATAATTTTCTGTTGCCCACCGAACTGGCGCGCACGCTCTATCATACGGCGGCAGCGGAACCGATCCTCGACTACCACACCCACCTGCCGCCGCAGGACATTGCGCAAAACCGCAAGTTCAACAATTTGTTCGAGGCCTGGCTGGAGGGCGACCACTACAAGTGGCGCGCGATGCGCACCAACGGCGTGCCGGAAGAATACATCACGGGCAAAGTGGACCCGTGGGAAAAATTTCAGTGCTGGGCGAAAACAGTGCCGCACACGCTGCGCAATCCGCTCTATCATTGGACGCACCTGGAATTGCGGCGTTATTTCGACATACACACTTTGCTTAATGAACACACGGCCCGCCATATCTGGGACGAGGCGAATGAAAAGTTGCAATCGTCGGAATTGACCACCCAGGGCATTTTGAAAAAATTCAAGGTGGCCGCTGTATGTACAACCGACGACCCGACGGATTCACTGGAGCACCACCGTGCGCTGGCGGCGCAGGATTTTTCGACCAAGATGTTCCCGACTTTCCGTCCGGATAAAGCCTTCGCGGTGGACCAACCGGTGGCCTTCAATAAGTGGATTTCCAAACTGGAGCAGGTGAGCGGCCAGGATTGCTCGAAGTTCGATGGGTTTTTGGCCGCCATTGAAAAACGCCACGCGTATTTCCACGACTTCGGCTGCCGTTTGTCCGACCACGGGTTGGAAGCCATGTACCAGGGCCCGTGTTCCGAAGTGCAGGCTGCCATGATTTTTGATGCAGCACGCGCTGGCAAACCGGCGTCATCCGCTCATACACAGGCATTTGGCTACAACCTGATGCTGGTTTTCGGGCGGCTGGATTATGCGGCGGGCTGGACGAAGCAGTTGCACCTCGGTGCGATTCGCAACAACAACCTGTACTTGATGGACAAGCTCGGTCCCGACACTGGCAGCGACTCGGTGGGCGATTTCCCGCAGGCGCGGGTACTGTCGCAATATCTCGGCACGCTGGCCCAGGAAGAAAAACTGCCCAAGGTTATTCTGTATAATCTAAATCCGGCGGACAATTACGTGTTTGCATCCATGGTCGGCAATTTTCAGGACGGCATCACGCCGGGCAAATTGCAATTCGGCTCGGGCTGGTGGTTCCTTGATCAATTGGAGGCGATGCGCTGGCAGATTAATGCGCTGTCGAACAACGGCCTGTTGTCGCGCTTTGTCGGCATGTTGACCGATTCACGCTCATTCCTGTCCTATCCGCGTCACGAATATTTCCGCCGCTTGCTGTGCGGAATGCTGGGCGAAGATGTCGAGCACGGTGCTATACCCCATGACGTTGAGATGCTGAATAATTTGGTACGCGATGTTTGTTTCCGCAATGCG
>Ga0206910_1147_pt1 | contig 13522 bp, 11 predicted proteins | sample Alteio_BWOrgHeat_77_FD_152949 | JGI IMG/M metagenome (GOLD analysis project Ga0206910, IMG submission 152949) | Enriched cells from forest soil in Barre Woods Harvard Forest LTER site, Petersham, Massachusetts, United States -... | ecosystem: Environmental > Terrestrial > Soil > Temperate forest >... | reverse complement strand
GCGGTCCGTCTAACACAGGCACAACTACAACTGAAACATGGCGAACTCGAACAAAGTATCAAAAACCTACAACGCCTCCACCAAGAGGCACCTAAACATCCAAAGGTATTAAGGCTTTTATGCACCTTGTATGAGGCAGTGAATGACTGGCACTCGCTCTTTAGCTTATTACCGATCTTACAAAAAACCGCTATCTTCCCCAAAGAAGCACTCGAAAGGCTTGAAAAAAAAATCTATCCTGCTCTGTTACCCACTTATGCAGAACAAGGCCCAAAGTCGCTGCTTAAGTTTTGGCAAGACTGCCCCCTGAGTGTGCGCGCCGAGCCCCTGTTTATAAAGGCCTATGTCAAACAATTACTTTGGCATGCGCAAGAAGAGGAAGCAGAGACGCTCTTGCGAACCTTTCTAAAAAAGGCTTGGGATGAGGATCTGGTTCTTCTCTATGGCCTGGCAAAGGGCCGATCGCCCCAAAAGCAACTCAGCTTTGCCGAGACCTTAGTCCCTCACAATATCAACAGTGCCGCCCTACGCTTAACACTGGGTAGACTCTATTTTCGTCAACAGCTCTGGGGAAAGGCCCGGGAAAATTTGGAGCAAAGTCTACACTTAAATCCAAGTCCAGAAGCCTATGCAGAATTAGGACACCTGATGGAAGCTATAGGTCAATCTGAAAAAAGGGATGACTATTTTAGAAAAGGCTTATTATTAGCCGTACAATTAACGCCTCCTGCTGTTTCCCTCCCCTCTCAACTTTGCCTTTCTTCCGAAGATAGACTATAAAGTAATCTTACGAACTCACTAAAGTTTAGCGAAAGAAATGCGGCGATTTTTTAGGCAAAATTTTGTTTTATTGCTCGGAATTTTACTCCCTATCGGGCTCGTTGTCTTTTTTTGGGTGGCTTCTCTGATGCCCACCCTTTTGATTAAACCCCCTAAATATGATCTGCTCTATATGACCAGTCCTTATCCCCATGATGGGGTCCACATGGAAGTCGTAAATGGGAAGCTCAAAATCTCGGTCAGTCCCCAGGTAAAAAAAGGTCAACTGCCCATGCCCCGATTATTCTTATTTGACGCCAAAACGCAAACTTCAAAAGAATTACCCATCGAAGTCCCGCCCCTTAAAAAAACAAATGCCTCCAAAAGAGAAGAATTAATACTGCCCGAGATCCAAAAATTAACACTCGATCCCAAAGAAACCGCCCCAGATGGTTATAAAGCAGAATTATCTTCACCGCATATCAATAGTACGATTAGTTTCTTTTTAGTCAGCAGCTATAAAAGAAGTTTTCTCATTAGCAAAGCGGGCAATTCAATCAATATTTCTGATGAGAAAAATGAAGCTTTTGGTTATAAGACCGTCAGATTTTTAGGATGGATCATCCCCCAATAAGGAAAGAATCTATGCGTTCAAAATCCTCAAAAACTAAGAATAAAAAAATGATTGGACAATGCAAAACGCTTGGAGCTCCTCTTTCAGCATCTGAATCAGACAAAACCCTGTCTCCTTCAAAAGAACCCCTCCCGTCTGTCAATCAGGAAGAATTAATATTGGAACAAGAAAACATGGAGGCTCTAGCAGAAACCGAAAAAAATAGTATTGAAAACAGCCGATCAAAAGGGAAGGTGCTGCGAGAGATTATCATGTTGGCCCTTGTCAATAATATCACTTCCAAGGAACTTTACACGGCTTTAAGCAGAGAAGAAACCAAAAAAACCAGAACAGAAACTTTAATGAAACTTTTCGCTTATTTTGGCGGAATATTTATTTTTTCTGGCGTCAGTATTTATATTGGAACATTTTGGCCTTTGATGAGCAGCGTCATGAAAATTAGCATTACGTTGGGATCGGGCATCGCTCTCTATCTCTTAGCTTTAACCTTGCAATTATGCAACAAGAAAAACGAAAATATGTTAACGCCTCTTTTTTCAACTTCAGTTTTCTTCCAAACAGTGGGATTATTTGTGGCAAGCCAGGAATTTCAAAAGGGAATAGAAACAAAAACGGCTTCTACTTTAATTTTCTTTGTTATGCTAATTCAACAGATCTTGACACTCAAGAGAATAAAACATGCGGCATTATTTTTTAATTCAGTTTTCTTTTGGTGCGTTTTCTTTCTTTCGTTCTTAGATGTTTCACATGCAAACGAAAAATCTATTGGAATAGTGGTTGGGTTTTCGCTCCTTTGCATTTCATATCTACTCGATAAAGCTTATTATAAGACCGTGGCTAATTTTTGGTATTTAATCGGCGCGATTTTATTTTTAGATGGACTTTTTGAGGCTTTAAAAAATTCAAATTTTGAATTCATGTTTTTTATAATCAGCAGCCTTATTCTTTACTTTTGCACTGTTATTAAGAACCGCATTTTACTTTTTGTCAGCACTTTGTCTAGCCTGGGTTATATCGGCTATTTTACCAGTAAGCACTTTATCGATTCAGCCGCCTGGCCAATATTGTTGGTTTTGTTGGGAGGTGTCTGTTTTAGCGTAGGCGTGCTCGTCGTAAAAATTAGTAAAAAGTTCAACTAAAAATCACAAGATCCTCTTTAAAAAATCTCCAATATTTTTAATTTCTTCTGTGTTGACCACATGTGCCATAGGATAAGAATGCCAATCAATCTGATATCCCAGACCTTCCAATTGCTGACGGGACATCTAGCCTAGAATAAGCGGCACAATCGGATCAAAAATACCATGCGCCATAAAAATAGGGATTGATTGATTAGCAAGATGACGTTCTACCACAAAATTATGTGCTAAAGGTAAATAGCTAGAAAGCGCGATAATACCCGCTAAAGGATATTGAAAACGAAGCCCCACATGCAAAGCGATAGCGCCCCCTTGGGAAAATCCCCCTAATAAGATGCGATGGTGTGCTATTCCCAAGCGGTGTTCACGTTCAATTAACAAATGGATCAACCGCCTTGAATCCTGAATACCACGAGCATCTTCTTGGCAGGACAAATCCAATTCGGCAATATCATACCACGCACGCATAACCATTCCCCCATTAACCGTCACTGGACGTGCTGGTGCATGAGGAAATACAAAGCGGATCTTATGATGAGGGGACAAATCAAATTGTTCCACAATGGGCAAGAAATCATTACCATCAGCGCCTAGGCCATGTAGCCAAATAACGGAAGCCTCTGGCTCACCGCCTAAGGGATTTACATCAATGGTAGCTGGTATGTCGCTCAAAATGCTCGATCCGAAACGCTGATAAGACCTAAAACGGATCATGCCAGGAAAGAGCAGTGCTGTCTATGTTCTTAGGTTTTAGAATACTCTATCGCTATTGGCAACAGGAGTATGCTAGAATTTTTAAAGTCTTTAAAGCGTCTATCAGGATTTCCACTATGTTTACATTTTTAAAGAGAGTGTTACAAATTTTTATCACCCTCTTCGTACTGGCGATGGTGGCAACGATCGGTATTGTCATGGTGGTTAATCCAAACGATTTTAAGCCGGCAATCGAACAACAAGCCTTTGAACAAACAAGACAGGTCTTAAAAATACAGGGGCCCTTATCTTGGCATTGGTTTCCCCTACTCACCTTAGAATTAGAAAATGTTGTTTTAGAAAATCCTCCTCCTTTTAAAAATCAATTACTTTCTGCAAAATCTATCGTTACCAGTTGTGATATTTTATCAATTTTTTCAGGAAAAATTTTATTAAATTTGGAATTTCAAGGCCTTAATTTAATATTGGAACGCAGTCTACAAGGAAAAAACAATTGGGATGAGCTCAAAGATCGCTTTTTAACCTCGCCCAATCAAAAATCTCCAAATCCCTCTTATGTTTTCTTAAATGGCATCAAAATCGAAAATGCGCAAGTTATTTTTCATGATGATGAAAAAAATGTGCATTACATGCTAGATCATTTAAATTTATCTGCTAACAATTTTTTTAAAGGCGTCATTGGGATACCAAACCCCCTGTCTTTAGACTTTCACTTAGAACACCTCAATAAACATTCCCTTGGAAATTTCAGCCTCACAGGTGAATGGTCCCTTAAAGAAACCCTGACTGAAGTCAATATTAAGAATCTTGTTTTCAACCTTAGCCTTCCTAATGGAAAGCCAACCCTTTTAAAAGGGCACATCGATATCCAAAATTTAAATCAATCTCCTATTATACAAGGCACCCTCGAAAGCCAAAACTTCGATCTTAAAGCATGGCTTGAAGATTTTGAAATTGCGAGCCATCCTAGCTTACCCGCTTTTGCCGATCTCAGTGCGTCCTTTCAATATTTGGTGCCTTATTTGGAGGTTTCTTCTATCAATATTGATTTAAAGAATCAGGGCGCTTTGACTGCCAATATTAAACTTGATCTGAGTAGTCCTAGTGTGCCCATGCCTAATTTTGAAGGCAATTTTTCAGGCCAAAAATTACAATTTAATAAAATAGTCTTTGAAACGATTAAGGGCAACGTGACTGCCAAAACAGGTGTAGTGAATATTAAACCTCTCGAGATCCAAATGGCCCATAGCCAACACCACGCAACCTTACAAATTGATCTACAAGGAGAAACTCCTCGATATTTCTTAACAGAAGAAGCAAAAAACTTTGAAATTAATGAATTATTAACGCTATTGGATAATCAAAATAAATTAGAAGGCCAGACTTCCTTGAAAGTAACCTTAGCCACGCAAGGAAAAAGTTGGCCTGAATTACAACAAAGTTTAGCGGGCCAAGCCGAATTTCAAATTGCCAATGGAAAATTTTATGGGCTTAATTTAATTGCACTTCTTAAACACAGCCAAAACGCCCTCTATACCCTCTTGTCAGCCTTTGCCCAAAAACAAAGCCCGGATATTGCTAACGCCCTCAAAGCAGAAGCGGATAGCTGGGGTTCTTCTAATAAACCTTCCGATCTCACCCCTTTTGATTTAGCCAAAGCCAACTTCACCCTTGCACGTGGCATAATCAATAATCCAAACTTTACGATCACCCATTCTGAATACAGTGTCCAGGGCAGTGGGCATCTTAATCTCAATGACACGTCAATCCAATACCAACTGAGCGCCTTATTGAACAATAACCCTTATCCTTCTTCAGATGTCATCGGCCATTATTTATCGCAAGCCCCTGTACTGCTTAATATTCAAGGTACCCTTGCTGATCCCCGCCTTCGACCTGACTTAGAGAGTTATTTGAACAACGCTCTTGCGTATGTACAAAAAAATGTGGTGGAAAAATTGGTCGACAAAACGATTAATAAAGCCCTTGACCATTTTCTAAAACCTTAGTAGATAGTTAACAAACTTTTAAAGTTGTACTTCTTTAAAAAGCACGCTACTATAGAAAACGCTGCGGGTGTCGTACAATGGCAGTACTCCAGCTTCCCATGCTGGTAGCGTGGGTTCGATTCCCATCACCCGCTCCAAAAATCTATGAGAGGGCGCGAGTAACACGTGATCAAATTTTTTAAATGGTTATTTAAAGTTTTGGCTGCCACTGCCCTTTTAGGCATCATTGCCGTTGTGGGCATGATTACTGTCATGGATCCTAACCAATTTAAAGAGGTAATTCGTCAACAAGTTGCCTTACGAACAGGGCGTATTTTAACGCTGCAAGGACCGATGTATTGGCGCATTGATCCCGATCTTTGCTTAGAAGCCTATGACGTGGCGCTTGGAAACGCCAAAACCTTCCCCAAAGAGTTTCTCACCGTGAAAAGGGCTCGGCTCGGCGCTAACTGGCGCTCACTTTTTTCAGGCAAATTTTTGATTGATATTGAATTACAAGGATTAGCGCTTAATTTAAACCGAGATCCAACCGGTCTTAGCAACTGGGAGGATTTGCAACCCCTACTCTCTATGAAAGATTCACTGCATCAACACCTTTTACCTTTTAATGTTACGCTCTCTGATACCAAAATTTCCTGGCAAGATTTCCAACATCATCAACACTACCAGATCAGCGATTTAGACTTTTCGGCCAAAAAATTGTCTTCAGGGTGGGCAGGTTTTTCAGCACCCATTTCCTTAAATTTTAAAATACAGGATCAAAATGCCAAACAAGCCAAGATTGTCGTGAATGGCGAATGGCACTTTAATGAAAAATTACAACAAATCGATGTTCATAATTTAGCACTCAAACTTGGACTATCAGAATTGCCTCCCGCCACTTTAACCGCCGAGCTGCAGATCCAAAATTTTGCACATTCCCCACTGATCCAAGGCACACTACAGGTCTTAGAGTTTGATCTCAAAAATTGGCTTAGCCACTTTGATCTATCCCTTGCTCCTTATCTCTGTCAAACAACTGCCTTCAGCGCAAGCTTTAGATACCATTTTCCTTCTTTAGAGGTTGCTTCATTTAACCTTCAGTTAGAAAATCAGGGGATGTTAGAAGGCAATTTTTCAATTCCCGACTTTCGTAAAAATTTCAAAGCGCTGAACTCAACGGCATCCTTACACGGCAAAGCTCTACAGCTAGGCCCCTATGCGGTCAACGAGATTAAAACAACGCTGGTTGCAAAAGAGGGCCTTTTAAATTTTGAACCCCTCTATGCCGATATTGCCGGCACCACCCACCACGGCACCTTAGCCATTGATCTCAGAAGTTATATTCCCCAGTTCTCTGTATCCACTCAAACTGATAGTTTTGAGATTAACGAATTATTTACTTTATTCAACGAAAATGACCGCCTATATGGCCGACTACATGCTATGACGACGCTGTCCACTCAAGGCCATAGTCTTCATGAATGCATTGGAAATTTATCAGGGCAAACACAACTAACGCTCACCGATGGCAGGATCCGAGGCATTGAACTACCGCCTCTTTTACAGCATGCCCAATCAACCGTTGCACTCTTAAGTGATAATCTTTTAAAAAAACAACCTACTAATGTGGCTGCCATTCTAACGGCCGAGCTCGGTGAATGGAAACAACAAGCCATCAATCACCAACAATTAGCCACTCCTTTTCGGATCATAGAAGCAACGATTCAGGTCGTTAACGGCCAATTGCACACCAATAATTTTAAATTAGTACACGCCGACTACACCTTAAGTGGCCATGGAACGCTCGATTTGATCCAAAGAAATATCGAATACCAAGCCAATGCTTTATTAAATCGGGCAACGCCTACTACCAATGTCACAAACGATCTGGCTATCTTTCTAAAAGACACGCCTTTGGCGATCCAACTTAAAGGACCTTTAAACAATTTTTCTGTTCAACCTGATCTGGCACAATATGCGGAAGGCGCTCTCAAAATTGTAAAACCCGCGCCCGAAACGCCGGGAGAAGGCCTTTCAGAACAACCGACAGAACACCATACTTTAGAAAGATTATTTGGCTTTCCTTAAATGGAATTTAGTCAAAACATATTAAAGTGGTTTGATCACTATGGTCGCCAAGACCTGCCCTGGCAACAAGATCCAAGCTCCTACCGCGTTTGGATTTCTGAAATTATGCTGCAACAAACACAAGTTACCACCGTCAGGCATTATTTTGATCGTTTTATTCAGCGCTTTCCAGACATCAACGCACTCGCTAAGGCTTCTTTAGATGAAGTTTTACATTTATGGTCAGGATTGGGTTATTATGCCCGGGCAAAAAATCTGCATAAAACCGCTCAAATCATTGACTTAACCTATCAAGGAAAGTTTCCAAACACTTTTGAAAAAATTTTAGCATTGCCGGGCATCGGACGTTCTACCGCCGGTGCTATTTTGTCAATCAGTTGCCAACAACCCTATCCTATCTTAGATGGTAATGTAAAACGGGTGCTCTCTCGGTATTTTGCTGTATCAGGCTGGCCGGGAGAACCTAAAACCATGCAAAAGCTTTGGGGTTTAAGCGAAAAACTAACCCCCCACCAGCGTGTTCACCATTATACGCAGGCTATTATGGATCTCGGAGCCACAGTTTGTACCCGTGTTAAACCAAAGTGTCTGCTTTGTCCCATTGCAAAAGGCTGCCAAGCAAAAAAATTAAATCGCATTGCAGAATTTCCAGCTAAACGTCCAAAAAAAATCTTACCGATTAAAGCACGTCTTTTTATTATGGCCGTTCAATTAAAACCTCGCCTTATCCTATTGGAAAAACGCCCTACTCAAGGAATTTGGGGGGGACTCTGGAGCTTACCAGAATGTCCTTTAAATGTTGATGTCCAGAATTGGTGTTATAAAACCTTTCAATTACAGCTTAAAAAAACAAAAATCTGGGAGCCTTTTCGGCACACCTTCACCCACTTTCATTTGAACATTCATCCTATTTTTTGTGAAGTGAAAAAATCAGCTAAGATTTGCTCCCCTCTTTCAAAACAACAATGGTATTCTTTAAGCCAAACCGAAAAATTAGGTTTGCCAGCACCCGTTAAACGTCTCCTGGCCACCCTCCATGATTAAATGGGCTTCACTAGATTTTTAATTTCTCATTTTCTATGATAGGGTAAAGCGATACTCTCGTGAAATTGTCGTTGTAAGGAAACTCAAATGTCTCATCAAGTATTTTGTATAAAATTAAAAAAGGCTGCAGAAGGCTTAGAACGTTCCCCTTATCCAGGCCCCTTGGGAGAACGGATCTATCAAGCAGTCTCTAAAGAAGCGTGGAAGCTATGGTTACGACACCAAACTTTGCTGATCAATGAAAATAGACTGAATATGACCGATCCTAAAAACCGCGCCTTTTTAATTTCAGAAATGGAAAAATTCTTTTTCGGCGAAGGGAGCGAGGTACCCCTGGGTTACGCTCCCCAAAATAATTAATCTAACATACACAATTTAAGAACAATGAACTGCCTTTATTAGGCATTGGAAGCCGAGGTTTTCCTTGACGAATTAGACAAGATGCGGTCTAATACCCTCTCTGTAGGCCAGATAGCTCAGTTGGTAGAGCAGAGGACTGAAAATCCTCGTGTCGACGGTTCGATTCCGCCTCTGGCCACCATTAAAAAACACTTGTTTTTACCAGTCAAATTAAATATTACCCCCCCCTAATAACACCAGGCTAAAAAATAGCTTGCGCGACTCGCCTCCTTTCCGGCCATTCTTAACAAAGTGAGTGTCGAAGGACAATCCCCTTCACCCACCTTATTAGCCGCTTCCCAGAGATTTTGGACTTCGGCAGCAGAATAGTGAGTCGTGATCCGTGCGGACTTATGACCCAACAAATCTTGCCTATCTTCAAAGCTCACACCTGCTGCACGCAATCGTCTGCCAAATATATGCTTTAAATCATGTACCCGAACATCCAGAACTGCTTTTTTCCTGGCCTGTAACCAAGCACGGTTTAGCATTCTCGATAATGCACGGCTTTTATGTGCAAAGACAAATTCCGGATTTTTTCCACGTTGCCTTTCGATAACAGCACGTGCGATACGATTCAGAGCTACTAATCTATCCTCACCGTTTTTGGTACATTTGCCCGGAATAATAAAAACCGATCCAATTTCTGGTACCGGAACATCCACCTCCCACTGCCACCGAAATATACAAATTTCCTGATCGCGACAACCGGTGTTTACTGCAAACAATGCCATCTCTCTTAAATAAAGCGGTAGAAAACCAAACAATTGATTTTGTTCTGCCCAATTTAAAGGATAAGGCTTAGGGCTATCGGATTCAGGCAATAGCTTTATCTTCGGCGCAATCGCTAACCATGTTCATCCATCCATTCGCCCGCTGCAAGATTTAAAATATGATGCACGATCTGTAGCCCATGATTAATGGCACGTGCCTTCACGTCATCTTGTCGTCTTGCTGCAATGTATGGTTGTAACGCACCCATGTGTATTGATCCCAACGTTAAATCACCAATATAACGATCCAGCGTCCTTAGCCGATCGGCATCCGATCTAATACTGCGCTTATGCTGATTTTCCAGTAAAAACTTTGTGGCTGCCATCCTGAATAATCGTTTTGGTCTAACACCATATACCTTTGCCTGACGAATAGTCTCTAACCGTCTTGCAAGATATTTTTCCGCTTCTTCCAGTCGATTAGTTCCCGTACTTTCGCAAATACGAAGCCCATCGACCACTTTGTTGATATGCCAGACTTCTCCTCTTTTGGTAAGTCCTGGCGTTTTTTTACGTCCCATTACGCTCCTCCTAGGCGCAGGACATCCGTTACATTTCCAGGGTGTTACAATTCAAATAACTAAATCAAGCCCTGCTATTACACTGTAGAGGGAAACGACGACAACAATTTGTCATTTTAAGAATTTTACTTTGTCACACAAAGTGCTGTTATAATTTTCTGATTTTAAAGAAGTTTTTTGACTGTATTTCAATGTCATACATTTGTGTTACAACCGTGTAACAAATTAAGGATAAAAGCAATAGCTCAAAATTTTAAAAATCCCTTAAAATATCAGCATAATTCACAAAATTTTAACGGTGTATCAGGTGTATTTTCGAAAAGGACTTCCCATTTTTCTTTTTCAAGTTAAGCTTTTTTATAACTACTACTAATAGGTCGTGAGTACCATCACCATGTTCCCACTCAATATATCCAACGGCAATGGATTCTATGTTTGAGAACTCAATGGATAACTGATTTTCGATCGCTGCTTCCAATGCTTGTTTTATCCAATGCCTGAGATATGGTATGCCAACCTCTATTTTATTCTTCCTCTCAACGAAAATGCTGTATCCCTTTAATTGTATTTCTTCAGTTACCACTTTCTCAATTTTCAATATCGCCTCATTAATAATAAAGACCACAAACCCATTTGGCGGCAGTGTATTATATCAATTCTAAACACATGTGAATTATAAGATTTAGGGAATTCACGTCGCAGTGAGTAGTGAATCAGCGTGTTTAATTTTAAGTACCTACCTGTTGGATTTACTTTGATCAATTTAACTGTTTTTATAATCAGTGTATTTAAGGTAATATCTTATTTTTCTAAAAAAAACACAAAAAGACTAATTTAATGAAAATATACTTGTATTAATATTTTGGTTTTATTATAATTACAATATGAAGATATCAAAAGACGAACTAATCGGAGTTTTATCCCAATTTAACCCATGGTGGAGAGGAGAAGCAATTCCAGATCTTCCTGAATGGCAACGTGCTTCTTTTAACGAATTATATGATTGGGTTTACCGCCCTCCAGCTCCTCGAGCGATACTTCTGTCAGGAGCGCGGCAAGTGGGCAAAACCACTTTGTTATTGCAAGTTATTAGTGCCTTACTTAATGAGCAAAGAGTTCCAGCAGCTAATATTCTATATGCGACATTCGATCATCCTTTAATCAAAATGGCTGGGGTGGATGCAGTGCTTGAAGCATGGCGGGAGCGTGAGCCTAAACTTCAAGGGGAAGAATATATATTTCTTGATGAGGCACAGTTTATAAGAGACTTTGGCACTTGGGTTAAACATCAAGTAGATTTTTTCAAACATCGGCGTATTGTGTTTACCGGTTCAGCAATGCCATTAATTAAAAACCAGGAGTCAGGGGTTGGCCGTTGGCATACAATTAAGCTCACTACACTTTCCTTTTATGAATATTTACAGTTGAAGGAAAGGCAAGAATTGAAATCATATAGAGATATATCAAGTTTTTTTATCGAATCATTTCAAAAAGACCTTAAGCGCGACCTGCCAGGATTAGCAGAGTTTTCATTTAAAAAAACAGATTATAAAATTTCACAAAAGGCCTTTATGGAAAGTGCTTCTTTTGAAAAAATTTCCAACCTAAAACCGACTTCATTGCCAGACTTGCCATCACTAGAATCTTTAAAAACTTTATTTAGTTGGTCACAACAAGAATTTTATCGAGTCGCTGAAATAGCAGAACCGTATGTAGGGCATTTTAATCAGTATTTAGTTCGAGGAGGGTTTCCCCAGACCGCTATAGTAAGTAGTGTAAATCAAGCTCAACGATTATTACGCGAAGATATCATTGATAAAGTATTAAAACGTGATATGACAGCTTTGTTTGGTGTACGGCGGGTAATTGAACTTGAACAGACCTTTCTTTACCTTTGTATGCATGACGGTGGATTACTTGATATGCAGCAACTTTGTAGTAACCTTGGAGTTAAACGTCCAACAGCTGAAAATTTTATTGATTTACTAGAAGCTACTCATTTGGTATATCGTTTAAGGCCATTTGGTTATGGCAAAGAAATATTGAGGGCTAAATTTAAAATTTACCTAGCGGATCCTGCTATTGCACCAGCAGTATTACTAAAAGGTAAAAATATCCTTGATAGCCCAAGGGATTTAGGAATTGCCACAGAAACAGCCGTATTTAAACATATGGTTGCACGCCATTACCCAGAAAACACACAATTTACTTATTGGCGAGGCAGTAAAGAACATGAGGTGGATTTGATAGCTGAAACTGATAATCAAAAAATTCCTTTTGAAATAAAATATCGTGCTAAAAAAACGGGTATTGGGGAACTCAAAGGATTAATAGAATTTTGTAACAAAGAATCAAGTGAATATGCATATGTGGTTACAAAATCAATAAATGATTTTGGGTTAATAAAAGATAATTCGTTAACAAACACGAAAATTATGCAAATTCCAGCGGCTCTCCTTTGTTATTGGATGGGGAAGTCAGAATTGTTACAAACAAATTCGTTGGGCTGCTTTTAATGAGACTTAATAATAGGTTTTTTGAAGAGAAAGAACAATTATTGTGATAAAAAAGAAAACACAGCAAGATACTAAAACTGCAGCTCTACGTGTTCAGCAAAAAACATTGGGAATCCGGAAACTGGATAGAATGATTAAAGAACTTTCAGAATTTGACCCTACCACAATAACTCAACGTTTTTGATATTTAATTTTTGGAAGAATACGATGACAGGTTTGCTCGCAGCGTTTTCCTTCTCATGCCACGCCAGATCTAGGTTATTTAGGAGCGGTTACATCGACCACTGTCACACCCATTTTACCTTCTTATAAAAATAAAAGATCCATCCAGAAGGCAAATGAAAATTCTGGATTGCTCTTTCATAACCCAGCTGGAGCGGCCAATCGCTCTGCAAAGGAAAAGCTTGTAGATAAGGACTGGGACGTTGATATGGGAAAAGAAGAGGATAAGGAAAGGAAAATTGGAATTCCACTTCAAATAATAACAATAGTAATAATAAAAAAGGGCGTCGTAACAATGAATAAACTCAGTTATTTGTAACGTTTTTGGCCAATCACCTGATCAATACAATTCGGGATTTAGCTAAATTACAGACATCCCTCGCGTATTTAGGCCATTATTATAGGCCAACCGGTTGAAAAACCACGTTTTTTCGTCACAATAGGAAAAAACTGCATAATTACCTCTGGGCATTGAGTGATTTGGGGGGAAGACGAAGAGTCTAAACCAAGATTTAATAAAAACCTTGGATGGGATAGCGGTATTGTTTGATAAGGAAAATCGCAAATTAAATTAACTGTATTTATAAGTAGTATTATTGGACAACTCACTTGGGCCTCTCCTTGGCCTCAAGTCATCGTAACCCACTACTATTTAAAAACAACTACTTTTGCCCGATTGGGTGCGGAATTGTTATGCTTCGTCAAGCATTGTAACGAGCCTC
>Ga0206910_1125_pt2 | contig 13528 bp, 13 predicted proteins | sample Alteio_BWOrgHeat_77_FD_152949 | JGI IMG/M metagenome (GOLD analysis project Ga0206910, IMG submission 152949) | Enriched cells from forest soil in Barre Woods Harvard Forest LTER site, Petersham, Massachusetts, United States -... | ecosystem: Environmental > Terrestrial > Soil > Temperate forest >... | reverse complement strand
CTTACCTACCCCGCCTAAACCATGGGCAGTTAAAGTTAAAATTTGCTGTTCGGACTGTTTAAAATGTTGCTCAATTTTTCCTTGAAGTGTCCTTCTCTCAATAAAGTCAGGGTTGCTTTGTGGTCTCTGAAATTGCTGACCACTCTCACTAAAAAGAGACTTGGGATTATTTCCCTGTGACTTCATTAAAACACCAATCATCTCTGTTGAAACTGCTGCGCTATGCTCCGTTTTTTCTTGAGCTTCTATACTTTGATATTGCGTATCTTGGCTTAAATAGTCTAAACGTTGACAATGGTAGCCAAAACTAAGCTCCTCTTCAATAACCTTTAAGTCTTTAGAAATACTGGGGTAACCTTTTTCAAAGCTCTGCCATAAATCCAAATATTGAGTTTTGACTTTTTGAATAGAAGCTGCATAAATCCAATCGATTAATTTTTTTAAAGTCCCGATATAGCCTGCGTCCCGTGCATCTCGTACGGTAGAATATCCATCATAGCGTTCGGGATAGGCGCTCTTTAAAGTGCCACTGATTAACATCGGATAAACCCGACTATGACCAAATTGCTTTTGATCTTGCTCAGCTCTATTTAATAAAATGCTTAACTCTGTTTGTACCTTATGTGCTTGATGGCTATAATGCTTTTGCAACAAGGACTCTGTGCCTACCAAAATAACATAGTTGCCATCATGGTAACGTTTCATAAATTGATAAATATTATCCCCTGGCTTATTGTCGCGGATATCCATCACCACATGAATACCGGCGGCCTTTAGCTGATCGTACAATACCGATAAAAAAGGTTGTACCCAATATTCATGTGCCTTATTTTCCTTGCTCGGCCAGGCATAACTGATATGACAACGAGGCGCTACTTGATTCGACACCTCTAAGAGCTGCTTAAGGACGGTCAAATGCTGCGTTACCACCCCTTGCCTTGCTATAAAACTTTGCTCGGCATATAAATGCTTGGTTTTAAGTGCTAATTTTTCTCTATCAGCGGCAGGCATTTCTAATTGTCTTTTTAGTTCTTTTTCTAAAGGCTCTATCCGTTTTAAAATGAGCTCTTTTAAGGTATTGGGCAAGCTTTGATCGCAATAGTTAAGTAACTCATAAAGCTTATCTGTAATGTTACGTATCTCCAATATCAGTGTGTTAATTGATTGGTAAAAATTAGCTGGATTTTGTTTAAGCCTATATTTATTAATTGCCAATGCTTTTTGTTGGAGAATATTTAAGTAGGCGCGCCCTTCGGCCTGAATTTCCTGAGTAGAGGGAATTTCCTCAATAATTTCTTCTAATTCATTATTTTCAAAATTTACGCCGGGCAACGGTTGAACCCTTGCTGAACCTAGGGGGCTTGCAGCACTTTTTAATGCCTCTTCTATCGTTTCTTTTTTTTCCATGGTTTCGATCTAGAAATTATACGCTCGACCTATTACTCGGACTAAAGACAAAGCATCTCAATGTCTTTATTTTGAGGGCTCTTTCACACGACAAAATTAGAATTTACAAAAAAATAATATCACGCTTTTCTAAAATATACTATTATCAATGGAATCGTTTTTAAACAGCGTTAGCTAATGATGAACACCCTAGCCACCCTATTGGTTTTGATGACAGGCAGCCTGCAAAAATTATCGTGAGAACACCTTCCAATCCCAAACGGGGGTCTATAGAAAAATCGTAGACTTAGCGATAGTATTGAATTTTCAAGTAGCAGGGCAACACTTTTCATCGCCTTACCTATTCAGCTGGAACGTCAAGACAATACAAAACCTCTCTCTCACAATAAAGACAAGATATCGTTATAGAAAGCCAATAACATAAAGCCTATCAATATCACCGACCCTATCCAAGTTCCCACTGTCTGTGCCATCTCAGAGGCAGCACGTCCACTCAAGATCTCATATACACAATACATCAAATGCCCCCCATCTAAGATAGGAATGGGTAACAAATTCAAAACACCAATACTAATACTAATGACCGCTAAAAACTCAAAAAAGTACTTAATGCCAAAGACTGCCGAAAAGGTAGCCGATTGACCTGCAAACTTTGCCATGCCTAAAGGACCATTAAGATGACGAACCGACACTTCGCCCCATAGCATCTTTTTCATCACTTTGAGCGTTAAAGAGGCATATTCAAAGGTACGATTCAACGCCTTACCCAAAGCCTCAATAACCCCAAATCGTTCTACTCTCAAGAAATGCTTGGGTATTTCTTTAAGCGCTGGGAATTCTACACCAATAAATCCAATGTTTTTACCCTCAGCGGATTGCTTTAAAGTAGGTTCTAGCCTTAATTTTATTTTTTGATGATCTCGCAATACCTGTAAGACAATGACTTTATTGGGACGGGCTTGAATATATTTTATAAATTCTGAACGCGAATAAATAGGGTGCTGATCCAGTGCAATAATCTCGTCTTTCTCTTTTAAACCTGCCTTAAAGCCCGGATAATCAGGCGTTACTTTACCCACTACCGCCGGTGTAGGATCAAGTTGTGTCATACCCAAACTTTCTAGCCAATCCGCTCTCGCCGAGGCATCAGACCATTGTCCTAAATCAAGCGTCTTATTCTGCAATAAAGCGCTTTTATTATCTCGAATGGTTAATACAATTCTTTTGTCTTCACCCAAATAAGAAAATAACTGCGCCGACACTGTTTGCCAACTAGAAGTCGGTTTTCCTTCAATGGCAACGATCTCTTGACCCGCATGTAAACCCGCCAAACCCGCTACGGAGTCTTTTGGCACATTGCCTAATATAGGGACAAAAACACTGACCCCAACAGAAAAAACTATCCAGTAAACCACAGTAGCAAATAAAAAGTTGAAAAAGGGTCCGGCTAATAATACTAGCATTCTAATCCAAACCCGTTGATGGCTAAAAGCCATATGGCGCTCCGCTGGCGCTATCGTCTGTGCTCGTTCTCCAAATAAAGCAACATATCCTCCTAAGGGAATTGCGGATAACAGATATTCTGTACCCAATTTGTCATACCAACGATAAAGTGGTCGACCAAACCCAATAGAAAAGCGCAAAACCTTGATGCCAAATTGTCTCGCCACCCAAAAATGACCAAATTCATGGACCGCCACAATAACACTGATAGCAATAATGAAAGCAAAGATTGAGATTAAGAATTGAAACATAAATCCTCCAGCACTAAATTGAGTGCCTGTTTAAACCAAGGCGTAAAATGTTTTGTACTTGAAGAGAGTTCTTGTAAAAGGCTTTCTGTCGATATCCACCGAAAAGCCTGTACTTCTGCTGGATTAACAGTAATCATTTGAGAAGAATTGTATTCGCCAACAAGTACATGATCGAATTCATGTTCTGTCAATCCATTCTCAAAGTGTGCTTTATACTGAAATGAGCCTATCTTTCTTAATGGTAAGTCAATAGACATCTCCTCTTTTAAGCGCCTTCGTCCTGCCGATAAGATCTCTTCATCTATTCGAGGATGACTACAACAAGCATTTGTCCACAACCCTCCACAATGGTATTTATCACGATGACGTTGCTGTAATAAAAACTCAATACTGCTGTCAGAACGGCGATAAATGAAAACAGAAAACGCCCGATGCAACAGAGCAAGTTCATGTGCCTTTATTTTTTCCTCAGTGCCCAAGACCTGATCGTACTCATCCACCAGCACCACACGTTCTTCCACTAACATTGAAAAGCTCCTATATTAAAAGGGGAGACAACGATAAGCTTTGGAAATATTTTAATAATCGCTTCTTCATCTTTCTCAAGAAACAATAATTTTAGATTAGGTCCTGCATCTTGTGTAAAGTATAACGGTAATCCTAACTGTCTATAATGCCAAATCTTATCGATGGCTTCTAGGGTACTTGCTTGCGAATATAGAATTGGCGGCGAAGTTGTTAACATAAGGGCGTGCATCGCCAAAGCATTCGATTCTGTCGTTTCCCCTAATGCCATGAAATCCTGCTTTTCAATTGCCTTTTTCAAATCCTTGAGATCACGTGCCTGTTTCTCCGGCCATATTTTATAAAAGGGCGAAGTTAACACCGTGTTTTGCATTGCTATTCTAGAGCTCAGTTTTTTTTGCTCACTATCCACGATTAAGACACCAATTCGTAAGGCTGGCCAAACACTTTCAAGGCAAGCCCCCGCACTATCCATCCCATCTGCATCATGACCTGCTTGCCACTCTACAAAACCATGCCAAAAAGAACGGCTGGCGCTACCACTTCCCAAGCGCCCTAAAATAGATAAAAGAGAAAGAGGGAGCTCCCAGCCATATAATTGATCAAGGGCGCCAACAACTGCTGCAAAGCCGCAAGCCGAGGAAGCAAGCCCCGCGCCAATTGGAATATTGACTTCTGTTGCCACACGAAAAAAGACCGAATTTAGAGGGCGAAACAGGTCCAAAAAATGACTGAGATTTTTAGAAAATATTGAATCCTCATCAACTTCCTTTCCATTAATTGAAATCCTATCTTTTAAAGCCTGTTCCAAGGCAATCGTGGTCTTTGCGCCCAAATTGCCTAAGGAAATAGACAAACTAGACGTGTGAGGTAAGTTCAGTTCAGTATCTCGTTTTCCCCAATATTTACATAAGGCAATATTAGAAGGCGCAAAAAAAGTGCCTTGCTCACGTTTAGGTTCTTTGGAGTAGGCTTTTAAAATATGTTGAACAACTGCGCACTTATTCACAATAAGCCCCCTGCAATGAAGCCCTCACTGTGATCTCACGCACGGCCGTTTCCTCTGCCATTGTAAAAGAATGACATTGACCAATCCCAATTACACAATCTCCAAGGCCAGAGCCTGATATTTTCGAACCAAAAATTTCTAAATGGCCATTAAGCTTATCAATGATACGATTTAATAAAGGTGTACCCACGCCTAATGCATTCATAAGCCCTTGTTGGATGGTTAGAATTTCTCCTAATAAGGGCCAATCTTCCTGTTCAATTGCGACAACGGCTTCATTGACACACGCTTCAATGCTGTCATAAAGTTTTTCGTAAACCTCGGGCTTTTTTTGGCGAGCTGCTTCCACTTTTTTCACAACTTCAGGTGTTGGTATTTTAGAACCTGAATATATCGCCACTAAGGGTAGCAAATGCGCCCATTGTTTAATCACCCAGGGAGAATTTTGTTGGTAAAGGACAATGCCCCCAAAAACGCTGGCCGCAACATCGGCACCTGATCCAACGCCTTGCACAACTTGGATCACCGCTTTTGCATCCGCAAAAACTCTCATCAAATGCTTGCTATCTATCTCAGCTTTCATAAAATGGTACAAGACCATCAGGGTAGCAACGGTAACCGCCGCCGATGAACCAAAGCCCACGTCTTCTTTAAACTCTGAAGTAATCATTAATTCAAAACCCGTGCTCAACTGGTTTTTCAAATGTGAAATTGCGGTACTTACAAATTGAAATGGTTGCTCAATTTTTAAATTGTCCAAGTTGAGTTGCCGTATGCCAAGCGCAGAATTGATAATAATGTGACGATCTGTCCGAGGAGTGAGTGTTACGTGAACACGTTTATCAACTGCTAAGACTAGCGCTTTTTTATTACGTAATACCGCATGTTCCCCTAATAACATGAGGGTGCCCGGTGCTGAAGCCTTATAAGATATGGGTACCATGAAAGTCTCCCTCCACCTGCTGCAGGCTATAACCATATTTATAAACAATGGAGGACAAATCTTTTTCAGAGACGACTAGCACAACACCTGCATTTTCTCCTACCACAGAACCTGCCCCACACACTTTGGCAGCAGCGTTCTCTTTCTCAATGCTACTCACAAACTCTTGTACCTTAGGAGGGACTACGCCAATTTTGACTAATAAACGGTGATTTTCCCGAATGGCAATTTGCATTTTATGCAAATTATTTTGTTGTAAGGCCTCATCAAAAAAGTTTGTCACTGCTCCAAAATCATGTGCCAACTCACTATTTTTAAAGTGTTTAGCCGCTCTCTCCACGCATTCCCCCGTGGAAGCCAAAGGTACCCCCGTTTGTACAATATGCATAGGCATCTTAGGAATAGTCCGTTTGACAGTATTCCCCTTTTCAAAGCGTAAGCAGCCACCTGCCATCGCCAAATGCAGGTCGAGTCCACTCGAGTAACCGTGTTGTAGATTCTCAGCCTCTCGTCCTAAGGCCACAAAGCGAGCAGGATCAATATCTAATTTTAGAAAATGCGCCAGTGCATATAAAGTACTCATTACCAGCGCTGCAGAAGAACCCATTCCACACCCTATTGGAATTTCAGAAGACGCGCGAATTTCTAAGCCTTGGGAAAGCGGAATATTCCAGGTTTCCAATAAATGTGAAACGGTAAATTGTAAGAGCTCAAAAGGTTTTTTTAACACTTCACGGATCCCGCAGTGCCCTTCTAAAAATGCGCGATATTCATCCTGTAATCTATCTTTTAAGGCTTTTAAAGTATGGAGTGTGAATGATTTTGCATATTTTAAATTCATACAATTAAATAAAATGGCAGAGGATAAACCCGACAAGACAGTACTCTCAGCATACCGATTGATGGCCATTGCAATAGCAGGTTTTCCATAAACCACCGCATGTTCGCCAGATAAAATTAACTTAGCAGGCGAGCGTGCTCGTAATTGCTTTTTCATTTGCCAGAGCTCTCATAAATACGCTTATGCTGATCAATCGCTGCCAAACGATAACGGCCTTGACGGAAATTTGATAACACTACCGCACTGCCATCCACCGGATAGCGAAAATTATAAAAAGATTCATATTCATCTTTGCTCAACGACTGACGGTTTGAGAGCATTTTCTGGTGGTAGGCGGTATCTAACATCGTTTGATAATTGGCTTGAACAATACCACTAAAAAATTCCGCGACACAGCCAGAACCATAACTATAAAATCCAATACGCCGCTCTTTCAAATCCGTCTCCGTATTCTCCAAGAGAGAAAGTAAACTTAAATATAAGGCCGCCGTATAACAATTTCCTACCACTCGCCCATATTTTAAGCTGGCCCCCAGTTGTTGTTCGAGCTCTATGGCAGACAACTTAGGTAAGTTATTACACTTTAATAGGCATTGATGGGCTTTTTCCACCAAACGAGGAACCGGAACGTGATAGCAAAAATGTTGGTGATCATCAAAAACCCGTCCCGATAAAGCCGTGTATTGTTCCCATGTTTTCTGCACTAGCTTAAGGTATAGCTCACACGAATACTTTCCATCAACTAAGGCTTCTTCCCGATAATTAGGACGCCAAAAATCCATCACATCTTCAGTATAAAACCCACTTTCCGGTTCAATCATTAAAAGGCGAGGATTTTGTGACAAAATCATGGCCACAGCCCCCCCACCTTGGGAGGACTCGCCCGTCGTATTTAGTCCATAACGGGCAACATCGGAGGCAATTAAAAGCACCTTCTTACTGGGATTCTGACGTAAGAAAGGCAAAGCCATCTGCAAACCCGCCGTTGCACTATAACAGGCTTGCTTTAATTCTATTACACGACATCGCGAAGGTAGATTTAACAAACGGTGAACAAAAACCCCAGCCGCTTTAGATTGATCAACCGCACTTTCTGTTGCAAATAAAAGCAAATCGATCTCTGCCGGTTCAACGTGTTGCAACACGCGAGCACCCGCATCTGCTGCCATGGTCACCACATCTTCATCAGGTGGTAAAACCGCCATTTTCTGCTGGCCTAAACCGGTGTGATATTTATTAATATCAACCCCACGCGCTTGCGCAAGTATTTTTAAATCTAAATAATAATGGGGAGAATAAAACCCCATTGCATCGATACCGACCTTAATCATGGTTATTTAACCTTTTCTAATTCTAAACGCTCCATACGAAGATGACTCTGCATCAATTCCCCTGGATTGGTTTGAGCGGCTAAAAGAGAGAGCTCACCACACAACACAGTAGCGCCGATAATCGCTGCTAAGCGTTGACTATTTGCCCCCGCCTCCCTTTCTACCAAACACCCTAATTTTTCCAAATTTTCTTTTACAAAAGACAAATGCTTACCATTCCCCACCGTCCCTACAATCACATTTGGTAAGGTTACCGAAAAATAAAGATCCTGGCCTCGTAATTCGGTGTGCACGATCCCTTGTGAACCTTCAATAATATTCGCGGCATCCTGCCCCGTCGCTAAATAAAAGCCTAACAACATGTTCGCAAAATGGGCATTTGCACTGCGAACGCCACCCGCTAAAATAGTACCAATAAGGTTTTTTTTAATATTTAAATTAACAATTTTTTCTGGCGTTGTTTTTAAATACTGCTCACAAATCTCTCGGGGAACCGTTAATTCCGCCACCACATATTTACCACGGCCTAAAATACCATTCACTGCCGAGGCTTTTTTATCCGTGCAATAATTACCGGATATAGAAACATATTTCAACTGGGAATATTTTTTTAAGAGCCATTCTAATAAAGCTTCCGCCGCCTTGGTCGTCATATTATGACCCGAGGCATCCGCCGTGTACATTTCAAAACGAATATAAAGAAGATTTCCAACTAACTGAGTATGCCAATCTTCTAAACGCGCAAAAGAACTGGTTTTTTTCACAACCTCACTTAATTCTGCTCGGCAGTGGCTCAACTCTGCGCTGAGCTTAGACAAATATCCCGCATCAGGGCCTTCCACTAAAACTGAACGCGTCATGCGATCATCTGCAATGATAACCTCAATCCCCGCACTCAACCGAGAGATTAAGGCTCCGCGCTGGGTAGAGGGCCATAAAGGGGTCTCATAGGTTGCTAAAGGTACCCCCACCTCTTCCTGCAAAATTGGCCCCTTAATCTGAATAGGACCCACCGTTCGCATGGGAATGGCACAAATCGAAGAATTTTTCAATGTTTTCCCCACTCAGAGGTTTTTAGCTTAAGGAGGCCCATTATACTGAAGCCCCCTCGCCGTTTACAACCATTTAACTCTGTATATAACTAAGTTTTTCTGCCGTTTTACCAAAAGCCACCAGCAGGACAGTAGATTTATTAAGTTAATTATATAAATTTTAAGTAAGAAAGGCAGCGGAAGATAAGGGAGACTTTCCTTTAATTAAAAAACATAAAGCCAATGGTAAAGATAGGCACGGCTGCGGTTAAGCTATCAATCCGATCCAACACCCCACCATGACCCGGTAAAAGGGAGCCACTGTCTTTTAAATTGCGCATCCGTTTAAACGCACTTTCAAATAAATCCCCAATAATTGAAAAACTCACGGTGCCAAGACTTAAAATCATCCAATTCATCGCAGACATATTAGGCTCTAGGAGATGATAACCCCCGACTATGACCCCTAAAGCAGCCAACATCGCCCCTATCACCCCTTCCCAGGTCTTGGCCGGGCTCACCGCTGACGCCAATTTATGTTTACCATAACGCCTTCCCACAAAATAGGCCGCTGTGTCGGCAAGGCATATCAGGGTTAATACATATAATATCCATTTTGGGGCTAGGTATTGTAAAGCCAATAGCAGGCACCACGCCGGCATTAATACCAGGCAGCCAACGAATAGTGCAAGAGGACGCGATTTAAAGATCAAGGCATCTTTGGGATAACGATAAATAAATAAGACTGCCCAAAACCAGAACAATACAATTAATAGCAAAACGCCTTGGCGAAGCACTGCTTCCCCTAATGATCTTAAAATAGCCAGTAAACACAACGTCATCACTGGCATTAACACAAAGCCACCCAGTCGGGCCTTCCAAGATCCAAAGCCTGCTAGCCGTGTCCATTCCCACATGGCGACAGCAAATATTGAACCACTCACAATCATAAAAGGGATATTCGGTAAATATAAAATTCCAAGTATCACCGAAATGACCAAGAGGGTTGCCGTCATTATCCGCGTTTTAAGCATGTATTAATTGTTCCACTAAGGTAACACTAGGGCGAAGATCTTCTTTGTCTTGTTCAACAATATACCCAAATCTTCTCTGCCGTTGGGTATAGGCCTTTAAGGCCTCTTCAAATTGCGCTTCCCGGAAATCAGGCCAAAAGGTTGAGGTAAAGTAGAGTTCCGTATAAGCGAATTGCCAAAGTAAAAAATTGCTAATACGATACTCTCCACTGGTTCTTATCAAAAAGTCAGGTTCTGGACAATCTGCTAAGGCCAAATGTTCACGAAAAACGGCTTCGCTAATTTGCGTTGGATTAAGCTCACCTTCTAATACTCGTTGACTGAGTTGGCGAGTGGCTTCAAGAATATCCCAGCGACCACCATAATTAAAGGCAATATTTAATTGTAACTTTGTATTTTCTGCCGTTAATGTTTCCGAAACGGCAATCGCTGTTTGTAATTCTTCAGAAAAACAAGAGGTATCTCCAATGATTTTTAATCGTACGCCGTTTTCATGTAAAGTCTTCGTTTCCGTGCGCAAAGATCGCAAAAATATTCCAAATAAAAAATTAACTTCGCTTTCAGGGCGTCCCCAATTCTCACTGCTAAACGTAAATAAAGTTAAACAAGAGACACCTTTTTTTACACAAGCGGAAATAACCGCGCGTACGGATTCTACACCTTGTTGATGGCCTGCAATACGAGGCAACAATCGCTGCTTAGCCCATCGACCGTTACCATCCATTATTATTGCAACGTGGCGAGGAATGCCCATTATACTTGCATAAGCTCCGTTTCTTTGGCGGTGACAAGTTTATCGATTTCTGCTACGAATCGATCCGTTAATTTCTGAACAATTTCTTCGCCCCTTCTTTCTTCATCTTCTGTAATATTTTTTGATTTTAACAATTGCTTAATGTCTCCATTTGCATCACGACGAATATTACGCACTGCCACACGTGCTTCTTCTGCTTCGTGCTTAACATGACGCACTAACTCTTTTCGGCGCTCTTCAGTCAGAGGAGGCAACGGAACGCGGATCACCGTTCCTGCAGTGGCAGGATTTAATCCTAAATCAGAAGAACGAAGGGCTTTATCGATAGCCAATACCATAGATTTATCCCAGGCTGTGATAGAGAGGGTACGCGCATCTTCTATATTCACATTCGCTACTTGGTTTAAAGGGGTGACATTACCATAATACACTACAGAAATCGATTCTAATAAACTTGGATGTGCACGCCCTGTTCTTAATTTTGCGAGGGTATGGCTTAAAGTATCTATACTTTTTCTCATGCGATTCTCTGCGTCTTGTTGGATCTTCGCTAACATATTTGTTTTTACTCCAGTCTTTCCGCCAAATGAAAATAGCCATTTTTCAAATTCTATTCAACTAAGGTGCCTTCGTCCTCTCCTAAAATAATTCGTAATAACGCACCTTCTTTTTGCAAACTAAATACCCGAATTTTCATATGGTGATCACGACATTGGCAAAATGCGGTTAAATCCATTACACCCAATTCTTTAGAAAGCGCTTCGTTAAAACTCAATTTGTGATAACGACCGGCTGTCGGATCTTTGGCCGGATCGTTAGAATAAACCCCATCCACATTAGTCGCTTTTAACAATACGTCGGCTTCAACCTCAATCGCTCTTAAACTAGCAGCAGAGTCTGTTGTCACCAAGGGATTACCTGTGCCCGCTGCGAACAAAACAACACGCCCTTTGTTTAAATGGTGCATTGCTTTACGGCGATCGTAATAATCAACCACACCACTCATGTGAATTGCTGACATAATTCGGGTTGCAAAACTGGCACGCTCTAAGGCATCTCGCATTGCTAAAGCATTCATGACAGTGGCTAGCATTCCCAATTGATCGCCTGTAATCCGTCCTATACCAACTGCAGAAAGGGCTTCTCCTCGGAAAAAATTGCCGCCCCCAATGACTAAACCTACTTGAACGTTGAGTTTAACAATCTCACCTATTTCAAAGGCGATTCGATCAATCACTTTGGGATCAATGCCAAATGATTGTGTGCCTAGCAATGCTTCACCACTCAGCTTTAATATGATTCGTCGATAGATAGGTTGCATATCCTCTCTCTGTTCAAAATGAGCCCTCTCCCCCTATCTCTACTGTAGATGAAGAGACGAAATCAAGAGAAAATCAAAATCTATTATCCGTGAACTTGCGCCATCACTTCTTGCACGAAATTATCTTCTTTCTTTTCAATACCTTCTCCTACTTCAAAGCGTACGAAGGCTTGCACCTCAGCATTACTTTCTTTCAGTAAGGTTCCGACAGTTTTAGAAGGATCTTTAATAAAACTTTGCTCCAAAAGTGTTAATTCCATTGCAAACTTCTTTAATTTCCCTTCCACAATTTTTCCAATCATTGCTTCTGGTTTACCTTCTTCAAGTGTCTGTACTGTAAAGATTTCTCTTTCTTTATGCAGACGCGCCTCTGGGATATCAAGAGCCGTTAGAAATTCAGGATTCATTGCTGCCACTTGCATCGCTAAATCACGCGCTAAGTCCGCCGAACCTTGCTTTAAGACCACCAATGCCCCAATTCGCACTCCATTGGCATCTCCATGTCCATAGCTACCAATCACACCCTCTGGCATTTCATAAAATGCCAAACGACGAACGGTGATATTCTCACCTAATTGCGCCACGAGATTGAGGCGAGCTTGATCGGTCGCTTGTTGCAACACTTCTACCTCTTGAATGCAGTGTTCTAAAGCTTTAATAGCCGTTTCCTTTGCAAATTGATTAAATCTTTCTTCGCGGGCTACAAAATCCGTTTCACAATTAATTTCAACTACTAAGGCGCGTTTATTGTCATCTGCACATAACACCACCACCGTTCCTTCTGCTGCTGTACGAGAGGCTTTTTTGACAGCTTTTGCTTGACCGGCTTTACGCATTGCCTCAATGGCTTTTTCAATATCTCCGCCCGCCTCTGACAATGCTCGCTTACATTCCATCATTCCCGCGCTAGTACGATCTCTTAGCTCTTTGACTAATGCGGCTGTAATTGTCATATATTTATCCTTCTGTTGGAGAAAAAACCTTATCCGAATTTAACTCAACAAATTCTTCTTTATATTTGTTGCTCACAGCATTTCGTTCTGCTTGTTTCGATTCTAAGATAGTTTCTGCAAAACTTCTGAGGTACAACTCCAGAGCACGCATTGCATCATCATTGCCTGGAATAGGATAGTCAACCCCTGCTGGATTGTGATTCGTATCAACTATCCCAATGACGGGGATACTTAAGCGGTTGGCTTCCTGGACTGCAATTTTTTCATTGCCAACATCCAATACAAAAACGGCATCTGGTAAGCCGCCCATATCCTTAATACCACCCAAGCCCCGCTCAAGCTTTTCCAATTCTCGCATCAAGCTTAATCCTTCCTTCTTAGTCAGGTGAGCGAGAGTGCCATCTTGACGCAACCCTTCTAAATCTCTTAAGCGACGGATGGATTGTTTAATCGTTTTATAATTGGTTAATTCTCCACCCAACCAACGATGATCCACATAAGGCATGCCACATTTTTTAGCATATTCTGCGACCAATTGTTTAGCTGAACGCTTAGTACCCACAAATAAAAGCTTACCATTTTTAGAAGCAATTTTACTGACAAATTTTAATGCTTCTCTAAAAAG
>Ga0206910_1146_pt1 | contig 13534 bp, 16 predicted proteins | sample Alteio_BWOrgHeat_77_FD_152949 | JGI IMG/M metagenome (GOLD analysis project Ga0206910, IMG submission 152949) | Enriched cells from forest soil in Barre Woods Harvard Forest LTER site, Petersham, Massachusetts, United States -... | ecosystem: Environmental > Terrestrial > Soil > Temperate forest >... | reverse complement strand
TGGGGGTGGATCGATATCTTGTCTACCGATTTCATCGTTTGATCACACATTTCTTACCGTTGTCGATGTAGATGAAGAGCAACTGCGTAACAACAGCTACGCTGACGTTAAAATCTTAGGAGATATCCAGACATATTCGTTTCCAGAAAATAGCTTCGATTTGATATCTTGCTGAAATGTTATAGAGCATTTAGATCGTCCTGACCAAGCGATTGATCATTATTATAGCGCGCTTGCGCCGGATGGCCTTCTCTTTATTGCTGCGCCAAATCCGAGTTCGTTGTCAGGTATTGTGACAAGATATACGCCGCATTGGTTTCACGTTTGGGTTTCTCGAGTTTTATATGGGAATCAGAACGCGGGGCAGCCTGGTTACCATCCGTTTCCAACTGTATTTCACAGAATCGTATCTCCACAAACGTTGGTTGTCTTCTGCAAAGAACTTGGATTTGAGGTAGTTCACTTGAAATTGTACATTGGAGTAGCGTATTCTAATATACGGGAAACTAAACCAATTTTGGGATGGCTACTGTATGTGATAACTGGTATGTTAAACGCCGTAATGCTTGGGCAGAGGGATCTTAGATTGGGCGACTATTATGCCGTTTTTCAGAAATTAACTCGAAACTCAACACAGAAAGGTGATGATGAGGAAGCAAATGATCGTTAGTTCTATCGATACTGCGCCAAGGGCTGTGATCCTGGTGAGAGAGTAGTCGACTGATAGGTTGCATTGGATGCAAGCCATGGCAGTGATCATCCGCCCACCTCCCCAGCCGATCTCGGCGAATGCGCGGACCCGATTCACGGCAGGCCCTCCTTCCGCACGGCTCCAACGAATCCAATCTCGTCCGGTCAAACGGGGCAAGACGTCTTGGCCAGTATGGCTGTTCCTGCTTGCCCTAGTCGTGCCCTGGATAATTTACATTGGCCCGATGAGAATGTCGCTGTACCGGTTTCTCCTGCTAATCATGGTATTGCCCTGTATGAGCATGTGGGCAACTGGTAAGGCGGGGCGGATAAGGATCGCAGACATAGCGCTTATATTGTATTGGATATGGGGTACCGTTAGCTTCATGGACAACAACGGGCTACCGGCATCTTTACAGCCCTCCGGAATTGGATTTGTTGAAACCCTAGGTGCGTATATGCTGGGGCGATGCTACGTCCGAAACGCGAATGATTTCTATAACATGATTACTTTACTATTTATGATTGTAGCGTTTTTGTTCCCTTTCGCGATTTTTGAGCTCCTTACTGGGACAAACGTTCTGTCGGGCGCGTTCGAAATTATCTTCCCAACAGTCGCCGGACTCACGGGTCCTGACGAGATGCGAGCAGGCCTATTCCGAGCGCGAACAGTTTTTGACCATCCAATTCTGTTTGGCATGTGCACTGGTAACATCTTGGCTTTGGTTCATCTGGTTCTTGGCTATCAAAAGAGTTTCTTTCAACGCGCCCTGAGGTCCGGAATTGTCGCTGCAACGTCCCTATGTTCGCTGTCGGCCGGCCCTTTGGCTGCTTTGGCGGTCCAAGGGTTGCTTTTGGCTTGGAACGGGTTGCTAAGAAACGTCAAGAGTCGGTGGAAAATTCTGATCGGGCTTTTGCTAATGCTTGTTCTAGCACTTGAATTGTTTGCCAAGCGCACTCCAGTGGAAATCTTCTTGCAATATCTCCTATACGACCCATTATCGTACTGGTATCGAGTCTTGGAATGGAGTTATGGATGGGCGTCGGTCATGAAGCACCCGCTTTTCGGATTAGGACTGAATGATTGGGAACGCGGCGCGACGATGCTACCTAGCATTGACAGTTTCTGGCTTGCTCTGGCGGTACAGCACGGCCTAGTAACCGTTTTTTTTCTTTGGCTGTCCGTTTTTTCTGTCTTCTCGGTGGTAGCTCTAACGAAGGGGCTAGACCGCAAGCTTATCGAGTATCGTACCGGCTTTCTAATTACCATGACTGCGTTTTTCGTGCTTGGATGGACTGTCGCATTTTGGGACCATGCTTATGTTCTCTTTTTATTCGTGTTGGGGAGCGGTGTTTGGATAGCGGATGCAAAAGAAGCTCCGGCCGGGAAACGTAGCGCCGGATTGGATTAATTTCGTATTTGCATGTGATTCTTCGGTAATTCTGTGCAGGGCGCGCAATCGGCGATGTATTTTCTCCGGGATGAACCAGATTGGGGTCGTTGATTCGTGGCCAAACCTTTACCCCGCGCGCTCGAATGAGACGGTGTTCGCAACCCAGTGCGGGGGCGCGGCCTTACTGGGCAAGCTCTACATCTGACTACCGTGGGGCAAGTTTGGCGCGCGACACACCACTTCACTGTGTCGCCGCGTTAGTTTCCTCGCCGCGTTAGGTTAGAGCGGTAGCCGAGCGGATTGAATCGAGGGGGATTCCCGAGTCGGGTTCTGATGATTCAAGCTGTCTGCCGGGAGGGAGGCCGGTCGACATGCCGACACCGCTTTCGATGGACCTTCGCATTCGCGTTCTGGCTGCGGCGGCGCAAGGTCTGAGTCACCGTCGGGTCGGCGAGAGGTTCGGGGTGAGCGCAGCCAGCGTGAGCCGGTGGCGGGCGCTTGAACGCGAGCAGGGCGAGGCGCGGGCGCGACCGATGGGCGGAGACCACCGGTCCGAGCGAATTGAGACTCACAAAGACACGATCCTCGCCATCCTGGAGGCGACGTCTGACATGGCGATCGAGGAGTTGCGCGGCGCGCTCGGCGAGAAGGGCGTTGTCGGCTACGGCACGATCCGCCGCTTCTTCGCCCGTCACGCCATCACGCGCAAAAAAAGACTGCGCGCGAACAGAATCGGCCGGACGTCTTGAAGCGCCGCCAAGCGTGGTTCGAAGGCCAACTCGATCTCGACCCCGAGCGTCTCGTGTTCATCGACGAGACCTGGGCGTCCACCACCATGCCCGAACCCACGGCCGCTGCCGCCGCGGCGAGCGCCTCCGCGTCGGCATTCCGCACGGCCACTGGAAAACGACAACCTTCGTCGCCGCCCTGACCACACGCGGCATGATCGCGCCTTTCGTGCTCGACGGCCCGATCAACCGGCTCGCCTTCGAGACTTATGTCGAGCGCGTCCTGACGCCGGAATTGCGCCAAGGCGACGTCGTCGTGATGGACAATCTGTCCAGCCAAGGGGCAGAAAGTGCGCGAGAGGATCGAAGCGGCAGGCGCAAGCCATTTCTACCTTCCGCCTTACAGCCCGGACTTCAATCCGATTGAGAAACGCCTTCGCCAAGCTCAAAGCCCTGCTGCGCAAAGCCGCCGAGCGAACCGTCCACGGTCTCTGGATCGCCATCGGCCGAATCGTCGATCTCTTCGTTCCAGACGAATGTCGAAACTACTTCGCCGCCGCAGGATACGATGCAACCCGATCGGCTATCGCTCTAGCATGTCTCTAAGCAATGGATAAGGGTTCATCAAGACCTGCCAAATGGTAAAAATGGACGACCGTTGGGCCAGTGTCATCAAAATCGTGCCACCTTGCACTGCCCAGATCTGCTTCGCTTGACACCGCGATGAGGTCATGCATTTAGTCTAATTCCAGCAAAACTCTGGGAGACCTGCCCTGTGACTTTCGGGGAGCGATTTGCGGCGACGTCTTATAGGGGTCCAGGTTTCGACCTGATACGCCTTGCTGCTGCCACTGCCGTCCTCCTACATCATTCCCGAGGTATCGAGTACCCCGACATTCGGCTTGATCCATTGTTTCACTTCAGCGGTGGATTTATCCATTTCGGGATCCTCGCGGTGATGGTCTTCTTCGTTATGAGCGGGTTTCTGGTCACGCCAGGCCTGGCCCGCTCCGGCGACATCATCGACTACGCCGTCAACAGGGCGCTTAGGATCTTTCCAGCGCTGTTCACAGTTGTTCTCTTCTCGGCGTTGCTGCTTGGTCCCTTGCTGACAACACAGTCGCTCTCCGCGTATTTTTCGAATCCAAGGCTCTATCTATATTTCAAGAACGTGGTCACATCTTACGATGACTTCTTGCCGGGAGTGGTCCTTGACGGCCAGCCTGCTATCATCAATGGCTCGCTGTGGACACTTCAATTCGAGGTGCTGTCCTATGTCATGCTGGCGCTGGCGTGCCTGTTGGGCTTGCTGCGACGGAAGGGGATCTTTCTCCTTCTCTGGGCAACCTCTTACTCAATGTACGTTGGACTTAACTTCGCGCCGGGGGTCTCCGACCTACTTCCCGGGCGGCTAGTCACGCTTAACAACCTGTTTGTTTATTTCATCGGCGGCTCGGCGTTTTTCTTATTTCGTGATCGTATACCGTTTTCGTTGGCGAATGCTCTTACCGCCCTCAGCGCTATGGCGCTTGCATTGCCGGTCGGGCTCGGCCCGCTCGTCGTGCCGATTGGTCTTCCCTATTTGGTGACCTACTGCGGCCTGTCGGATCTGCCGGGTCGCGCAATGATGAGCCATGATCCGTCATATGGCGTTTATTTGATTCATGCTCCAATCCTATGTGCGCTCATGCTGTTTTTCCCCAGCTTGAAGGTGTGGTGGGCCGCTGCGATGATCGTGTTCTTCATCGCACTTGCCCTGTCTTACATGTCGTGGACGTTTGTCGAAGGTCCGGCGCTCAGGCGTAAAAAGACGGTTTCGCGATGGCTGCACAGCCGGCTTGCGGCCAATCGAGGTCCGAACGCTGCCGAAAAGCCAGAAGGGGGAAACCTGGTTGTTAAGAACAGGATAGGCCTTGAGAAAATAGGCATACCGACCGCCGAAGCAGAAAATACGTAGCTTGGAATGAACGGGCAATCATCGCGCTCTTTTCGGTCGGCCAGAAGCGCATGCTGTTGGCGCCTTGGGACGCCGCGCCGTTATCCACTACGGTCCTGAGCAGCTCCGCCGCAAAAAGCCGGAAAGATAGCGCAATTTCCGACGAAGCTCGGCGTACATCATTATAACAAAAATTTCTTGACAACTCTCTGATTGCAATTAACGTGTAGGAAACGGTGCTGGACGGGAAACTAATTCATTCGTGGGGACAAGACCGGGATTATCAGCAACCTCCTCCGTTTGTTCTGAAGCGGTCACAGATTTCTCACGCATCTGTAAGTTTATAGCTACGGGATTCAAGAATGAGCCTCACCACCATCGAGTCGTCCGGCACGACCCGCCTGCTGACGGACGGGACCTATTATTATCTTCAAATTGGTAATGGGCCGGCGGTTGCGCTGAGCTATAACGGGGCGCCAGTTACGGTCGGTGAATACGGCGGCTGGACTCTGATCGCGGCGCAGGAGACTTCAACCGGGTATGAGGTGGCCTGGAAGCTAACCGGCTCCAATCAGTATGGGGTGTGGGACACCGATAGCAGCGGCAATTACGTTTCGGATCCGCTTGGCTCCGTATCGGGAACGAGCGTCGCGTTGGAGTCGATCGAGACCAATTTCAACTATGATTTGAACGGCGATGGGGTGGTCGGCGTTCCTCCTCCGCCTGCTCCGACGGTGATCGAATCAAACGGCTCAATGAGCCTGCTGACGGACGGGACCAACTATCTGCTTGAGCCGAATGGTGGGGCGGCGGTCAAGCTGAGCAATAACGGTTCGCCGGTCGTAGTCGGCCAATTTGGCGGTTGGATCGCGATCGCGGCGGCGCAAACGGCGACCGGATATGAGGTGGCCTTGGAACTTAAGGGCGCTACCCCAAGCGCCGATCAATATGCGATTTGGGACACTGACAGCAGCGGCAATTACCTTTCAAGCCCAATCGGCGTGACGTCGGGATCGAGCGCGCTACTGGAATCGTACGAGCCCAGCTTCAACTTCGATTTGAACGGGGACGGGAGGATTGGCGTTCTCGGCTCCTCTCTGACACAGATCGAGTCGTCCGGAACGACCAAACTTTTGACGGATGGGACCAACTATTTTCTTCAACCAGCCAGCGGGGCCGCGGTCGCCCTGTACTATAACGGCGCTCCGGTTACGGTCGGTGAATACGGCGGCTGGAGTCTGGTTGCCGCGCAACAGACTTCAACCGGCTACGAGGTGGCCTGGGAGTTCACGGGCTCCAATCAGTATGGAGTGTGGGACACTGACAGCGACGGCAATTACGTGTCAGCTCCTATTGACGACGTATTGGGTGCGAGCGTGGCGTTGGAGTCGATCGAGACCAGTTTCAACTATGATTTGAATGGCGACGGTTCGATCGGCATTCCCCCGCCGAAGGTCATCGAGTCATCCGGCTCAATGAGCCTGCTGACGGACGGGACCAACTATCTGCTCGAGCCGAACGGCGGGACTGCGGTTAAGTTTAGCTATAACGGGTCGCCGGTCGTGGTCGGTCAATTTGGCGGCTGGACCCCGATTGCGGCAGCGCTGACGGCGACCGGTTATGAGGTGACCTTGGAGCTGCCGGGCGCCACTCAAAGCGCCAATCAATATACGATCTGGGACACTGACAGCACCGGCAACTACGTTTCCAGCCCAATCGGCTCAACGTCGGGGTCGAGCGCCCTGCTGGAATCGTACGAGTCCAGGTTCAACTTCGATTTGAACGGCGACGGGACGATCGGTTTTCCTGTTGGGTCTGCTCCGACCTTGATCGAGTCCTCCGGAACGACCAGCCTGCTGTTGGCCGGAAACAACTATCTGATTCAGCCAACAGGCGCGGGGGCAGTCGAGTTGAGCTATGGCGGGTCGCCCGTTACGGCCGGTGAATTTCCCGGCTGGACTCCGATCGCGGCGCAGCAGACTTCAACCGGATATGAGGTCGCTTGGCGGGTCCCCGGCGCCGATGAGTATGGGGTGTGGTATACAGACAGCACCGGCAACTACACCTCAGGTCCTTTTGGGACCGTATCGGGTACGAGTGCCCAGTTGGAATCGATGGAGACCAGTTTCAACCATGATTTGAACAATGATGGAGTGATCGGCACTCCTCCTGCGTCAAACCTGCCGCTGTTCGCTTATCAAGGCACAGACGCTGAAGGCGCACAAGTGTATGATGTAACGTGGAACGACCAAGGCAACCACCCGTTCGAGGTGCGAGTGCTGGCTCCGACAAATCCTTCAGCTAATTATGCTCACAGTTTTCTTTATGCGCTGTCAGTCGGACCGGGGGTCAACCAGGGCGCGTACGGCAGCGGTCTAAACGTGCTGCAGGGCCAAAACGTTGAAAATCAGTACAACACGACAATTATCGAGCCCATCTTCCCTATGGATTCGTGGTATGCGGATAATCCGACCGATGCGACCATAGACTACAATACTTTCATGTCGACGATTTTGCCCCAATGGGTCGATAGCAATTTCTCCACCACCGGCAACGAGAAAAGTTTGCTATTGGGCTTCTCGAAGTCTGGCTACGGCGCACTTGACCTCCTGCTTAAAAATCCGACAGAGTTCGATGCCGCCGCCGCGTTTGATTTTCCTGGGGATATGACATCTTACAACGGGTTCGGGACGAGCTCGGCTAATGTTTATGGCACTCAGGCGAATTTCCAAAACAATTATGAGTTGAGCGCAAGTCTCATTAATGGCCTCAAAGCGCCGTTCACAACACAAGATCGTATCTGGATTTCCGAAGGTCCTGATTATGCGAACCAAGTCGCGGACTTCAACAACCTACTCACATCGCAAGGCGTCCTGGATACCTTCTCGACGACGCAAACAGGCGACGCACACACCTGGACTGGCGGTTGGGTGTCCGGCGCTGTAGCGGGGCTTTTTGGCCTGGAGCAGAACTTGCACTCCGGCAAGAGCGCTTAAGCGCAATTGGTATGACAAGCAGATGCTGTTGTATGGTGCGAAGCTTTAGATGTGGTCTCGAAAGAGGTTATCTGGACGGCCCGAACTTGCTGCCGCGGGCGGGGACAACACCGCGCCGAAGGGCACCGCCAAATGTCTTCCGGGCTAAGGGCGCTAAAGGCTTGCGCGCCTTGATCTCAGCGACGCTCGTCAGCCTTTTGCACAAACATCCGATTGCAACTTCGCCCCTCGCCAAACACTGCCAAATCCCTGCTCGACAACAAGCAGATCGCTCGGGGGGCGCCCTTCAAGGTCAGGTCGACGACAGATTCGAGTGCGTGACGGCCCAGGTGTTCGGTCCCGGCATTTGATGGGGCATTCTTATCGAGTGATTCGAAGGATGCGCTATGGGCCAGGTTCTTCATGGGAGCGCCGCTACGACAGAGGCGGTCCGTCGAGCGATACAGCATAGTCAAGCGAGCCTGAGGGCGCTGGCGAAGCGCTACGGAATCAATCAGAAGACGGTCGCCAAGTGGAAAGGGCGGACCTCCGTCGCGGATGTGCCGACGGGACCGAAGGAGCCCAGATCGACGGTCCTGTCAATCGAGGAAGAGGCCGTCGTCGTCGCTTTCCGAAGGCATACTTTGTTGCCGCTCGACGACTGCCTCTACGCCCTGCAGCCGACAATCTCGCGCCTGACGCGCTCGTGACGCTATTGGCCTAAATCTACTTCTGCACTTGATCTACGTGGCATGCTAGGGCTATAGACGGAAATCAGTGACGCAGATCGCCGACAGCCACGTAAGCGCGATTAAACTTCTCTAGGACACGTATATTATATTTTCACGATGTGCTCGCAAGTTATAAATGGAGTCCGCAGTGCCTGATGAGGTATTTTCCCGACCCCAAATAAACAAGTACCGTCCCGACATCGATGGGCTCAGGGCGGTCGCCGTACTATTCGTCATCGGTTTTCACGTTGCTCCAAATACATTCCGTGGAGGCTTCGTTGGCGTAGATATTTTCTTCGTAATCTCTGGATATTTGATTTCCGGAATATTATTTCGCGAAGTGTCGTCCGCTGATTTCTCGTATCGAAAATTCTATGGCAGGCGGATTCGGCGCATATTTCCGGCGCTCGCCGTGGTCTTAATTGCAAGTCTGATTTTCGGGTACGTGATACTTTCTCCTATTGATCTTTCGCATATGGCCGTCGATATCGCCTCGGCCGCCGGGTTTGTGGCTAACTTACAGTTCTGGCGAGAGGCGAGTTATTTCGACGGAGCCTCCAATCTGAAGCCAGCTCTTCATTTATGGTCCCTTGGAGTTGAAGAGCAATATTACATTATATGGCCTCTAATTGTCGCGCTTCTGATGACAAGAGTGCGCCATTTTCTCACCATTCTCACTACGGTTCTTATTTCTTCGTTTATCATAAGCTTTGTACTTACATATAGAGACCCTACGGGGGCGTATTTTTTGCCATTTAGTCGATTCTGGGAATTGATGTTGGGGTCAATACTTGCTTATATAGAATTATTTCCTCACCGTGGAGTTGTCACGGATTTCATGGCTAAGCAGTCATTCCATCTGCCAATTAACTCCGCCTCCGTAGGGATAGTTAGGAACGGAATTTCTTGCTTGGGCGTGTGTTTGTTTGTGTTCGCTTTATTCAGAATTACCAACGACACGGCCTTTCCTGGATGGTGGGCCCTTGCTCCAACACTTGGAGCTTTCTTTATGATTGCAGCGGGTCCGTCTGCTGTTATAAATAGAAGACTTCTATCGACGAGAGTTGCAATATTTTTCGGTGTTATTAGCTACCCTTTATATCTTTGGCACTGGCCAGCGTTAGCGTTCCTCAGAAATTTTGACCGAAACCCGGCACTTAGTTCTTGGTTTCGTATTGTTATTGCCATCATAAGTGTTATACTGGCGTGGCTAACTTATAGATTCGTTGAAAAACCTGTCAGATATGGGAAACATTTAAATATTAAGACTATCTCGCTAATGATTGTTATGACGGCGATTGGGGTATCTTCGTTAGCGATAGTATGGCGAGGAACTCCCTCACTGACTCCACGGGACGAATATCTCGCCTTCTTCGATAATCGATGGCCAGATTTTCATTACGCTCACACTCATGACCTATTTCGCTATGGGCGTGATGAATGCAACTTCCTCGACGTCCGAACTTACTCCGCCCGCGCCGCAATCCCAGAGAAGTGCACCGACAGAGGCGAGGCGGCCTCGACGGTGCTTCTTTGGGGTGATTCACACGCGCAACACCTTCTACCGGGTTTGATGGCGAACTTGCCTTCGTCAATCGCCATATTGCAGATTACAACATCTGCGTGCAGTCCTACGCTTCACGAGGGAGAAGGAAGTCAGGTGTTAGCCTGTGAACGGTCAAATCGGTATGCGCGAGAGACCATCAAAAGAGTGCGGCCGGACGTCGTTGTGCTCGCACAACGGTCCGAACACCTGTCTACCGATTGGTCGAGAATGGCTTCTGAAATCCGCTCTCTCGGCGCGAGATCAGTTATATTGGTCGGACCCACGCCAAAATGGACGAGAAATCTTCCCTCGATTTTGGCCGATGAATATTGGCCTGAGCTTCCTGAATGGATCTCAGACAATATGATAGAAGAGGCGCGCGAGTCAGACAAGACGCTTAAGCTTGATTATGGATCATCTGAAGAAATGAAATACGTTTCTATCTTTGATATTTTGTGCGGCCCCAAGGGATGTCGATCATTTGTTGGGCCAGACAAACACGAGGATATCGAGAGCATTGACGATAGCCATTTGACGACGAGAGCGTCGATTTATGTAGTTGAGCACGCGCTGAAGCCAATCCTAATTCCAATGTTGGCAACGACGGCGACACATCGTGAAAACTAGGAATACATCAAATTTCGGTTGGAGCGAGTCCATCGCGCCGCTCTGGCGCGGGCCTTGGTGATAGTCGCCCGCTGCACCCGTCAGCGGCGGGGTGCTCACGGCTAGGCACACATTCACGTCTTCGAATATTTTGCCCTAGGCGGCCGTGGCTCGATCATGCGGGCAATGGCCGAGGCCTCGTAGGGCTTCCCGCTCGTGTTAACGTGCCCCTCTGAGCAGCAAACTCGACCGCGATATCCCGCAACGAGCGCTGGTGACCTTACGCGTGGTAGCGCGCCAGGCGCTTCGCACTGGCGACGGTTTGCTGGCACTGGTGGTAACCCTCTCCTTGTGGAGGGGAGAGGATGGAGGCCGCGCTAAGACTAGGTTTGGATTTCTGGCCCGCGCGGGTAGTCCTGGGATTGACCGCTCCTTGTGGGAAAGGAGACAGCCGTAAGACTCTGACGTTGACGCGTGGGGCTTTTACTTATCTGCTGCGGGCTTGCTTCGTCGTATTCTTATTTATTATTATGAATATACGATGACCTATGTTTGTGCTTATGTCAAGCTAACTTGCGTTTTGCTGAGGTGACACTAGCCTTTAGTGTGGGCGAGCACTTCTCGCGCCAGTATCATTTGATACTGAGGACGACGCTACCGAGTATCGGCTGTGGGAAATAGCCGAGAATCTTCACCGCGCCAAATTGACGGAAGCGGAGCGGGCCGAGCACGTCGCCGAATGGGCCAGGCTGACCGAGGAAAGAGTTTCCACCAACTTGGCGGAAACTCGCCCGGGGAGGCCAGGAGCCATTGCAGAGGCGGCAAGGTCGTTGCCAGGAATCAGCGAGAGTGGCGTCCGTCGCGCCATTAAAATCGCAGCCATGACGTCCGAACCCGCGCCGAGCTTCCTCTCGCCGGCGGCGCTGAACGACTGGCTGGAGAAGCGCTGCCCGGAGCTTTGGGCGCAGACCCCGCACGGCTCGCGTCCTGGCATGATCTCTGACGTCTGGTCTGAAGAAGCCCAACATCCGGTGCCGCTTCCCAAGCCATTCGACGGCTTTGTCGAGTACGCCAAGCGAGCCTCGCCGACGCGCCTGATCCATCTGGAGCGCAATCGTTATAGCGTGCCGGCGTCCTTCGCCAATCGCCCGGTCAGCGTGCGGGTCTATCCCGAGCGTATCGTCGTCGTCGCCGAAGGGCAGATCATCTGCGAACACCGCCGAGTCTTTGCCCGCTCTCACCAACGAAAGAGTACGACGACCGTTTTCGATTGGCGGCACTATCTGGCGGTCATTCAACGCAAACCGGGCGCACTGCGCAACGGCGCGCCATTCGCCGAACTCCCGCCCGCCTTCTGAACTCTGCATCAGCGCATGCTCAAGACGCCGGGCGGCGACCGCGAGATGGTCGAGATTCTAGCTCTCGTCCTCCAGCATGACGAGCAAGGCGTGCTCACTGCCGTCGAACTAGCATTGGAGGCTGGCGCGCCGACGAAGACGCATATTCTGAACGTGCTGCACCGATTGATCGACGGCAAGCCGATCGACCCACCAGCCGTGAAGCCGCCTAATGCTTTGACGCTCACCACCGAACCGCAGGCCAACGTCGAACGCTACGACGCGCTGCGCAAAGTCCGGGAGGCGCGCCATGCGTCATAATCCCGCCGCTGGCGCCGTTATCATCATGGCTCACGAACCCTCAAAATGCACGGCATGGCTCAGGCGGTCGGCGAACTGACCGAGCAAGGCTCCCCGGCTTTCGAAGCCGCAGTGCCGATCCTCTCGCAGCTTCTGAAAGCGGAGACGGCCGACCGAGAGGTGAGATCAACGGCCTATCAGCTCAAAGCCGCCCGCTTCCCGAACTATCGCGACCTCAACGGCTTCGACTTCGCCAGCAGCGAGGTGAACGAAGCGCTCGTTCGCCAACTCCACGCTCAAGAGTTCCTGGAGGACGCTCATAAGGTGGTCCTGGTTGGTGCCCCCGGCACGGGCAAGACGCATCTCGCTACTGCGATCGGGGTCCAGGCGATCGAGCACCGCTGCCCGAAATGCTCACGCCTTTCATCGACCACTATATCGAGGTCCGTCGGCCCGTCCTCCTCTTGTCGAAGCCGGATGTCGATGGCACGCTGTTCATCTCCTGCATAGGTCTCCCTATCTACCCCAAGGCGATATCACATGAGATCGGAAGGGTCACCGACGCATTCTTTGGCCGCCGCGTCTGCGCGCATGAGTTTCGCCATGCGACGGGGAGTTCGATCGCGAAGGAAGACCCCAAACACGTCGGCATCGTCCCCGATATCCTCGGACACGCGAACTACCGCACGTCGGAAAGTTACCACATCTTCCCCGAGGAACACGCAGTTTTTCAGCGTGTCGATCAGGTGTTTGAGAAATTGGCTAGGAGCCAGGAAGGCCCCGACGCCAAGTGACACTTCCGCGCGCGAGCGCGACCGGCCCGAGAGCGACGGAGGCGCGGGCCAAATGCGCGACATCCCCCGACCCCAGGGGCGGCAGAGCAGGTCTGCCGCACTCGCGGGCGCGCGCCTCGGCTGCTCCCGTGTTTCAGGACGCGGCTACAAGGCCCCTCGTCATGACGGACATGCCGAAGCGGTTGCCTGCAATGCGCGATGAGCTTGCGATATGGAGGGCCTTCCTTTCAACAGAGATCGACGCCATCATGCGCGGCGAGGGGTAGTGCTCCACGACGTGCGCCGCGACCTACGTCCGTGTGTCTACGACTAGACAGACGGAGAACGACCTGTCGTTACCCGACCAAATCGGCCAGTGCCGTACCTATTGCGATCGGCAGGGTTGGAGGTCGTTGAAATCTTCTCCGAGCCCGGTGCATCCGCCCTCGACGAGGATCGGCCCTTCTTTCAGGAAATGATCTACAAGGCGAAGCGCGCCGACCGCCCGTTCGATCGCG
>Ga0206910_1145_pt1 | contig 13676 bp, 9 predicted proteins | sample Alteio_BWOrgHeat_77_FD_152949 | JGI IMG/M metagenome (GOLD analysis project Ga0206910, IMG submission 152949) | Enriched cells from forest soil in Barre Woods Harvard Forest LTER site, Petersham, Massachusetts, United States -... | ecosystem: Environmental > Terrestrial > Soil > Temperate forest > O... | reverse complement strand
CGGTTTGGGCCGAGTCAGGTGAGTGTGGTTGGGTGGCCTAGTCGGAGTGCGCTGAAGCCGGGCTCGGTACTGCTGTCTGCCTCCGGCGCCTGGACTGTTCCACCCACGTCTGGACCCGGTCAAGATAGACGTAAATCACCGGCGTGGTGAACACCGTCAAGAGCTGGCTGACGATCAGGCCGCCGACAATAGCCACGCCCAAAGGTCGCCGCAGTTCCGCTCCATCTCCGCCGCCGATCGCAAGGGGCACGGCGCCCAGCAGCGCGGCCATGGTAGTCATCATAATCGGCCGAAACCGCAGCAGCGCCGCATCGTGAATCGCTTCCACGGCCGTCTTCTTGTCGGCTCGCTCGGTCTGCAGGGCAAAATCAATCATCAAAATCGCATTCTTCTTCACAATGCCGATCAGCAGGATGATGCCGATCAGCGCAATGATGCTCAAATCCATCCCGACCAGCTTCAAGGCCAGCAGCGCCCCGACGCCGGCCGAAGGCAAGGTCGACAGAATCGTAATCGGGTGAATGTAGCTCTCATACAGAATCCCCAGCACGATATAGACCGCTGCGAGTGCCGCCAAAATCAGGATCGGCTCGGAGGAAAGGGAATCCTGAAACGCCTGTGCGGTCCCTTGGAAGGTTGCGTGAATTGTCGCAGGCATCCCGATTTGGAGTTCGGTACGCTGGATATCCTGTACCGCGTTGCCGAGCGACGCATTGGGCGCGAGGTTAAAGGAGAGTGTGATTGCCGGAAAGACACCCTGGTGATTCACTGTCAACGCGCTGTTAGCGTGCTCAAAATGAGCGAACGCGCTTAGCGGCACTAGCTTTCCGCTGTTCGAGGCCACATAGACTTGCTGCAAGTATGTTGGGCTTTGCTGAAACCCCGGCAAAACCTCCATCACCACATAATATTGATTGATGCCCTGATACATCACGGAGACCTGCCGCTGGCCGAACGCGTCGTACAACGTGTCGTCGATGGCCTGCATGGAAACACCCAGGCGATAAGCGGTGTCGCGATCGATGGATACCTGCGCCTCAAGGCCATGCAGTTGCTGGTCGCTGTTGACGTCGCGCAATTCCGGAATCTTGCGCATCGCCCCCATTAGAATCGGCGCCCAATGCGAGAGTTCGTTCAAGTCGTCGCCCTGCAACGTGTATTGATATTGCGCCCCGGAAAAGCGCCCGCCGACGTTCACGTCCTGCACCGCTTGCAAATACAGCGCCGCGCCCGGGATTTTCGCCAGCTTGCCCCGCAATCGCGCGATCACCTGGTCGGCGCTGAGCTTGCGTTCGCTCTTCGGCTTCAGCTGCATGAATAGTCGCGCGGTATTGGTGCCATTGCCGCCGCCGGTGAATGCCGATACCGTGTCCACGGCCGGATCCTGCTGCACGATGCTGGCAAACGCCGCCATTTTCTGTGTGATCGCCTGGAACGAAATATCCTGATCGCCTTGAACAAAGCCGTTGATACGGCCGGTATCCTGCTGCGGAAAAAATCCTTTAGGGATTTCCTTGAACAGTTCCACGTTCACGGCCACGGTCGCGATGAAAATCATCAGGGTAACGAATTGGTGCCGCAACACCCAGTCCAGGCAGACGCCGTATGCGCGGACCAGCCGGTCGAAGGCATTTTCGGCAAAGCGGTAGACGCGTCCATGATTGCCTTCGTCGTGCCGCAGAAAACGCGCGGACATCATCGGCGTCGTGGACAACGAAACCGCCAGCGAAACGGCGATCGCCACGCTCAGCGTCACCGCAAATTCCCGGAACAGACGCCCCACGATTCCGCCCATCAACAGAATCGGAATAAACACCGCAATCAACGAAATGCTCATCGACATCACTGTGAAGCCGATTTCCTGCGCTCCTTGCATCGCCGCTTGATACGGCTTCATGCCGTCTTCGATATGCCGCGTAATGTTTTCCAGCACCACGATGGCATCGTCGACAACGAAGCCGGTGGAAATCGTAAGCGCCATCAGCGACAGGTTATCGAGGCTATATCCGCACAAATACATCACGCCAAACGTGCCCACCAGCGACAACGGCACCGCTACGCTGGGAATAATCGTAGCCCACACGTTCCGCAAAAATACGAAGACCACCAGGATGACCAGCGCCACGGAAATCATCAGCGTGATTTCCACGTCGTGAATCGACGACCGAATAGTGGTGGTGCGATCGATGATCACTCCGATGCGCATGGACGGATTGATCGAAGCTTGCAGTACCGGAATCAGCGCGCGCACCCGGTCCACCGTTTCGATCATGTTGGCGCCCGGCTGGCGGAAAATGACCAAGATGATGCCTGGCTTGCCGTTGGTTACCCCGGAGTTCCGGACGTCGGTGACCGAGTCGACCACGTTCCCGATGTCGGACATGTGCACGGCCGCGCCTTGTTTCCAGCTCAAGACCAGCGGTTTGTATTCACTGGCCTTGAATAGCTGATCGGTCGTGTTGATCGACCACGCGCGCTGATCGTTCGAAGTTTCTCCTTTCGGCCGGTTGGCGTTCGCGCTGCCTAGCACGGTGCGCACGGTGTCGAGGCTGATGCCGTAACTGTTCAGCTGCTGTGGGTTCACCTGTACGCGTACCGCGGGGCTGGAACTTCCGCCGACGAATACCTGCCCCACACCCTCGACCTGCGCAAGTTTCTGCGCCAGCACGGAGTTCGCAGTGTCGTACATCGAAGGCAAAGTGAGATTGTCCGATTGCACGCTGAGCAGCATGATCGGTGCGTCCGCCGGGTTCACCTTGCGATAGGTGGGCTTGGTCGGAAGGCCAGCGGGGAGTTGCCCCCGCGCGGCATTGATCGCCGCCTCGACATCCCGCGCCGCCGCATTGATGTCGCGGTTCAGATCGAATTGCAGAGTGATTCCGGTTTGCCCCACCTGGCTGGTGGAAGTCATCTGCGTGACGCTGGCGATGCGCCCGAACTGCCGCTCCAGCGGCGTCGCTACAGACGAAGCCATCGTCTCCGGACTGGCTCCAGGCAATCCCGCGCCTATGGAAATCGTGGGGAAATCGACTTGCGGCAACGGCGCAACCGGTAAAAACTGGAACGCAATCACACCAGAAAGAAAAATGGCGATCGACAAGAGCGTCGTCGCCACCGGCCGGCGAATGAAAGGCGCCGAAAAATTGGATTCGAATTTCACGCGGTTAGTCTGAATGCGCCGGGGCCGGCTGCTCACGGTCTATCGGATTCGTCAGATGGAAACGTTCGCGAACGCGCCGCGCCAACGCATCAAAGGCCAGGTAAACCACTGGCGTCGTGTACAGTGTCAGCAACTGGCTCAGCAGCAGTCCGCCGACGATGGTGATGCCCAGCGGACGTCGCAACTCCGATCCAGTGCCGGTTCCCAATGCCAAAGGCAAGCCGCCCAACAGTGCGGCCATGGTTGTCATCATGATCGGACGAAAACGCAGCAGGCATGCCTCGTAAATCGCGTCCAGCGGCGCCTTCCCCTCCTTGCGCTCGGCTTCCAGCGCAAAGTCGATCATCATGATGGCGTTTTTCTTGACGATGCCTATCAACAGGATGATGCCGATCAGTGCAATCACGCTGAATTCTGTGCGGCACAGCAACAACGCCAGAATCGCACCGACGCCCGCCGACGGCAGCGTGGAAATAATCGTGATCGGGTGAATGTAGCTCTCATACAACACGCCCAGCACGATGTAAACCGTGATAATCGCCGCGAGAATCAAAATCGGCTCGTTCGCCAGAGAGTTCAAAAACGCCGCCGCGGTCCCTTGAAACGTAGCCTGAATACTTTCCGGCATCCCGATGTCAGCCTTGGCCTTGTTGATCGCGTTGACCGCATCGCCCAAAGAGGCATCCGGCGCCAGGTTGAACGACAACGTCACGACCGGGAATTGCCCCTGATGATTGACCACCAGCGACGAAGCGCCAGGCTCAAAACTGGTGAACGCGCTCAGGGGCACCTGCTGCCCCGTAGCCGACTTCACGTAAATATTCTTTAATTGATCCGGATTAGTCTGAAATTGCGGATTCACTTCCAGAATCACATGGTACTGGTTGAGCTGCGTGAACATCGTCGACACTTGTCGCTGCCCAAACGCGTCGTACAACGTGTTGTCGATCGTCGCCGGCAAAATCCCCAGCCGTGAAGCCGTGTCGCGATCGATATTCAACGTCGCCAGCAGACCCGAATTCAATTGGTCGCTGGCCACGTCGCGCAATTCCGGCAGCGCCTTCAGCTTGTCGATGAATCTGGGTACCCAATAACCCAGCTCTTTCGCGTCCACGTCTTCCAGGCTGTACTGAAACTCCGTGCGGCTCACGCGATCTTCTACCGTCAGGTCCTGCACCGGCTGCATGAACAGCGTAATGTCCGCCACTTTTTCGATCTTCGGCTGCAGACGCCGAATCACATCGGATGCCGACAAATCGCGCTGCTTGAGCGGCTTCAAATTGATCTGGATTCGCCCGCTGTTGATCGTCGCGTTGGTTCCGTCGATGCCGATGAACGACGAAAGGCTGTCAACCGCCGGATCCTTCAGGATGACGCTGGCCAAATCCTGCTGCCGCTGCGCCATCGCGGCGAACGAAATATTCTGCGCCGCTTCGGAAACACCCAGGATGATTCCCGTATCCTGCACCGGAAAAAATCCCTTGGGAACGTATATGTACAAAAGAATCGTGCCCACCAGGGTTGCGACCGTCACTAGCAGCGTTGTTCGCTGATATCGCAATACGAACTTCAACGTCCGGCCATAGAACGCAATCACTGAGTTGAATCCGCGCTCCGATGTCTTGTAAAACCAGCCTTGATCTTCTTCCCGCTGATGCTTCAGCAATTTCGCCGACATCATTGGCGTCAAGGTGAGTGAAACGAACGCAGAAACAATGATCGTGACGGCGAGGGTGATCGCGAATTCACGGAACAACCGCCCGACGATATCGCCCATGAACAGCAGCGGAATCAACACCGCGATCAGCGACACCGTCAAAGACAAAATCGTAAAACCAATCTGCTCCGAACCTTTCAAAGCCGCCTGCAATGGCGATTCGCCCTCTTCGATATACCGGCTGATGTTCTCGATCATCACGATCGCATCGTCCACCACGAAGCCGGTCGAAATCGTCAGGGCCATCAAGGAAAGGTTATTGAGGCTGTACCCCAACAGGTACATCACGCCAAACGTGCCGACGATCGAAAGCGGCACCGCCACGCTGGGAATAATCGTCGCCCGCACGCTGCGCAGAAACAGGAAGATGACCATTACAACCAACCCGATCGTCAGCATCAGCGAAAACTGCACGTCTTCCACCGAAGCACGAATGGTAGTCGTCCGGTCGCTCAGAATCTCCACGCCCACCGCGCCCGGCAACGAAGCCTGCAGCTGCGGCAATAATTTCTTGACGCGGTCAACCACCGAAATAATGTTGGCGCCCGGCTGCCGCTGAATATTCAAAATCACTGCAGGGTGATCGTTGGCCCAAGCTGCCTGCTTCACGTTCTCCGCGCCGTCAAAAACCGTCGCCACGTCCGTCAACCGCACGGGCGCGCCATTCTTGTAAGCAATGATCAGCGGCCGATATCCGTCGCTGGTCAACAGCTGATCGTTCGCGCCAATTGTGTAAGCCTGGTGCGGCCCGTCAAAATTTCCCTTGGCCTGATCGACGTTCGCCTGCCCCAGCGCTGTCCGCAAATCTTCCAGGCTCAACCCATAAGCCGCCAGCGAAGTCGGATTCGCCTGAATCCGCACGGCAGGCCGCTGCCCGCCGCTAATGCTCACCAATCCCACTCCCGGCAACTGCGAAATCTTCTGCGAAAGTGTAGTCTCCGCCAGATCCTCCACCTTATTCAGCGGCAAAGTGCTGGAAGTCAGCGCAATCGTAAGAATTGGGGAGTCGGCCGGATTGATCTTGCTGTAGATCGGCGGATTCGGCAGGTCCTGCGGCAGCAAATTCGTCGCCGCATTGATCGCCGCCTGCACTTCCTGCTCAGCGACGTCGATATTCAGATCAAGCACGAACTGCAACGTCACGATCGAGCTCCCGAACGAGCTCGTCGAGGTCATCTGGTTCAGTCCCGGTATCTGCCCGAACTGCCGCTCCAAAGGAGCCGTCACCGACGAAGTCATCACGTCGGGGCTTGCGCCCGGATAAAAAGTCAAGACCTGAATCGTCGGATAGTCCACTTGCGGCAAAGCGGAAATCGGCAACTGCCGGTAAGCCACGAAGCCCACCAACAAGATCCCCACCATCAGAAGTGTGGTTGCAACTGGCCGCAGAATAAACGGCCGCGACGGGCTCATTGCTTCTTGCCTTTATGCCCGGACTGCTGGGACTGTTGCCCAGACTGACCAGATGAATTCGCCGGACCCGCCGATGGAGTCTGCTGCGGCTGCCCCGGTGCAGTCTGCCCGTCCTGCCCGCTCTGCGCATTCTGCGCGCCTTCCCCGGCCTTATGCGCTTCCACCTTGCTGCCTTCCTGCAACTTGTCCGTGCCGTCGGTCACTACGATGTCGCCCGGATTAATTCCGGAGCTGATGCCAACGGTATTGCTGGACGACAGCGCCACCGTCACCGGCGCGATCTTCACCGTATTGTCCGCCTGCATGACGTACACATACGTGCCCTGAGGCCCGCGCTGAATCGCCGGAGTCGGAATAATCGTCACATTCTTCTTCGTGTCCACCAGCAAATGAATGTTCACGAACTGATTCGGAAACAGGTCGCGCTTCTCGTTGTTAAAAACGGACTTCAACTTATATGTTCCGGTAGTCGTATCGATCTGATTGTCGATGGTCAGCAACTTCCCGGTGGCGATCTTCGTCGTATCGTCGCGATCGTAAGCTTCCACAGCCAAAGCGGCGCCGTTCCCGTGAACCTTGGTCATCACCTGCGACAACTGGTCCTGTGGCAAAGCAAAGATCACCGCGATCGGCTGCAGCTGCGTAATCACCAGCAGTCCATTGGTGTCCGTCGCATGCACGATGTTGCCCATGTCCACCAGCCGCAACCCGACGCGCCCTCCAATCGGCGCGGTCACATGCGCGTAAACCAGCTGCAGCTTGGCATTGTCGATTACAGCCTGATCGGCCTTGATCGATCCTTCGAACTGCCCCACTTGCGCCTGTTGCGTATCCACCTGCTGCTTCGGCACCACGCCTTCCTTGAACAACAGCTGATATCGCTGAAGGTCTACCTGCACATCGCGCAACTGCGCCTGATCTTTGGCGAGCTGCCCCTCGGCCTGCTCCAACTGCACCTGATAAGGGCGCGGGTCAATCTCCACCAGCGAATCGCCCTGATGCACCATCTGCCCTTCGGTAAAATTGATCTTGACGATCTGCCCGTCCACGCGACTCCGCACGGTAACGGTATTGAACGCGGTCACAGTTCCCAAGCCGTTGTAGTAAACCGGCAAGTCGCCCTTCACCGCCGTAGCCACCACCACCGGCACGGTCATCGGACCGCCCGGCCCACCGCCGCCGCGCTTTCCGCCGCCACCCTGACCACCAGCGGCACCCTGCCCCGCACCGCCGGCGTTCTGCGCCTCGCTCGCCTTCCCATGGAAATACCAATACCCACCGCCAATCACAACGGCTAGCACGATCACCCAAACCCACCAGCGGCTACCTCCGCCCTCGTCTCCGTGTGGCGCGTACTCGTCGCGGAGTTCCTCGCGGGGTACATTTCTCACCTGCAGGTCCGCAGATTTCAGATGACCCATTCCGTTCTCTCCTGTCGATGGACAGCTGTGCCGGGCTAGTTAGCCGGCGGCGCGATGCAATTCGCGGGTGTCATACGAGGCTGGCTAAAGTATTGGGACAAAGCCTATCGGATTTCCCAGCCCGTGCCTAGATAAGACGGCCCACCGCCAGAAAAGGTTACGACGGCCCTTTCGCGGCAGGTCCGCTGAAACTCCTTTGCCTCGCCGCCACTCCTTCACCCATCCTTAACTTGACGTCGCGTCAAGACCGCCGCAAAATCCCTGCGGTCACGCATCTAACCTCCGGAGGAAACTTCGCTTATGCTGAAGGCCTTGCTCGTTGGCATCCTGATCGGCATTCTCCTGGTCTTCGCCGGGGTCTGGCTCTATTTCACGGGCGGCCACGCCCCCGTAGCCACTACTGACCCGCCTCTCCCTTTTGAAGAAAAACTCGCGATGCGCTCCGTCCACGCCTTCATCGACAAGCAGAAGCCGCAGGAATCGCCGATTCCGGCCGACGAAAAAAATCTTCTTGCAGGCGTCGAAGTCTACAAACAGAACTGCGCCGTATGCCACGGCCTCCCCGGCGAGCCGGAATCCGCCATCGCCCACGGCATGTACCCCAAGCCCCCCGAACTCTTCCACGGCACAGGCGTCACCGACGACCCCGCCTGGGAAACCCATTGGAAAGCGGAGAATGGAATCCGTCTGACCGGCATGCCCGGTTTCAAAGGCCGCCTGAACGACGCCCAGCTCTGGCAAGTCAGCCAGCTCCTGCACGAGGCCGACAAGATTACGCCGGCAGTAAAAGCCGCGCTGACGTTACCTGCTTCGCCAATTTCATCCGCGGCTCCGTCTTCGTCCGCGCCTCCGGCCGTCGTCCCGACAAAGTAAGATCAAAATAAAATTTGTTCCGTAATTTCAGATGTATGTCAAAACGTATCGAATTACGTTGTCCTAAATACGCAAAAGTAAAACCCAACATCCCATTTTCCATCACCACTGACCGCTTTCGGGACGCCTTGTCACTGCCGAGTAAAATCACGCCGCCGCAAATCAATTTTCTCTTTCACGCGTAACCCGCTCTCACTCTTCCTCTGCGTCCACTGCTCCCGCATGCCCAGTGAGCAAAACAAACTGTGTAACCTGCCACATGCCTCAGGTCGAAATCCCCTCATTCCATGCGCCCTTCACCGACCACCACATCCGCGTCGTCCGCCCCAACCAACCATATCCAGACTGATCTCTTTTCCATCGCTACAAACTGCCGAGCGCCCCAAACGTCGGAAGCCCTCCAGACCAACCTCGCCTGGAGGGCTTCGCGATTTGCCAGCTACCTTACAAACTCACTTCGCGCAATTGTCGCTAGTTTTCTCGCATCTTACCGTTAGCACCGGGCACTCCGCCATCGTGATCACATTGTGTGCCAACGCACCGGGTAGGTGCGTCGCCGCACCCGGCAGACCTTCCGGACCATGGACTCCCAAAACGATCAGGTCGGCATCGCTTCGCCTGGCCACATCGAGTATCCCTTCCGCACGATTGCCTCGTTCCACCACGAAATGAGGCTCGCACCAGAGATGGGCGTCCTCCGGTACAATCAAGCGCAAGCGCCTCATCGAACTTCGCGGATCAACACTGCTTCTGACTGACCAACAAGAAAGCGATCCAGGAGTTGGCCGGCGCCTAGATGGATACTTCTCTCTACGGCGCCATTCACCTCGCGTCGACTTCACCTGTCCCCACCGTAAGATCCCCAAGAGCTCGGGCGGCTCGTCGCCAGCGCCGCCGTTTTCACCTTACTTGAACAAACTCAGATCGACAGCCTCCGCCAACGCCCGATACCCGTCAGCATTCGGATGCAAATGGTCTTCATACGCGAACTTCGCCAAAATCCTGTTTCGATGTCCCGGATCGCGCATCACCACTTCGAAATCAATCACGCCGTCATACGCACCGCTGGTCCGGATCCACCGGTTCACCTCTTGCCGAATCGCATCCTTCGCCTCCGAGTAGTAGCCCGGAAGATCCACCCCCTCAAACGGGCTCATCGTCACTCCAATCACCTTCACACCCCGCGCGTGCGCCCGCGCAATCAATTGCCTGTACCCATCGGTCAGTTCCTCGGCCGTCCGCACCTGCTTCGGATCAGCCAGATATTCCTCCCCCAGTTTCGCTCCCGGAAACGCCAGGTCGTTAATCCCCTCCAGCACCACGACATGCGTCACGCCCGGCAACCCCAGCGCATCCCGGTCGAATCGAGACAATCCGCTCGCTCCAAAACCCTCGCTCACCCCAACTCCGTCACTCAACAACCGGTTCCCGCCAATCCCTGCATTCACCACCGCCACCTTTGAGCCTTCACCCATCTTCGCCAGCCGCCGTCTCAGATCGCCAGGCCAATTGTCATCCGCATCCACCGTAGATCCGTCGCCATCCATCACCGAATCCCCGAACGCCACCACCAGCCGTTGCGACGCCGAAGCCGGAACAAGCACAGCGGTCACGGAGATCGACGACCGCGACACTGCCCCGCCTTCGATCATCTCCGCGCCGGTGAAGTCTCCAGCCTTCGATACCACCGCGCGCTTCAGCGCCATCGCATGCAGCGTCGGCGTCCCTACCCGCTTCGGAAAATAAATACTGATGCTGATCTCCCCGCCCGCAGGAACGCGAAACGCCACCGCATCGCTCAACACGACCGCTCCCGCCGCAATCGTCGTCCCTTTGCTCCCGCCGAGAGTAACCGCCTGGGTTGATCCTGCCTTCACGCTCGCGAGATCGACCGGCACCCCGACCGCAGCCGAACCAATCACCAGCGGTGCCGATCCATACTCGTTCGAAAACCGAATCCGAATCCGCTCTCCTCCAACGGAGACGCGCACCCGCTCCCGCACCGTCTGATTCTCGATCCCCAACAGAGGCTCCTTCGGACCCGCATCCACCGGCTGCGGACTCGACGCCCAGGTAGCGATCCACGCGTCTTGCCCAACCGTCTTCGCCTGCCACACCAACAGAAACACGCCAATGATTCCGGCATTCCGCAACAAAGTCATGAAAGTCGTTCTCCTCTACTTCATCTCCGAATAATCCGTCGGCCGCATGTACACCTCGTCCACTCGATATTCTTCCCCGTCCCGTGCGATCAGCGGCGCCGCCAATTTCCTGGACGCCGGAAACGCTGGGTCGGCATGAAACGCATGCCAGTTCTTCTCCGCCTCTTCCCGGCTGGGATGCGCAATCAGATAAATGAAGGTGTCCTTCCAAGCTGGATCCTCGTTCGGCACCCAATACCCGACCACGTTGAGGCCATACTTGGTCTGCATCTTCGACACGTCGCGAAAGATATTCTCCAGCTCCGGCGCCTTCCCCGGCACCGTGTGATAAATCATCAGTTCGAACACCCGATTGTTGTCCGCCCTAACCCGTCCGACGTTCATCAGCCACCCCGTAAGCGCCGATCCCGCCGCAAAACACACCAGCCCACCCGCTAGCACGAACCAACGCCCAAATCTCGGCCCGCCTCCGAACGCAATCCCCAATCCACGCTCAATCGTCATTGCCCCTCCTCCTGTGAAAGCGTCGCACTTCCCTTCCATCCGCGCACCGACTCGCCCACCGCCACAACGTTGTAGGGGCGTCAGCACCGCTGCGCCCAAGCAACCAGCAAACCTCAACCTCATCAGATTCAAATTGCCTTTCCGCGATCCACCCCAACGACTCGCCCGCCACCTCGATGCATATACCCCTTCGCCAAAATCCAATCCTCGGCCATTGCCACCAATCTGCCCTGTCTATATCATATAAGTCAGTCAACTGACTATTGGACGTATGTATGCCCACAAAGAAAGCACCCACCCGCGACCTCCTGCTCCACGCTGCCACCAAAGTTGCCTACGAAAACGGCTTCGCCAACGCCGCCCTGGCCGATATCGCCGTCGAGGCCCAAATCCCCCTGGGCAACATCTACTACTACTTCAAAACCAAAGACGACATCGGTTCCGCCATCGTCGAACTCCGCCTCTCCCGTTTCAAGAAACTCCTCCAGGAATTCGACAAAGCGCCCACAGCCAAAGAGCGCCTCTGCGCCTTCGTCCAGATCAAGATCAAAAATCGAAAGGGCCTGGCCCGCGGCGGCTGCCCCGTCGGCACCCTCTGCTCCGAACTGCAAAAACACGGCGGCCCAGCAGCAAAAAAATCCTCTGCCCTCTTTGCCGCCGCCTTGGCCTGGATGGAAACCCAATTCCAAGCCCTCGGCAAAGGCTCCGACGCCCGCGGCTTGGCCATTCATCTCCTCTCCGCCACCCAGGGCGTTTCGATTTTGGCCCACACCTTCCACGACCCCGCCATGATCACAAAAGAAGTCGCCCGTCTTCAGGCCTGGATTCGCGACCTCTGAACTAAAGCACCCTCCCATTCGTTGACTTACCCGCACCCCCTCCGTAAGATTCCCCGCACATGCCCGACGCACTAATCTCGCCCGGCCAAACCTGCAGATGTTGTTGTGATTGAGGGCGGAGACGGCCTGGGCCTCGCGTTGAGAGCGGACTAACGCTTGCGGGTCTTTGGCGACTGCGTCGGGGAGAAATTTGAGGGCTACGAAGCGTTTGAGGCCGGTGTCATCGCCATGGAGTGCCTCGAAGGCGAAACCCTCAAACACTCCATCGCCCACCGTTCCTTCGATCTCGAAACTCTTCTCTCCCTCGCCATCGACATCGCCGACGCCCTTGATGCCGCCCACTCCAAAGGCATCGTTCACCGCGACATCAAGCCCGCCAACATTTTCGTCACCGCCCGCGAGCAAGCCAAGATTCTCGACTTCGGCCTCGCCAAAGTCGCGGGCACCCGCTCCGAACCCGCCGCCGGCGACAACCGCACCGCCGACATCGTCCTCAAATCCCCCACCAAGCCACAATAGGAGCCGCCGCAAGAACAGTTCGCACCTCGCGAAGCGTCCATCGCCGTCTGCCACGCAGACGCCAACAATCGCGGCCGGCAGCCAACTTTCGCCCTTGATTGCGCCATGCAAGCGGTCACGACATCGCGCAAAACATCCAGAGATGTGCCAGACGGAACTCTCGGAAACGATTACGAGCCCATGTCGTCTATACGCGGTAGTACATTCAGCCTTATAGAGGTGCGACATGCTTCCGTCTCTTGGCAACTTCTGCGGCTTAACCATCGCCCTGGCCGCTCTCGTAGCGATCGGGCAAGCAGGAAAAACAAACAGGATCGCGTATCCGCTGGATTCGACAGACGGACTGGAACTCCTCAACACCAAAGCTCAAGTGGTCAACTATCGCGGCAAGCGCGCGTTACACCTTTCGCCGCCGCAGGATCATGCGACCGAAAAGAGCTCCATGATTGCACTCGTTGCCGGTACGGATTTCAAAGATGGGATGATCGAGGTCGAAGTCGCGGGCATTCCAATTTCGGCGATGGATCCCACAGCCCGCGGGTTTGTAGGTGTTGAATTCCGGGTGCAACAACACGGTGCAAAGGCCGAGAACATCTACTTGCGTCCGACCAACGGTCGAGCCGATGATCAGCTCCGCCGAAATCACTCCGTACAGTACGAATCGTTTCCAGATTTTCCGTGGGACCGATTGCGCCGCGAACAACCCGGCGTCTACGAGTCCTACTCCGACCTTGAGACCGGAGCGTGGACCAGAATGAAGATCGAGGTCGCAGGAACGAAAGCAAAGCTCTACGTCAACGGAGCGGAGCACCCCTGCCTTATCGTGAACGATCTCAAACTGGGGGACTCTCGCGGCCAGGTAGGCCTCTGGGCGTTCATTGCCACAGACGCATATTTCGCAAATTTAAGCGTCACGAAAGCAGATTGAAGTCGCGCCCAAATTCTCCTCTGCTCGCGTAGTGCACCAGATTCTTCACAGTCGAATCTCGGCTAAGTCGCGGCCCGAAATCGTTTGTCCCCGTAGCGCCCAAACTGGTGTAATCTCCCCCTGTCAATTCCCCTGAACGT
>Ga0206910_1143_pt1 | contig 13733 bp, 12 predicted proteins | sample Alteio_BWOrgHeat_77_FD_152949 | JGI IMG/M metagenome (GOLD analysis project Ga0206910, IMG submission 152949) | Enriched cells from forest soil in Barre Woods Harvard Forest LTER site, Petersham, Massachusetts, United States -... | ecosystem: Environmental > Terrestrial > Soil > Temperate forest >... | reverse complement strand
CGGGTGCTTAAATTGTGGGCCAGTGGCAGGCTTTTCAGAAACGAGATATTCGGCGACGTCACCACGACGCCCCGTTTATCATCGACGATACCGGGACATCCCAATCCCACCCCAATGACTTCGGAGCGGGAGACTTTGACCTCGTCTAAAACGTATTCAATGCTGTCGCGTAGCGTCTCAAAGAAATAGCTCGACCCCTTTTGCGGCCGCGTTTTCGTTTTGACTTCCGCCAGGCGCTGGAAGCGTCGATTGAATAGCGTCACCAATAATTTGGTTCCGCCCAGGTCGATCCCGACGACATATTTTTTCTCTTTGGACATAAAAGGTTTCACGTGCGTATGACTTATGTGAGGCGTGTAGGGTATTGTGAGTCGGTGCGGCAGGAACGAGCGTTATTCCTCGTCCTCATCATCCTCGTCGTCATCGTCATCGTCTTCGTCATCATCCTCATCATCGTCTTCTTCGGGATCATAGTCCGCCATTTCATAGGCGAATTCCTTCGCATCGGGTCCCCAGTACAAGCAGGTGGTGGGTTTACCGGGTTCATCGAGGAAGGCTTTGACACCCCAGACTTTGCCATCGGATGAGGAACGGAGCTCAAAATCGTCTTCCGATCCTTTGCGAACGAGCTTGAGACTCTCAAAAAAGGTCTGTAGATCTTTGCCATCCATACCCCTCTATTTTACGAAAAAAGACCCCCCTCGCGGAGGGTCTATTTGATGCAAAAATGGAAGGGGTTAAGCCGCTAAACGGACAGGTTTGGAGGTCTCTTTGGCTGACGGGTGATGCACGGTGAGGGTCGGTTTCTGGACGGTCGTGTTGCTCGTGCGCATTTGCATGATCAGTCGGGCAATGGAGTTCACAAAGAGGCTGATAAAAACGATAAACGCCGCATGAATGGAAGCCTGCCCCCAGCCGATGGACCCTTCCAGGCCGCGCGACCAGTAAATCGCCAGCAGCGCACCGGCCGAAATGACACTTGTCGTAAACGTTTTCTTCCAGTCAGCGTAAAGCGCAGTCGCGACCGGCGTCAATACGAAGAGAAGCCACATCGGGCCCCAGAACGTTCCAAGCAGATACACCAGATACACGTTCGCGGCGAAATTGGTCACGATGCGGGTTGCGCCCATCTTCGAGGCCCAGTCGGGATGCCGCTTGGAGAGATAGGCCGAAATTTCGTTGAAGAGACCCAAGGCGACAACGAGGCCGATGGCCAGGCGCTTGATGCTGGTTTCCGCGTAGCCCAGGAAAAGAGCAGCGACCACGAGGGATAAAGCAAAAGGGGTGAAGAAGCGGTCGACCACCTGGATGAACTCGGCTTTAAGAGGAAGCGGGATATAGCGGGTAATGTCCTGGAACGTCATGCCGATGCCGATGGGAATGCCCTGGGGATTTTTTATCACGAGCGTCCCATACCCCAGTGTCAGCTTTTCTCCGTCGGAGCGCTTCGTCGTCAGTTCTTGACGGTTGACGACGTTCAGGCTTTGGGTGGTCGAGAGCAATACTTTCACCAGCGGCGCATAACCGGCCAAGGCTTCGTCGCACGGAGTGCCTGCGTCGACCGGCCCTTTCAATCCCAAAATCCGTTCGGCTGTTTGATTGACGGCCCGCACTTTTCCTTTAAGATCGATAAAAATAAGACCGCCGGGCAAGTTCTTCATGGCGACGTCCAAAAATTCGTGCGCGTCCATGAGGGGGATAAATCGGGTGATGTCCTGGAACGTGAATCCTACGCCAATGGGTGTCCCCTTATCATCCTTCAAGAGGAGCGTGCCATACCCCAGGACAATGGTCTCGCCCGTGGGTTTTTGCGTGACAAGTTCTTCGCGGTTCACGGCTTTTTGTTCTTTGCAGGTGTGCGTCAAAATTTGAGCAATGCGGGAATGGGCCACGAGCGCTTTTTGGCAATCGTCACCGGCGCGCCAAGAGGACGAGATGCCTAAGAGATTTTCGGCGGTTTTGTTGATGGCCTGGATTTTGCCTTTGAGGTCGACCAGGATGAGTCCACCGGGCAGATTTTTGACGGCCACATCGAGAAAGGAATCCGTATTCATTGTGCTGGGAGTCTAGCCCTGAAAAAAGAGGTTTTCAAGGCCCAAATGAGGGCCCTTTTTTGGTCTTTTTAGAGCTTCGTGCGGTAGAGGCGGAGGGCGTTTCCTACGACGGTAACGGACGAAAGTCCCATGGCCAGCGCGGCCCACGCGGGGGTGAGCCGTCCGAAAGCGGCCAGGGGAAGGGCGGCGGCATTATAAAAGAAGGCCCAGAAGAGATTTTGGCGGATATCGCGAAGGGTCGCCTGAGAAAGTTTAATGGCGGAGACGACGGCGCCTAATTTTTTGGAAGACAGGGTAATTCCGGCCGATTCGATGGCGACGTCCGTCCCTGTGCCCAACGCGATTCCCACATCGGCTTGCGCGAGCGCCGGCGCGTCGTTGATCCCATCGCCGACCATGAGCACGTTTTCGCCGCGCTGTTGCAATTCCTCGACGACTTTCGCTTTGTCTCCGGGCAAGACTTCAGCCCGCACGCGCGAATTGGGAATTCCGCAGCGATCTCCAACGTACTTGGCGGAAGCCGCATGATCGCCGGTGACCATCCAGACTTCCAGGCCCCGTGCTTGCAGAATTTTTACCGAATCGGGAGCGTCCTCTTTAATGGCATCGGCCAACTGAATGTAGCCCGCGGGTTTCTCGTCGATGCCCACATTGACAGCGGCCGATTCGGTGCCTAAATTTTTTCCGACAAAAACGCGATGCCCATTCACGAGGGCTTTCACGCCGATTCCCGGTATGGCTTCAAATTCGTGCGCTGGCATCAGCGCGAGGCCGTGGGCTCGCGCGTAGAGCACAATCGCGCGTCCGATCGGATGTTCCGAAAGGGCTTCAGCCGACGCGGCCAAGGCGAGCGCGTTGTCGTCGACTTGCACGCGCACCACTTCCGGGCGACCCATCGTGAGCGTGCCGGTCTTATCGAAAAGAACAATGGTGGCTTGGCCGGTGAGCTGCAGCGCTTCGCTGGTTCGAAACAAAATTCCGTGACGGGCACCGATGCCCATGCCGACCATGAGGGCGACGGGCGTTGCGAGACCGAGTGCGCAGGGACAGGCAATAATAAGAACGGTGATAGCGGCTTGGAGCCCTTGTATGGGTGCATGGGCAAGTCCCCACCAGGACAAAAAGGTGACGACCGCAATCCCCAGAACGATGGGAACAAAGACGCCAGCCACGCGGTCGGCCAGTTGTTGAATGGGCGCTTTCGTCCCTTGCGCTTCTTGCACTTGCTGGACGATCCGTGCCAAAAACGTTTCCTGTCCGACGGCTGTGGCTCGCAACGTCAAGGCGCCCACCGTATTCAATGTCCCACCGATCAGAAGGTCCGCTGTCTTCTTGAGGACGGGCAGCGATTCGCCGGTGACCATCGATTCGTCGATTTCGGATTGCCCACTCTCGACGCTTCCATCGACGGGAATCCGTTCGCCAGGACGAATGATCAGCGAATCGCCCACCTGCACGTCGGCCAGGGGAATGTCCTGCTCTTGTCCCTGGCGAAGGACGCGTGCGTGCGGCGGAGACAACTGCAGAAGTGCGCGAATGGCGTCGGACACTTTGCCGCGGGCGCGCCATTCCAGCCAGCGACCGAGGAGAATAAACGTAATGATCATCGCCGACGTATCGAGGTAACGGCAGTCATAGAGGCCGTAGGCAAAGGCGGCGCTCGTTCCGAGGGCGATGAGTGTGTTCATATCCACCGAACGGTAACGCAGTTGATGGAAAAATCCTTGGTAGAACCGCCAACCGCTCCAGAATTGAATCGGTGCGGCGATGGCCGTGAGAACCCATCGATTCCATCCTTGGCGCATCCCGGCGATAAGAAGGATCGTCAACCCGAGGCTTACGAGAAAGGCGCGTTGCAGGGAAATAATCTCTCCCTTTTGCGCCGCGCTCGGCGTCAGGATTTCTTCCTCTTTAGGAAGCCTGGCTTTGTAGCCGACGCGGACCACGGTTTGCAGGAGTTGATCGATCGAGGTGAGCGACGCGTCGAAATCAATCCGCGCCTGCTCGGAGGCAAAATTCACTGCAGCGGAGGCAACGCCGGGAACCGCCTGCACCGCTTTCTCGATTTTCGAGGCGCAGCTGGCGCAATGCATTCCCTCAATCACGAAGGTGGTATGTGTCGGGCGCGAAGGTTCAGTCACAAAGGATTAGGAAGGGAGATCGGCGTTGGGGATATATTTTTCGGGCTTCTTGCTAAACGTCTTGAGATTTTTTCTCGACGAAAAAAAGTAAGCGTGTCCACGGTAACTGTAAATTCGTGCCTTGGCTTTATCGACAGGCTTTCGGCTGACGGGATCAATGGCCAATCTCAGGTGCTCGGGATCGGCTTTAAATTTTGAGAGGCACATCGAGCAACAAAAGTGGTATGTCTTTCCTTGATAGTTATAAACGTAAGCGGTATGAGGCTGCACCGTCCTCTTAATCATGCAGACTTCAACAGGATCGGTGACCCGTCCCGTATAGTTCATATCTTTGGGCCCGGCGACGGCGGCTTGAGTGTAGGCAGTAATGCCTAATAGGCCAGCGGCGATCAATAAGGCGTTTTTCATAGATTTAGCTTACCTCGAGTCTCCTCGGAAAACAAGCCCCCAAATTAACAACTGTTCATGTCCCTTGCAAGCATTTCGAGTTTGCCCTAGACTCGCAATGTGAAAAAAATATGGGTTGGCATTCTCCTGGCAGGTCTCTTGGGCAGCGTTCTTTCACCTGCGTTTTGCGCCGATAACAAAGCCAATGGAAAAGAAGGCGTCATCCTTCTTTCTTATTTACCGGAAAGCTGCGAGGCGACAGGAAAAGTGAAAGCCATCCTCTCTTGCGACTGCAATTTCCAGCCGGAAGGACGATTTCCTATTTTAATCAATCGCATCACGGCGGTGGATCAAACGATTTGTAGCGATGCGGCTGATGAAGTCAAGATCTGCGAACAACTCTGCAAAGAATTGAAAACGTCTTAATCCAGTCGCTTTCCCTTCCATAGATAAAAAACAACCGGATACACCATAAGTTCCAAAAGAAAACTGGTCACGAGCCCGCCGACCATCGGTGCGGCGACGCGTTTCATCATATCGGCACCGGAACTTGTGGCCCACATCATTGGGAGAAGCCCCATGAAAGCGGCGCAGACGGTCATCATTTTCGGCCGTACCCGTTTGACGGCGCCGTGGATGATGGCTTCCGTCAGATCGGAGCGGGTTTTCATCTTGCCGTCTTTGACCGCCTTCTCATAGGACAGATCCAAAAATAAAAGCATGAAGACGCCGGTCTCCGCGTCCAAGCCCATCAGCGCGATCATTCCCACCCAGGTGGCAATCGACATGTTGTAGCCTAAGGCGTAGAGCAGCCAAATGGCTCCGACCAGCGAAAAGGGAACGGCCAGCATCACAATCGAGGCCTTGATGGTCGACTTAGTGTTCATATAGAGCAAAAGGAAAATGAGGAAGAGCGTCAGCGGCAGAACGAATTTGAGTCGCTCGCGAACGCGCAGCATGTTCTCGTATTGGCCGCTCCACAAGAGCGCGTACCCCGACGGCAGCGTGATTTTTTCGCGCACGATACGTTTGGCTTCTTCGACATACGTCCCGACATCACGGCCGGCTAGATCGATGTAGACGTATCCCGCCAGTTGCCCGCTTTCATCGCGAATCATCGACGGCCCTAGCTTCAACTCGATATCGGCTAATTCGCTAAGCGGAATTTGCGCTCCGCTCGTGGTCGGCACCAGCACGCGGCGTAGTTGATCCACCGTGTCGCGCAATTCACGCGCATAGCGGACGCTCACCGTGTAGCGCTCGCGCCCTTCGATGGTGGTGGTCAAGGGTTCGCCGCCGACGGCCGACATGAGAATCATTTGCGCGTCTTTAATGCTCAAGCCATACCGCGCGAGCTGTTCGCGACGCAACGTAAAGTCCAGAAAATAGCCGCCCGCCGCCCGCTCGGCGAAAACACTGCGCGTGCCCCGGACATCTTTGAGAAGGTGTTCCAGCTGCGTTCCAATCTTTTCGATGGTCTCTAGATCGGGCCCGAGAATTTTAATGCCGACCGGCGTGCGAATTCCCGTCGAGAGCATGTCAATGCGGTTTTTAATCGGCATTGTCCAGGCGTTGGTCACCCCGGGCAAGCGCAGCGCCTGGTCCATCTGGTCGATCAATCTCTCGCGCGTCATCCCGTTGGGCCACTCCGATTTGGGCTTTAAGAGTACGGTGGTTTCCATCATTGAGAGCGGCGCCGGATCGGTCGCGGTCTCTGCACGCCCGGCTTTTCCGAAAACGCGCTCGACTTCCGGAAAGCCTTTTAAAATTTGATCCTGCGTTTGCAGAAGTTTCTGTGCTTCTCCGACGGAAATTCCCGGCAGAGTGGTCGGCATGAATAGGAGGCTGCCTTCATCGAGCGGCGGCATAAACTCGGAGCCCAGTTTCATAAATGGAAATACGGTGCTCAGGAGAATGAGAAGGGTCAGCAGGAGCGTCAGCTTGGGACGCTTCAGCACGGTGCGGCAGACGGGCTCGTAGATTTTAAATAGCCGGCGACTGACCGGGTGCTGTTCTTCCGGATAGTAGCGTCCGACGGTGATATGGTTCCAGAGGGTTGAAAGCCAGGCGGGTTTAAAATGCGTCGGGTCCATGCGGGTGAACATCATGCGAATCGCCGGATCCAGCGTTACCGCGAGCAGCGCCGCAATCGCCATTGCGAAATTCTTTGAGTAGGCCAGTGGTTTAAAGAGCCGGCCCTCTTGATCGACCAGCGTGAATATCGGCATGAAGGCAACCGCGATGACGAGCAGCGAGAAAAAGACGGAAGGCCCCACTTCCTTGAGCGCTTGTAAGCGCACGGCATGAAAATCGCCCGGGCGGCCGGCTTCGTTCCATTCTTCGAGCCGCTTGTAAGCATTCTCGACTTCGACGATGGCGCCGTCGACTAGAATCCCAATCGAGATCGCGATACCGGCCAAAGACATGATGTTGGAAGTGAGACCCATCATATACATCGGAATGAAGGCGAGAACGACGGAAATGGGAATCGTCACGATGGGAACGATGGCCGAGGGAATGTGCCACAAGAAAAAGAGAATGACGAGACTGACGATGATCATTTCCAGAATCAGCTCATGCTTCAGCGTATGGATGGAATTTTTAATGAGTTCAGAGCGGTCGTAGACAGGAACGATTTCCATGCCAGGCGGCAGAGATGGCGTGATCTCGCGGATTCGTTCTTTCACACGGTCGATCACGTTGAGCGCATTTTCGCCCTGGCGCATGACGACAATCCCGCCCACGGTGTCGCCGAGTCCATCGAGATCCACCACGCCGCGGCGGATGTCCGGGCCGAGGACCACTTTGGCGACATGCTTCACGAGCACCGGCGTCCCGGAGCTGCTGCGTCCGACGACAATATCTTCTAAATCGCTCACGGATTTGGCATACCCCCGCCCGCGCACCATGTATTCGGTGCCAGAGAATTCCACCAAGCGCGCGCCCACATCGTTGTTGTTGTCGCGAACCGCCTCGATCACCTTCGTGAGGGGAACGTGATAGGCCGCCAGCGCGCGCGGGTCGATATTGATTTGGTACTGCTTCTGGAATCCGCCAATGGACGCGACTTCGGCCACGCCGGGGACGGACTGCAACCAGTAGCGCAGAGTCCAATCTTGAAAGCTGCGCAGCTCGGCCAAGTCATGTTGACCGGTTTTATCGACGAGAGAATATTGATAGACCCAGCCGACGCCGGTGGCATCGGGACCCAGTTCGGTGCGGACGCCTTCGGGCAAGCGGGACTGAATCTTCGAGAGATACTCGAGCACACGGCTCCGCGCCCAGTAGAGATCCGTACCATCCTGAAAGATCACGTACACATAGGAAAATCCAAAATCGGAGAAACCACGGACGGCTTTTACTTTGGGAGCGCCCAGTAACGCGGTGACGATCGGATAGGTAACTTGATCTTCAATAATGTCCGGGCTGCGGTCCCAGCGTGAGTAAATAATAACCTGCGTATCGGACAGATCGGGAATGGCGTCTAACGGAATTTGCTTCATGCAGACGACCGCGCCGATCACCGCGATTGCTGTCAGCAAGGCGACTGTGTATTTATTGCGCGCGGAAAATTCGATCAGTTTTTCGATCATTGTCCTTGAGCCGCTGCCTTTATTTTCGATTCCGAGTCGATCAGGAAATTGGCCGAGGTCACGACCGTTTCGCCTTCGTCCAAGCCGCTCACCACTTCCGTCCAATCATCGGCCGTGCGCCCGACCTTCACTTCGCGCGGGCTGAAATGGCCGGGCTCGGTCTGTACAAACACCATCTGACGCGTGCCGCTGTCTAAGAGAGCGGTGGTGGGAATCGCCATGCATTTCCCCAAGGAGACCTGAATCGCGGCTTGGAAAAACATATCGGGTTTCAATTCGCCTGTGGGGTTGAGGACTTCGATGCGCGCGCGCATCGTCCGGGTTTCACTGTTGACGACCGTATCGATGCCGCGCACTTTTCCCGGGAATGTGCGTCCCGGAAAACTGGGGGCCGATAGCGCCACGGGCTGATCGGGTTTGACGAGATTGATTTCATCTTCGTAAAGATCGGCATAGATCCACATTCGTCCCCCGGCGTGGCTCTGCAGGAGGTTGGACGCATCGTAGTCGGTGGTGATGCCATCGATCTGAGATTCAGCAAGGCCCATTTGACGTAAGCGCAAGCGCGAGGCTTTCACCGTGGCTTCTGCTTCAGCCGAATTTTCGGAAGAATCTCCCGCACGGCTTTTCTGGAGTGCCATGATGGCTTGCTGATGTTCAATGATCGCGCTATAGAGAGCCGGATCATAGGCCACGCGCGCCGAGGTGCGGATGGATTTGACGAGATCGCGTTTTTCGACGAGCGAGGTTTTGACGCCGATCAGCTGCACCCGGTCTTGCGACATCTGAACCGGCGCTTGCCCGGACACCGTCGACGACGGAGCGGTGGGCGAATCGGCATCGATAGGAACCAAGCGCATGCCGCAGATCGGACAGTCTCCGGGCTTATCGGAAATATATTTGGGATGCATAGGACAGTGGAAGAGAACTTTTTTTGTGGGAGCAGAAACGGCCCCGCTGTTTGAGCTTTTTTGACATCCCATCCAGCCTGCACTGAAGCTGAGAAATGTCACAAGGTACAGAAATCGTTTATTGATGTGCATGGCCGTTCTCCAGTTTGTCCCATTTGGTTTGTTCGAGCGCTTCTTTCGCTTGCGACGGATCGACACCGACCCAGCGCTCTAGCTCGCTCCAATGCTCGCCGGTGTGATAGACCTGTTCTTGGTATTCGTTATGCCGTTCAATCCAAGTGCGGAAAGCCTCCAGCAGCCGGAGAAAATCACCCTGCCCTGCCGCATAGGACTGCCGCGTCACGCGCAGATTGGCCAGCGCCGCCGGCAAGATATCGCTCTCATAATTTCGTGCCAGCCGAAGGTGCGTTTGAATTTCCGTGTATTCCGTTCCCACCATCTTCAGCACCATATTTTTCATCGCTTGCGCATTGGCCTGCGCTTCCAACACATGTTCCTCGGCACTTTGGTTGAGACCCCAGGGACGCTGAAACCATAAGGGGAATGTCATGGACACCCCGATCTGCCGCCCCGAATCGCCCATATCCGCTTTTTCATATTCGTACATAATTCCGAAATCGGGAGCATATTCCAGTCGCTGACGTTTTTGCATGGCTTTGCTGTGGTTGGTTTCGTGCAAGGCTGAAAGATAGAGCGGCGCGTTGCGTTCGGCCAAGGTTTGGATCTCGGCGCGCGTGGCGGGCACATCGCGCAGCGCGGGGGCTTGTGCTGCTCCCAGCGGGGTTTCCGTCGGTTGGTTGAGGAGAGTGTTGAGTTCGATGACAATCAGCGTGCGCTGCTGCTGCTGTTCGAAGAGCTGATTTTCCATCAGGCGCAACTCGCCTTGGGCCATGAACACGTCAGACGCGCCCCCCTGATTGGCCGCCAGACGTCCTTGGGCGGTTCCGAGAGCGCTCCGCATGACTTCGACGGCTTGGGCCGCTAGTTTAATTTTTTCATCAGTGAGATAAAGCTGGAAGTAGCGCATCTTCACGTCATTGAAGACATCGAGAACGCGGACGCGGTAGGCCGCTTCGGCGATAAGCGCCTCATGGCGCTTCATGTCGGTGTCTTGCGTAATTTTTCCGGGAAAAGGGATGGGTTGTTCGATCCGGTAGTGCTGAATTTTTTCCGGAGGGGCATCGCTCGACCCATGGGGAAAACGTTCGTCAATGAAGCTCACGGTCGGATCCGGCCACGCGCTGGCGGCGCCTGTTTGCGCGCGTTGAACCTTCCAAGCGCGCTCCGCGGCTTGAATATCAGGATTTTGCTCCCGTGCTTTACGCAGGAGATCGGGAAGCGTCAAAACAGCATCGCCCCATGATAAGGATAAAGTACAGGACCATAGTCCTGCGACAAGTAGAAAACGTTTCATACAACCTCGATGGTACAGCTAATTTAGCTAATTTTGGGTGGATTAAGCAGCGAAGAGAACAACGTCGGCCGGCGGCGCGCGCCCTTCGGGCGGCATGATGGAGAGAAGTGACGTGAGTGTGGTCCACAGCGTCTTTATTTGAGAGGCGCGGTGATTCGAAGCTTGCGGTAAAAGAGTGGCGATGGCGGTGACATAGGGCTGAAAGATCGTTGAAAAAACGGTGATTGCTTCGTGAATGGGCGAGGCCTTCATCATCGGGCATTTCGCATGACCGAGCGGCATTTTGCAGCAGGGCATCGAGCAGATCGCCCGGGGCATTCCCATGCTCATGGCGCACTGCGCGGATTGCGGAATTTGAATGAAAGTGAGTCCAGCGAGAAGCGCAACGCTCAGAAAAAATCGGGAGGCTTTCATATTTTGAGTATAGACCCCGAGGACTCGCAAGTCAAGACCTGATGAGTTGGGTCTCCCTAGGAAGAAAGTCTGTGGGTCTTCGGTCTTAGAGGATGTGCGTGGGAGGGAACCAGAGGGAAAAACGGGCGCCTTGTCCCGGCGCGGAGTCGACGCGAATATAGCCTTTATGCAATTCCATGACGCGTTTGCAGATCCAAAGGCCTAAGCCCGTTCCCATTTTCATATCCCCGGAGCGGACTTGTTTAAACTTCTGAAAAATTTCCTGGAGCTTGTCGCTCGGGATTCCCAGGCCGGAGTCTTGAACGCTAATCGTCAGCCCTTCATGACCGGGATGCGAATCAATTACAACTTTGATATTGACGGAACCGCCATCGGGGGTGAATTTGTAAGCGTTCCAAATAAGATTATGAAGGACGCGGCGCAGCCAGAACGGATCGGCCCGCACAAACGTCATCGCCGGCTGTGCGTCTTGGGTCAGCGTAATATGGCGTTGTTGAAAAGGGAGTTCATAAAACATCATCAGATCGTTAATCATCTGGCCAATGTCCACGGCCTCCATTTTCAACTGGAATTCGTCCTTTTCCAGGTTCATGGTCTGCATGAGATTGTCGGTCATGAGAATCAATTCTTCCAAAGGCGCCACCGACCGCTTCAGAAATTTGGTTTGCTCGTCGGTCATCGGACCTGCGATGCCGGACAAAAGCAATTGCATGTAGCCCTTAATCACAGTCATCGGGGCGCGTAAATCGTGCACGACGGATTGAAACGCGTCGCGCTGAAGAAAATCGATCGGTTGATTTGTGCTTTCCATGGCCCTCTAAGGCTAACAGGCCTATGTTACGTAGGTATTACGGCCTCATGACAGGAAGGTTAACTAGGTCGAAGGGTTAATGATGAAAGGTTCTGCCCAGCCACACGAGCACGCGCACGCCGGTATTCGGTTTCATGTAAAACATGATGTAGATGGAAGCCAGGCCGCCGGCCACGAAGCAGGATCCTGCCAACAGAGAAACCCAAGCCCCCATTTTGCGGGCCTCTTTTTTATCCATGGACGTATTTTACTTTAGTGGGGGGAGTTTAGTGGATAACGCCGATTTTGCGGATGACGGTGGTGTGTGTGCCATCGGCGGAAGTGACTTCGATCTGGGCGATGTAACCGCCCTTGGACACTTTCTGTCCGGCTTCGTTGGTGCCGTCCCAGGGTACCGTATTAATTCCCTGACGACCGCCGTTATCCGTGGGATGAAAATCCCAGGTGCGGACTTTGCTGCCGAGAAGTGTGTACATCGTGACGGTGACGCGGGCATCTTGAACCAATTGATAGGCAATAATCGTTTGGCCTTCGAGGCCGCCTTTGCGGGAATCAAAAGGGTTCGGATAGTTGGTCACCTCAGAAATGATTTCCACGGGCAATGCGCGTGCTGGCGTTTGAACGCCCATCGGGGGCATCAGCGAGTGCAGCGGTGTATTCATCCCGGGAAGGTTGTAGAGCATGTTCGCGTTGGAAGCTCCGAGTGCGCCACCGGCCGAAGCAATATAAATGGGTTCTTGATGGCTGGCGGAAGAATCGCTTTCCGGAGCTGTTTTGCCCTCTTCGGCATGTAAAACCGGGTTTAAAAGCGTTGCTCCGACGACAAGGCTGAAAAGGAAGGTTGATTTTTTCACGTTCTAAGCTTACCCTAAGAGTGTTACAGGCAGATGACAGGGATGTTAACTGTTTGTAAAACCAGCGAGCCCCCGACAAAGAAACTATAGATTTGTGTTAGAATGCTTTGAGTCTTTCAGGAGGTCGTGATGTCGGCAGATGTTCTGGTTCTGAACCGTAACTTCTATGCCATCCACATTACCCCGTGGCAACGGGCGCTCTCCCTCGTCTATTTGGATCATGCCCGCGTAGTGGATGAGGAATACCGCACCTACAATTTTGATGACTGGCGCGAACTCTCGCAGCTGACGCACGCTCCCTCAACCTCCGGCTTCATCACGACGCCCACGTTCCGCATCGCCATTCCCGATGTCATTGCTCTGCGCGGCTACGATAAATTACCCGTCGGCGATGTCAAATTCACGCGGCGCAATATTTACGAACATTACAGTTTCCGCTGCTGTTATTGTGGTGGGAAATTCACAACGCATGAGCTCAATCTCGAGCACGTTCTGCCCCGTTCACGCGGCGGGAAAACCGATTGGACGAATATCGTCACCGCCTGCGTTCCCTGCAACTTGCGTAAAGCCGATCGTCTTCCCGACGAAGCCGGCATGAAATTGCTCATCCGTCCGACCAAGCCTAAATGGCGTGGAAGCGCGTCGCTCGTGTTTAAAGCGCCTTATAAAATCAAAGCCTCCTGGCAGCGTTTCATCGATAACGTGTACTGGAACGTCGAACTCGAGGACTGATCCTTCCTTTTATGAGTCGTCGTTTCTTCCTGCTTACGGCCTTCGGTAAAGATCGTCCCGGCATTGTCGCCACTCTCACCCATACCTTATATAAAGCCGGTGCCAATCTTGAGGACGCCAGCATGACCCGCTTGGGCGGGGAATTTTCCATCATGCTGACGTTGTCGCTGCCTGGAACCATTCCACTCTCTCGATTTCAGAAACAGCTCCGCCCGATGGAACGCAACGCCGGCTTAACGCTCACGCTGCGTCCGATTCCGTCGGCTCTCGCCCGCGGGCGCAAAGAGTCGTTCGCGGACGGACTTATTTCCGTCTATGGAACAGACAAACCCGGGATCGTATTTCACGTGACGGAACTCTTGGCGAAGCGCCGGGTGAACATCACGGATCTGCAAACCAAAGTGCTTCCGCGCAAGCCGGCA
>Ga0206910_1142_pt1 | contig 13826 bp, 8 predicted proteins | sample Alteio_BWOrgHeat_77_FD_152949 | JGI IMG/M metagenome (GOLD analysis project Ga0206910, IMG submission 152949) | Enriched cells from forest soil in Barre Woods Harvard Forest LTER site, Petersham, Massachusetts, United States -... | ecosystem: Environmental > Terrestrial > Soil > Temperate forest > O... | reverse complement strand
AGTGAATCGTCAACTCTCGCTGTTCGTCATCGCGCTCCTGCTTGCCGGACCTTCCTTTGCCCAACAGAAACCAGACGCTCCGCAACCCGGCCCCGGCAACGTCACCCTTTCCCTCGACGAATACAATCGCCTCCTCGCGCTGGCCAATCGCACCCCGAAGAAATCAGAAGCTCCGCCAGTTCCCTACGTCCTCAAACAAGCTGACCTCAAACTCCGCGTAAGCAACAACGGCGTTCTCGGCTCCGTCCAGTTCGAAGGAGAGACGCTAGGCTCGGGTGCCACGAAAGTACCGCTGGAGTCCGGAATCACGGTCTTCGATGCACGCCATGGCGCGAAGCCTCTTCCACTCCTGCTCGAAAACGGCATGCACGCCGCAATTCTGCCTGGCGAATCCGAATTCACTGTAAGCCTCGACGCCGGACTCCCGCTCGCCATCGACACTGGCCGCGCCTCATTCGCTCTCCCGACACCATCGGCAGGTAGTGTCCGCCTTTCTCTAACTGTTCCCGGTGAACACACCAACGTTCAGCTCAACCACGGCATCATCACCCATCGATCATCGATCGGCGGTAACACAGAAATCGAAGCCACGCTCGTGCCAGGTCAGACCGCCAGCGTCTGGTGGAACACTCGCGAAGTCGTCGCACCTGCCGCACCCCGCGAAGCGCGCTTCCTCTCCGACGTGAAATCCCTGATCTCCGTCACCGAATCCGATTTGCAGATCGCCGCGCTGGTCGATCTAAACGTCGTGCAGGGGGAAGCCCAACAATTCTCCGTAGCCGTGCCCGAAGGCTTCGAAGTCACAGCCGTCAACGGTCAATCGCTCGAATCCAGCGAAGTGCAAAACGGCCTTCTCTTGCTGAGAATCCCCCGCCAGGGCGCGAGCGCTCACCAATTCCTGATCTCCATGGAACGCCCGCTCAGCAACGCCCAGGCCTCCGCCCCCATTCTTGCGGTCAAGGATGCGCAACGTGAAACCGGTGAAGTTCTAGTCGAAGGTCAAGGCACTCTCGAACTCACCGCCAAGGAATCTGGCGGCCTCAAGCGCCTCGACATAAAAGAAGCCAGTCCCTATCTTCGCGCTCTCTCCCGCTACTCCCTGCAAGCCGCTTTTCGCTACCACCGCCAGCCCAGCGAGTCTCCCGCCCTCGCACTCGAGTGGACTCGCTTCCCCGACGCCAGCGTCCTCGCCGCCATCGCGGAACACGCGACGGTCACCACACTCGTCACCTCAGAGGGCAAAACCCTTACCGAGGTCAAGCTCACGATGAAAAACCAGGCCCAACCGTTCCTGAAAGTCGATCTCCCTGCGGGCTCCAGCATCCTCACCGCGGAAGTCTCGGGTGAGAAGGTCAAGCCAGTTCAGGGCGCCGATGGTGACCGCGTTCCCCTTCTTCGCGCCGGATTTCGACCCGCCGGCGCTTACACGGTCTCCTTCGTGTTCCTCCACCCCGGCGCGCCCTTCGCCAAAAAAGGCGACTCCAGCATCTCGCTGCCCAAGATGGACGTACCCATCAGCATCCTTGAGTGGGAGCTTTTCCTGCCCGACCAATTCAAGGTGAAAGACTTCTCCGGAGACGCCATGTCCGCTGCGCTGCTGCCGGCGGCTCTACAGCAATACGCTCAGAGCCTCACTCCCCCTGATGCCGGACCTACGAACGGGATTGTCGGCGGTGTCGCCGGAGGTGTGAAGAACATCCCGTTGAGCGGCCGCAATTTCTTGTCGCTGGCCACCCTCGCGCCGGGCGTAGCTTTGGCGCCCGGCCAGTTCGGCGGGCTCGTGTTCGATGTGCAAGGGGCCGCTATCACCAACGCCCGGGTGGACGTTCAGAACACCGCCACACGCACGGCGTGGAACGCCGGCACGGCCGCCGACGGCAGTTGGATCGTCCTGGGCATCCCTTCGGGCGTGTATCAAGTCACAGCGACCGCTCCAGGCTTTCAGACCACTAGTCAAATCATCTCGTACGACGCCTCCAACCCTGCCGCTTATCGTCTCACTCTGAACGTTGGCGCGGCTTCAGAACAGATAATGGTCGAGTCCTCCGCGAATCAAATCGGTACCGATGTCAACGAGGACTCCTTGAGCCAATTGCCCAAGGACAAGAAACACCGAGGGGCTGCCGCTCCGCCGCCACCACAAGCATCAGCCAATGTCTTCAACCTTCAGCAACGCGTAGCAGGTGTCCTTCCTGTCGCCGTCGACGTCCCCCGCGCCGGCGCGTCCTATCGATTCATCCGCCCCCTGATCGTCAACGAGGAGACGAAACTCTCGTTCACCTACAAATCAAAATAGCCCGGGAACGCCAATCTCCCAACTGGCGAGTCCAGAAGGCCATCCGCCACCGTTATCGTTACCTTTACTTCACCGCAACACGCAAATCACGCCGCATCAATGCTTTCGTAACCTGAGCCGCCCGAAACTTGCTCTATGCCCACCACCGCCGTACTGGCGCAAGACTGCGATAGCCTCGCCGCCTCCACGCCATCCTTCCGCCTCTCCCTCGCCCAATCCATGGCCGACCTCACCGCGTGCCAGCGCCTCCGCTACCTAGTCTTCAACTGCGAACTCGGCGAAGGCCTGAGCCATTCCGCCCATTCCGGCCTCGACCGCGACCCCTTCGACCTCATCTGCGACCACCTCATGGTCCACGACGCTGCCACGCACAAACTCGTCGGCACCTACCGAATGCAAACCGGCTATCGCGCCAAGGGCAATCTCGGCTATTACAGCGAACAGCTCTTCGACTTCGCCCCATTCGAGCCGCTGCGCGGAGAAATCCTCGAGCTGGGCCGAGCCTGCGTACACCAGGACTACCGCAACACCACCGCCCTCTTCATGTTATGGAAAGGAATCGCGTCCTACGCGGAGTTGTGTAACGCGCGCTACCTACTCGGCTGCAGTTCCATCACTTCGCAAAACGAAAACGAAGGCATCGCTCTCTACCGCGAGCTCCGGGAAAAATACCTGATCGCTCCCCATCTGCGCACGGAACCTAAGCCTGGATTTCAGTGCGGGGAGAATAACCTGGCCGACCACGCCGCCGCTCCGCCACCCCCGCGTCTCTTCCGCGCCTACCTCGACATCTCCGCCCGCCTCTGCGGCCCCCCAGCCATCGACCGCGAATTCCGCACCATCGACTTCCTCACCCTGGTCGACCTCGCCGCAATCCCCGACCGCCTCCGCACCCGCTTCTTCTAGCCCAATCCGCGCTTAAGCCGACGGCAAAGATACCTGTCATCCTGAGGCTACCCGACGAGGGTAGCCAAAGGACCTCAACGCAAGCCCCGCCACGAACGTAATCCACTTGCGCCCTACCGCTGTTGTTACGCCACCACCCCTGGCCGCCGCGCCACCATCGCCGCCTGCTCAAACGCGGACGCCATCTGCAGCACGCCCCAGTCATCGTGGTGCCGCCCCACAATTTGCATCCCGATCGGCAACCCTTCCTTCGAAAATGCGCATGGCACCGATGCCGCCGGATTCCCCGCTGCTGAAATGTAGTACGCCGACTTCATCCAGGCCATGTAGTTCTCCATCTTGACGCCTGCAATTTCCGTCGGATATTTGGTGTTTACATCGAAGGGCAGCACCTGGCTCACCGGCGCCACGAAGAATTCGTACTTCTCCATAAACGTTCGCATCCGCTCATACAACGCCGTCCGCTTTGCCTCCACTCGCGCCAGATACGGTCCCGTCAGCTTCCGGCCCTCCTCCACATGCCAGTGGATGTAGTCGTTCAGCAGATCGCCCTTTGTCTCCACCAAATCGCCAAAAGCCAACTCGTTCGCCCAATGCCGCCACGCCAGCAAACATTCATTCGCATCACGCAGGTCTGGCTCAGCCTCTTCCACGATACAGCCCAGCGATTCGAACACTTTGGCTTGCGCCAGCACCGCCGCTTTCACCTGCGGGTCCCACGGCAAACCCATATCCCTGAACATCGCCACGCGCACGCCTTTGAATTCGCGTCCCAGCGGCTGCGCGAACTTCGCCCCGCTCTCATCGATCGCAATCGGCGACGCCCGGTCGAATCCCGCCAACACGCTCAGGAAGAACGCGCAATCCGCAACATTCCGCGCCACCGGCCCTTCGACCGAAAATGGCTGCCAGCCCAATCGCGCCGGCGTATTCGGCACTCGCCCCGGCGACGGCCGCAGTCCCACAACGCCGCAGAAACTCGGCGGATTCCGCAGCGACCCGCCATGATCGCTCCCGTCCGCCAGCGGTACCATCCCGCAAGCGACGGCCACCGACCCGCCACCCGTGCTTCCCCCACAAGTCTTCGTGAGATCGTGCGGATTCCGCGTTGCCCCAAACACTGGATTGAACGTTTGCGATCCAAACCCGAATTCCGGCACGTTCGTCTTACCCACCACAAGAGCGCCGGCTTTCTTTTCCCGCTGCACCAGCAAACAGTCAAAATCCGGAACGTGATCTCGAAAGATCGGCGAACCATACGTCGTTCGAATGCCTTTCGTTTCGTGCAAATCCTTCACGCCCACCGGCATCCCGTGAAGCGGTCCCAGCCACTTTCCATGCGCCAGCGATTCATCCGCCGCCGCCGCTTCCTTCATCAATTGCTCTTCGGGAACCAACGTGACAATCGCGTTGACCTTCTCATTCACGCGCTTGGTCTGCTTCAGGTGCGCTTCCATCGCCTCCCGCGCCGAAAGCTTCTTCTCCCGAATCAACCGCGCCATCTCCACAGCTCGCAGAAAACACACATCGCCAGATGAAGTGTCCATCGCACCGCCATTTCCAGACAAAGCGTCCGCGCCGCTTTCTCCTCGCAAAAGCTCCCGTGGCAACAAGGGCCCAACCGCCGCCGACACCGCCGCATTCGTTCCCAACTTCAAAGCATCCCGCCGCGTAATCCTCTCCGTCATAGTAAGTTCCTCGAGGCCGCCATTGTAGGGGCGGGCCTTGCGTCCGCCCGGAGTCAACTTCAACAACGCTGCTCCCGCTTGGCAAAGATCGACCGTCCGCAATCCGGCGTCACCCTCAACCCAAACCTGCCATCAACATAAACCCCGCGAGGGTGCCGCATCCTTTGCGGTTTTTGCAAAGGGTGGGGTTTACAGCTCACTTCAACCCAAACCTGTCGTCCTGAGCACATCCGACCAGGATGTCCGAAGGATCTCAACCTAGACCTCATGACAGACGTAATCCCCAAGCGGCAACATCGAATTCAAAACTCGAAAACGAAACCCTATTTCCCCTCAACAATCGCTCTCGCCCGTCTCAACACCTTTTCCACCGCCTGCCCATCACTCAACTTCCCTCGAGTAAAATCCTTCGTACCCCCGCCCTTCCCACCAAACTCCTCCATCACCTGGTTCAAAAGCGCCTTCATGTCCTTCCCTGCGGCAGGATGCTGCGCAAAAAACACGTGCCCGCACGGCGACCTGCCCACGAGCGCCACGGTCCGTTCTGCCTTGGCCAGCGCCGTCGCAAATGCTCCTAAATACTCCCCATCCCCTTCGTCCTGAAAAAATCGCGTGACCACTCGCAACCCGCCGCTCGCTGCTGGCTCCCGCTGCAACGTCAACTCTGCCTCCGCCTCCGCCAGCCGCAGCAAAGCCGCTTTCGCGTTCTTGAAGTGCGCATCCCGCTCACTCACAGCCCTCCCGGCCGCTTCTGCTACATCCTCGCTGGCGCAATTCAACTTCTCCGCCACTTCCCGCAGCAGCCTCGCATCCGCGTGCGCCACCCGCTCGGTCCGGCGCCCGCACACAAATTCCACGCGCCAGTCCTGCCGGATCTTGCTGCATCGCCTCACCAGCGTCACTCCAATCTGCGATGTCTTCCGTAGGTGCGTTCCGCCGCACGGTTGCAAGTCCACGCCTTCGATCTCAATCGCCCGCAAAATTCCCGTCCGTTCCACTTCTTTCCGCACGCCCAACTGCGCCAGCTTCTCCGCGGTCCCGTAGCGCACCGTTACCGGGCGATCATCGAAGATCACCTCGTTCGCAGCGCGCTCCGCTCCCTCCAAGACTGCCTGGCTCGGCTCATTTCCCCGCAAATCGATGGTGCTCACCTCGCTGCCAAGATGAAATGAAACCGTGGGCAATCCAAATCGCTCCTGAAAAATCGCCGACAGCAAATGCTGCCCCGTATGCTGCTGCATGTGGTCGAACCGCCGCGCCCAATGCAGGCAACCATGCACTTTTCCGGGTTGAAATCCGCGCTCCACGATATGCACGATCTCCTCGCCATCGTCCCGCACGTCGAGGACTTCCGCATCATCGATGCGCCCCAAATCGTGCGGTTGCCCGCCCGAAGTGGGATAGAACGCCGTCTCGTCCAGGATCACTTCGAACGTAGGTCTCCCGTCCCGATGCACGCCCTTTTCGCAACTCACCACTTGCGCATCATATTCGCGCAAATACGAATCGTCGTAATACAGTCTCCGTGTAGTCACGATTTTTCCCCGGGTGCCGCACCCTCTTGCCCTGAGCCTCGAAGGGTCGATTTTCAGAGTGCGGTTTAAACGCAAACCCAATCAACGCCAATCCAACAAATCCCGGTCGCCCGCGAAAATCATCCTGGGTGCCCTACCTTTCGCGCCGTCCGCGAAAGGTGGGTCGCTCATCCAGCGAAAACGCGTCGCGCAAGCCCCACGGTTCCCATTGCATCAAGCCAAAGCGGAGGGCCCCACACTCCGTCCTTGCGTGTGGGGGTTTAGATTCAACTTCAAGCACCACCTTGTCATCCTGAGCCTATCCGACAAGGATAGGCGAAGGACCTCAACGTCAACCCTACCGACAACGTCAGCGCGAAACCCTAAGCCTGCAAAGCCCGCTGCCAAGCCTCTGCGTACTTGTACCCCGTCCCCGTATTAAACAAAACCACCCGCTCATCGCTCTTAATCCATCCACTCGCCGCCAACTTCCGCGCCGCGCACACCGTCGCCGCACCCTCCGGCGCCGCAAAAATCCCCTCCTTCGACGCCAATTCCCTCCCCGCCTCCAGCATCTCCGCATCGGTCACCGTGATCGCGGTGCCCTTGGTCTGCCGCAGCATCCGCAAAATCATCAAATCCCCCAGCGGACCCGGCACACGCAATCCCGAAGCCACGGTCGCCGCATTCGCAAAGAATTCCGAAGCCGCCGCCCCCGCCTCCCAAGCCTTCGCAATCGGCGCGCAACCCGCCGCCTGCACCGCCACCATCCGCGGCCTCTCCGATCCGATCCACCCCATCTCCTGCATCTCATCAAACGCCTTGCACATTCCGATCAATCCCACTCCCCCGCCCGTCGGATACAAAATCACCTCCGGCAATTCCCCGCCAAACTGTTCCCACAACTCATACGCCATCGTCTTCTTGCCCTCGACGCGATATGGCTCCTTCAACGTCGACACGTCATACCAACCTTCGCGATCCTTATTCTTCGCAACGTACTTCCCGCAATCCGAAATCAACCCGTCGATCATCACCACTTTCGCGCCAAACGCCTTGCACTCCATCACATTCGCCACCGGAGTATCCGCCGGCATCGCGATCACCGCTGGCAACCCCGCCGCCGCCGCATACGCCGCAAGCGCGCCGCCAGCATTTCCAGCCGTAGGCGCAGCCAGCGCCTTCGCGCCCAACTGCTTCGCCCGAGTCACCGCCGCCGTCATCCCCCGCGCCTTGAACGACCCGGTAGGGTTCAACCCCTCATCCTTCACGTAAAGCTTCGACAACCCCATCGCCGCGCCCAACCGCGCCGCATGCAACAAAGCGGTCATCCCTTCTCCGAGCGAAACAGCTTCACCACCGGGCAGAACTTCGGCATATCGCCACAAGGTCCGCGCCCGCGACGCCAGCGCCTTCAAGTTCAAACTCGCCGCCGCCTTCTTCAAGTCATACCGCGCCAGCAACGGCTTCCCACAAGTGCAAAGATGCTGCTCCACCCCAGCATCAAATTTCTTCCCGCACTCCGAGCACTCCAATCCCACCACATTCGTCGCATGAGTCATAAGCCCCCGAGTCTAGCACACGATATTTTCCGCATCCCGATCGCGAAGCAGTTGTTGGGGCGGGGCTCGTCTCCGCCCGGCGCCCACTTCAATCACCATGTTCCCGCTCGGCAAAACCCGCCCCCAAAATCATCTTGGGTACCCTACCTTGTGCGCCTCTTGCACAAGGTGGGTCGCTCCGCAAACGGAATCTGATCCGCGGTTGCACAAGAAAAGTGCCAACGCATCAATATTTCTTGGCGAGTTGCAAAGCCTCGCGAGCAGCGTCTCACCTTTCGATCGGTCAGTGCTCACAGAGCGACCCACCTTCGCAAAAAACCGCGAAGGTAGGCCACTCCGGAAGCTCCTGTCGCAAAGGCCTCGATCCGACACACCAGCCAGCCGTCCACCCCAACTCCGCATCCATCTTCTTCTATAATAGAAACATGCCGATCCGCCTCATCGCCCTGGACATCGACGGCACCCTCCTCGACTCCACCTGGCAGCTCCCCGCCGCCAACCGCACCGCCGTCGCCGAAGCCACTCGCCGCGGCATCGAGGTCGCCCTGGTCACCGGCCGCCGTTACGATTTCGCGATGCCCATCGCCCGCATGTTCGACGCGCCGCTCACCATGATCTGCAACAACGGCGCGCTGGTCCGCACCCATGACGGAGTCACTCACCTCCGCCACCTGCTCGACAAAGACACTGCACGCAGCGTCCTCGAAGCCACGCAACCCTGGCGCGAAGGCGCCGGCGTAGTCTTCGACCGCCCACGCGCAAATCAAATCATCCTCGAAGTCATCGACACCGATGACCCGATCCGCTCGGGCTACTACGCGCGCAATCGCGAATTCCTCAGCATCGCGAAGCCGCTCGAAAGCTGCCTCACCGAAGATCCCATCCAGGTCATGTTCTCCGGAAAAGTAAAAGCCATGCGCGAGGTCGAGTCCACCCTTCGCACCGCGCCCTTCGCCAACGAATTCGCGCTCGCCGTCACCTGCTACGAGTCCCGCGACTTCAGCATGATCGACGTAATTCGCCCCGAAATCTCCAAAGGCTCCTCGCTCGCCGAATGGGCCACTATGCGCGGCTACGCCCGCGAAGAAGTCATGGCCATCGGCGACAACCACAACGATCTGGAAATGCTCACCTTCGCCGGCATTCCGATCGTCATGGGCAACGCCGTCGCTGAACTCAAAACTTTCGGATGGCACCAAACTCACACCAACGACAACGCTGGCGTCGCCGCCGCCATCGAACAATTCGCCTTCCCCGAGGCCGCCTCATGCGCCTGACCATTTTGGAGTGCGGCGGCTCGACGCCGCCTTTGCGACGTCAACCCCGCCCAGCCGCATCCGCAGGCTGCAAAACAACGCGTCCTGTCGCGTCATCAGCAATTAGCCCGAAACTGTCATCCCGACCGGAGCAGCCCGTTTTTTCCTCCGTGCACGCAGTGCGCGCGGGCTGCGGAGCGGAGGGACCCTGGCTTGATTTCCGCTCCACCAAAACCACCGCGATCGTGTATGCATTCGCCGTCTTACTCCTTGCTCTTTTCTCCGCCCGTCCTTCCCGCGCCGAATATCTCGTCCTCCGCTCTGGCATGCGCCTCCACGTCACCGGCTACCAGCTCCTCGCCGACACCTATCACCTCCAACTCCAGGGCGGCACCGCCGACATTCCCGCCTCGGAAGTCGTGAACATCGAGCCCGAAGACACCTTCACCTCGGCTCCCCCAACGGACGCCACCGCCTCCAAATCCCAATTCCACGACCTGATCCTGACCTCAGCCGCCCGTTACCACGTCGATCCCGACCTCATCACCAGCGTCATCGCCGCAGAATCCAATTTCGACCCCAAAGCCATCTCCCGCCGCAACGCGCGCGGCCTGATGCAGCTGCTGCCTCAGACTGCCACTCAGCTCGGCGTAAAAAACATCTTCGATCCCACCGAAAACATCGACGCCGGCACGCGCTACCTCAGCACCCTCCTCGATCGCTACCACAATAATCTCGCCCTAACCCTCGCCGCCTACAACGCTGGCCCGCAATCCGTCCAGCGCTACGGCACCATCCCCCCGTTCCGCGAAACTCGCTCCTACGTAGCGAAAGTCAGCCGCACCTACGCCCAACACAAATCGCCGCCCGCACCAGCCGCGAAGCCGAAAACACTCGCCGCCAGTTCCCGGTAGTCTGAAAGGAGCTTGGAAATGGCAAACGCCCAGAAGACCGCAATCGTTACCGGCGCCTCACAGGGGATTGGCGCGGGACTCGTGGAAGCATTTTTGAAACGCGGCTACAACGTAGTTGCGAACTCGCGAAACATTACCAAAGCAAATCCATTCCCGGCGTCTCCGAATCTTGCTTTGGTCGAAGGGGACATCGGCGACCCGAAAACGGCGGCGAAGATCGTGGATACTGCCGTATCCCGATTCGGTCGCGTGGATGTGCTGATAAACAATGCGGGGATCTATATCGGCAAGCCCTTCATCGAGTACACCACCGAAGATTTCAACGCTCTGGTCTCCACCACCCTGGCGGGCTTTCTCTACGTTACCCAACAATCGGTGAAGCAGATGTTGCGGCAGAAAAGCGGCAGCATCGTCAACATATCGACAACGCTTGTTGGCCATGCGATCGCTGACGCATCGGCCGCCGTTCAAATCATGGTTAAGGGCGGACTGGACGCGGTGACGCCCGCGCTGGCACTGGAATACGCCAAGGATGGCATTCGTGTAAACACAATTGCGGTGGGTGTCATCAAAACGCCGATGCACAAACCCGAAACCTATGAGCCGCTGAAAGGCCTGAACCCGTTCGGCAGGCTCGGTGGAATCAAAGAGATCGTAGATGCAGTTTTGTTTCTAACCGACGCTACCTTCACCACTGGTGAAATATTGCACGTAGATGGCGGCGCGCACGCCGGCAAATGGTAACCCGCGAAGGCTCTGTGGAAGCGGTCTAGACCCGCAATCTGCTTTTTCTAACTGGGATGCTTCCGACGGAAGGCCGCGCAGGGAAATAAGCGGCCTCCAGCGGAAGCCGGAGGCCGCGACCCATCTCCGTTACTTCGGGGTTGGCAGACGGAAGATCAACGAGCGAGTGACTTCCGTTCGCGCGGCGTCAGGATCGGTCAGGCTAGTGAACACGTGGATGATCGCTTCCTGCTCTTCCTGGGAGCGCTTGTCACGGTCTCCTAGAACCGCAGCCCGTACTTTGTCCTGCGATGCCAGGTCCTTAGTCGCGATCCACGTGTAGTGCGTAAAATCACCGTCGGTCCGGATATCTTCCACAGCCAGGCCAAACGCCAGGATGGTGCCGTCGGCCGCCAGCTTGTCGAAGATCGGCTTGTTGTACTTCTCCCACGCCTTGCGGTACTCCGCGCCCTTGCCGGGTTTCACTTTCACGAAGCCGTACCGCACAAACGGCAAGGTTCCCGCCGGCGGATTCGCCGTAGCGAACCCAGACACCAGGTCTCGCGTCAGGTAGTCGTGGGTCTTGGCATAGTCTGTAATTCCCCGCATGTGCTCATTTGGACCGACACCCGATGGGGCGCCTTTCTTTCCCGCCGGCGCTTTCGCGGATTCTTCGGTCGCCTTAGCGATCTGTTCGTGCATCGCCGCGTCCACTTTTTCCACGCCGGCATAGTCCGCCACCGTGTACCAGATCATGTGAGTGGCCGCGTCCGGTATTCGCAGCAGCGGCGCTTCGACGCCCCACGCCAGCACGACGCCGTCCGCCATCAACTTGTCGCGTACCGGCTGGCCCACCGTCTTTACCAGATTGAGGAATTCGTCTTCCTTACCGGGGATCACGTGATATTCGTACCAAAACGTCAGCGGCTGCTGCGCTTGCTGCGCCGCCACCGTAAAACACGACATCAACATCAATAACGCACAAAAGAACGCTCGCTTTGTCATAGCTTCGCTGGTCTCCTTGAATTTCGCAGGTGCTGTGCCGACGGGTTGCTGCAAAGGATTGGAAGTGGGACGCGTGCCTTACAGACGAAACATCTCTACCTTCTTGCGGGCCGACCTACAGTTTCTGCGCCTTGCTTGTAGCATCCGACGTCAACTCCGTCAAGCGAACGGAGCGAGGCTCCGAATGTGTGCAAGACATTTGCATACGAGCCACTGATGTAGTGGCCGCCTTCTGCTTGCCCCGATCGGCGAGGGGAGGCGGCGCCTTTGCGATGAGTGCGGGCAACCTACCGTTTGCCGAGATGGTCAGTGAAACGTCTCCACCGCTTGCGCCTCAAGTCACTTCAACCGAATCCGCTCCGCCTCATCCCAATTCGACATGTCCGACAAAATAATCCGATCCCCCACCTTCAACCCTTCCAACACTTCGATGTTCTGCACCGACGCTCTCCCAAATTTCACGGCGACGCGCACCGCTTCACTCCCGCCTTCCGCCAGCTTGAACACCGAAGACGCGCCCCCTGCAGCCACATGAACCGGTCTACCCACATAGATAGCATCATCGATCTTCTCGATACCAACCGTGCCATCGATCGCCGTTCCAGCCGCCACCCCTGCAGGCAGCGGCCCATCCAGTGCGATGTCTACACTCTGCGTCCCTCCCGCAATCTGCCCAATCTTGCTGACGTGCCCCTGCACCACGCCTTTGCGAGTATCGACCATCGCACTCTGACCGGCACTCACCTGTCGAATCAACGCCTCCGGCAGCGAAATTCGCGCCCCGAGCTTACCCGAACCATCGACTCGCACCAGCTCGCCCAACCCGCGCACCTGCACCATCATCGGCCCTCGCTTCACCTCATCCACCCAGATCGTCGACTTGTCCACTTCCGGCACGTCCTTAGATCCTCCAATTCCCATGCCACGCGCGACACCGCCCACAACGCCGCGCACCACACCGCCTACCACTCCCCCGGCAACGCCTTCGGCCACGCCGCCGGACACGCCGCCGGACACTCCTCCCGCGACTCCTGCCGCCGGAGCACTCTGCGCCGCCGCCCTCAATGGAAACATCCATACCGCCGAAACGCCCGCAGCGCCGATCAATCCCGCAATCACCGCCAACGAAATCACCAGCCTCGTTCGTGACATACGCACCTCCTTCAGCATTAACGCAACTCGCTGAGCCAGTTGCCGCTCAGCCAAGAATGGTGGCGCCGGCACCGCCGACAAACGCCTTCGCTCCGTCGCGAATTGCAACAACGCCTGCAGGTAAGGCTTCCGCGCTCCCGTTAACTCCAGCACCTGTTCATCCACGACCTGCTCTCGCGCCAGCCTCACCCGCGAGACCAGCCACAAGATCGCCGGGTGAAACCACGTCGCGACGCGCACCATCTCCTCCCCTAAATGCATCGCCCAGTCGCGCCGCCGCACATGCAGCAGCTCATGACACGCAATCGCGCCCTGTAGCTGCGGCTCCATCTTCAGGAACTCCTCCGGCAACAAAATCGTCGGCGCCTTCCGTCCGAAGGTGACCGGGGAATCCACGTCCCCCGACACTCGAAACTCCGCGGCACATCCCACCCGCGCCCGCATCGCCTCCACCAGCTCGCCTGTCTGCGAAGACAGCGAAATCGGCGTCGATCGTTCCCGGAATTGCTCCAGCCGCTTCAGGCCCGCGATCAACAGCGCGAATCGCGCCACAATTCCAAACAGGACTACGGCGCACACAAGCCAGGCAATTTCCCAAGTCGGAAGATGCCAGTGGGCAGCGGGAGTACTCAGAGGAGGTACAACACGCAGGTCCGGGAATGCCACCGCATTGTTCACCTCGAGCCGAAAGGCCACACGTTGCCACGGCTGAATCACTGGAAGCGCGAAGCTCAGCACCAACAACGCCCGCCAATACACAAGAAGCACACGCGGCTGCTGAATCCGAAACACCCGAGGGAGCAACGCAGC
>Ga0206910_1141_pt1 | contig 13833 bp, 12 predicted proteins | sample Alteio_BWOrgHeat_77_FD_152949 | JGI IMG/M metagenome (GOLD analysis project Ga0206910, IMG submission 152949) | Enriched cells from forest soil in Barre Woods Harvard Forest LTER site, Petersham, Massachusetts, United States -... | ecosystem: Environmental > Terrestrial > Soil > Temperate forest >... | reverse complement strand
AAGATGATATAGAACTTTTTGTGAGTGAGGCTTACGAAGCGCGCTACAACCAGAAAGATGACGATAAAAACGAACGAAATGGTTGCCGTTCTGTTACCACTCAACAGCACGAAGTACAGGCTCAAGGCTGCATACAAATACACGCTTCGTCCTTTGTTAAAGAGGACGTTGGACACGAATACGATGATCGAAAAGAAGGCGCTCTCGGGCAAAGCCGGAAATAGGGACACTCGCCATTGCAGGTTTTGCTGCTCGCTCGACGCTGCTTGTCCCGGAATAAACCCGTACTCGTTGTTTCCCGTGAAATGAGTGATGATCGATCCAAGAATTGAAAGCAGGAACAGCGTATTCACTAGACGAACGCTAATCACGGCCCGAGAATTAAGAATGATTATTATCGACAACGCAAACAAAGATACGTTATATAGGGTGGCAAAATCCAAGCGAATCAGTGAAACCGCCGAGACTATCAACCAATAGAAAAGGAGGGCCTTCGATTCAGGATCATATGGGTAGTACAAAACATATTTAAGGTTGAAAAGAATATAGAGATTAATCGGAATAACGAGCGCCAGGTACAAAAACGAGAATCGCAGGACAAAATCGGACTGCTTCTCAAAGAAGAGGATCAGCCAATAGTAGACAATCAGCCCGCCTAGAATGTGGCTTGAAGTCAAAACGCTATTCACTGGCTTATTCAAAGTCACTTCGGGATTCGACCATTCTTGGCAGGAGGATTTGTCGCGAATGCGACTCGCCGGATCAGTCGTGCACCGCCGTACAGTCTACGGTAGCGAACTGCGCTGCCCCTGCCGTTATCGCCAGAGTCCGGACCTTGATGGTTGTCGTGCTCTTGGCCGCTGAAATGCTATGCCCCTCAATGATCGGGACGCCGCTGATTACGCCTTCGCCGGTGCATGTGGCGGTGTAGTTGGTGTCTGCGAACGCGCTGGTCCAAGTCACGGTCGTGTCGCAGGTTGAGTTCAACGTCGCTATCGTCGCGCATCCCGCCACGCGCTTGTGCTGAAATCCAGTGGTACCCGAGGAAACCGGCGCCGATGAGATTCCCCCGGCGATTCTAAAACTGGTTTGCGCGATCCCGTTGGAGGTTGCCTGGAGTGAGCCGGTCCCGTCCATGACAAAGCGGTACAAGCCGCTATTCGATCTTCGCGCTGAATCAAATGAAATATCGCTCGTGCCATTACTGTTCGATCCGACTGCATGAATGAAGGATTCTTTCCCAGTAGTCGTTCGCAGGGAGAACGAAGCAATGCCGCTGGTATCATTGGCCTGTGATCTGGCCCGCATCAGACCGTACACATCGTAGTTGCCCTGTAGATAACACTGACCCTGACCTGGGGCACGATCGTTACCGTTACCCGTACCAGTCAGTGCATTGGTCTGCGGCATGCAGTTAAAGACGCTATAGAAACCGGTGGCGTTTCCTAGCCCCCCTGCGTTCAAGCCCATGAGAATCGCGAATTCGTCTTGTCCGTTGTTTCCGACGTCGGACTGGAGGAACCACATGTTGTTTGTGAAGCACCCGGTTCCGCAGCTTCCATTTGTCGCGGGCTTTCTGAACAACAATGATGCCCGGTGTCCCGGGCCAGTGTTCATATTCTCGATAACCACTCCAGGATGGTAGTAGGCGTTGAAAAAGAAAGTGTTGTCGGGGGCACTGTCGATAGGCTGGTAGTTGTCCACGAACCAGCCACAACCAGTCTCACCTGTCTTAGTCCACTCACCCGTGCTTGGAGTGCAGAATTGGAGCCAGCGCCTTTGGCCGGAGATGCCACCGCTGCCGATTGGCCCTGTGCTGCTCTCCGCAAACGTGGGTAAGAGGGTGCCACTCGAAGTGCTTAAAGGCTCCCAAACCGAACCAACTGTCCCTGACCCAAGATCCGCAAACGCCGACTGGATTGTCGTGAACCTCACACCGTCTACGATGCGCATGTTATCGAACTTTTCTAATGTCTCGGTGTCGATCGCGACCGGTGCGGTTGGAGGAGAATTCACCGGGGTCTGTCCCCACGCATTGCCCAGCGAGCCAAAAATGAACGCCAATATGGACCAACCGAACTTCCTCATAAGAAGTCCCTGGCTATCTGACGACCCCAACGTACATTCCACATAAAGCCCGCGTCGCTGAGACGTGGGACAGATTTCGCCCACTTGTTCGGGCGTTGTTAACGCTTTCCCAGCAAGGTCGCCCGGATCGGCCCCAGTTTCTTGAGCCTTTCTGTCAATCTGTAGCGTGTTTGGTAGTTCAAAAAGGTCTTTCTCGGTAAGGCCATGATGCGGTCGAAATCTTGTTCACCGATTCCCAGCTTCTTAATTACGTAAATCCGGTCTTCTCGAACCCTGTCGGAGGAAAGAGTAGGCGCCTGCAGGTGTTCCAGAGCCTGCTGTCGCGTCATTTGTCCAGAACAGATCAGGTTGGAATAGTGCGCTTTTCTCTTATCGATGTTGAATTTTCGAGGGAGGATGTAAGACTGAAAAAAGCGAGTATAGATTGATTCGTAGTGTTTTCCACCGTAGTTGATCCACGCAAGTTCCTTCTCAATTGTCTCCATCGCCTGCTGCTTGTTGTAAGGGGTGTAGTTCAGAATGGACACCAACTGGATCTTCTTCAGAAGGCGGTAGTACAACAGGCGCGACAACCCGATCCGGGGAAAACTCTTCAGCCTCGTGGTTCCAAAACTGCGGTGGATGTCTTCGATGTACCTCAAGTCAAAGTATCCGTAGCCCCATTTCACGGGCAGGATCGCCTCGCTGATCACGTTCGTGCCCGTGATGATGTACTGCACTCCGTGACGGCTCGCGACACTGTACAAGGTTGCGAGAATGGCATGATCGGTGGGGATTTCGGAGTCAGGAGTTGAGGCACGCAGAAACGACAGCTGAAGATCCTTGAACTCTTCCCAGTCAATTACGTACGTGTACAGGTCGATATCCAATTTCTTGAGCACATTCTCGATGTTGCCAACGGCGAGCTCGGAGTTCCAGCCGTTGTCGAGGTGTACTGCAAGGGGACGTAAGCCAAGCTTCTTGGCAACGTATGCGACGTAAGTGCTGTCCACGCCGCCACTGACCCCGATGATGCAGTCATACTCCTTGCGCTTTCCCTTCGCCTTGATCTCGTCAACCAGCTCCTGCAACTTGTGCTCGTTACCCTTGCCCGTAAAGAGACGCGCTTTCGCCAGCTCCTCGTAGCGATGACAGTGGTTGCAAATCCCCTCTGCATCGAAGGTTATGTCGGGATCGGTAACATCCATGATGCAGCGGCTACACGTGCGGCCGCCCGCCGGTGACGGTTCAGTGCGAAGGTCTTCGGTCTGTAAAACCGCCGCTGTGTTGGTCGAATTCATTCGCTCCTCAATACTGCGCCGCCTTGGGTCGTAACGCTGGGTTGCAGGACTTCCTGTAGTTCTCGCCGTGACGGATAACTGATCAGGACGGCTCGGTGCTTGCCGTGGAAAACGAACAAACTGCCGGCGGCAGCGGCGGAAGCGCCACCTTTCTTCAAGACCTCGCCGAGATCGTCGAGCGTGCCCGCTCCTCCACAGGCCACAACTGGAATCGTAACGGCGTCAGATAATTTTCGCACCAACGTGACGTCATAACCTCGCATCGTGCCGTCGCGATCGATGGAATTTAGGAATATTTCGCCCGCTCCCATCTGTTCCATGCGTTTGGCATGTTCGATTGCGTCGAGTCCAGTATTCTTTGTGCCGGAAAGCGTGTGAACGGTGACCTTACCGAACATGCTCGTCTTTACGTCGATCGATACGACGATACTCTGACTCCCAAATGTTTCGGACGCCGATCGAATGAACGAAGGATTCTCGACGGCGTAGCTATTCACACAAGCCTTTTCGACGCCTGAGGCAAACAACGTCCCGATATCCTCTAGGCTTCGGATCCCTCCACCGTATCCCAAGGGCATGAAACACTCGCCGGCAATTTCCGAAATGATCTTGAAGGGCGGGTTTCTCTTCTCGATAGAGGCAGTGATGTCGAGAAAGAGCAGCTCGTCAACCTCTTTTTCGTTGAAGATTCTGACTGCGTTGATGGGATCACCAACGTAGGTGGCGGCGCGGAACTTTACGGTCTTAACGAGTCCCTGGTCTTTGAGTAAGAGGCATGGAATGACTCTGTGTTTCAACATGGCGAATAGCAACTGTCGAGGCAGGGCTTATCGAACACCGACGCTTGTCTAAAGCCGAGCGAAATTCTGCAATATCTTCATTCCGAATTTATGACTCTTTTCCGGATGAAACTGTACGCCGAAGAAATGGCGTTTGTGAAACATAGAGGTGAAATTGCTTCCATAAGAGGTGACGCCGGCCACGTCCGACGGATCGCTGCAGACGACATAGTAGGAATGAACGAAATAGAATCTCGACTCCTCGGGCATATCTCTCAACAGGGCGCAACCGTTGGTCCCACTGACGGTATTCCATCCCATATGCGGTATCCTCAGCGAAGACTGCTCGGTTCGCGTAAACCGCACGGTGCGGGCGTCCACCCAACCTAGCCCCTCAACGTTGCCTTCTTCGCTCCGTTGGGTCATCAGTTGCATACCGAGACAAATGCCGAGAACGGGTGTCTCGGTTTCCCGCACTTTTCGATTCAAGATGGAATCTAATCCCGTTGAGCGTAAGTTCTTCATTCCTGTTTCAAACGCTCCGACGCCCGGCAGAATGAGCTTATCGGCTTGTTCGATGTCATCGACATTGGCAGAAAGGATAGCTTCCGCGCCGATCTTCTTGAGCATATTACAGATCGAACCGAAGTTGCCTACGCCGTAGTCAACAACCACTATCATAACAACGCTCCATTCTCCACACCGCGAACATCGGATGTCGCGAAAAGCCTTTAACGTCTACTTCTCGTGCGCTCCTTGTTCAGTTTCGCTCCCTTTCTTTTGTGAAAAAACAAAATACCAGCTCATCAGTAGAGGCCCTGAAATCTGGAGTCTGGCTCCGGACACTAACGTCTCGGTATAAGTCCCCATTCCGCGATTTGCTGGTCGCGTTAGATCCACATCGAGTTCAAATCTATGAGAGCTAAAATTGGAATAACCCAAATCCTCCAGAGCCTTTTCCACAAGAGGTAATGAATAGATGTTATAGAAGGCCTGCTTGTACGACTGCCCTTTCAGTGGCTGAGTGTAATCTTGCACTTCGATGCTGCAACTTACTGGACCATCGTAGAAGAGCGAACTTAACGCGATCCAGCTCGGATTCAGCGCACATATTGCCCTGAGAGGCTCCTGGAAGTTCGGCAACCACGACAGAGTTTGAAGACTGATGACGCCATCATACGAATTCTTGTGCATCGGTCCGAGGTTATAAAGATCCCCTTCCAGTAAGCTCGCATTCGCTCTGCCCACAAGCTTGCGACCAATGTTAATTAAGCTCTCGCTTATATCGATGCCGCGGAAAATTGCCTTGGGAAACTCTCCCGCCAAATAATTCAGGGCAGCCCCTGCGCCGCAGCCTATGTCAGCAACCACTGCATTCGTCGCAGGGACACCCAAGGTCCTGAGCCATTCAGCGAACGCTATCGTGCTGTGGTAGGGAGTCTGGAACTGGCGCACATAATAGTCCAGGTAGCCCTGGTCGACCGCTTCAATCCACTCAGAAGTACGCTGTGACAAATCTTTCTCGCCGAATCCCGTTTTTCTGTCAAGCTGCAAAGGGAATTGTCGATACTGGCCAAGCCACTTTCGTCACCTGGTCGGCCGGTTCGATGACGTCAAATTGAGAAGAAATCAATACGTCTACGAAGATTCTCGTTAGCACTATTTATCCCAGGTCCGTGAGTTACACATCCAAACTCTGCAAGGACAACCAATCATGCACCCGCCTCCTTCGCGCGAGGATCAGATTCAACGCGATGCGCGAGGCGCGAATAGTTCGTTCTATCGCGCTCCCCATTTAGTATCGCAGTCATAAAAGTCTTGTAATTCCATTGCCAGTCTTTATCCCAAAACAAGTCAGAGCGCGACGTTTCGACCTGCTTCTGAGCGATTAAGCCAGCGACGTCCGACGCTGTCTTAACCATTGGAAATGTGTCACGGTCGATGTGCAAACGCGTATATGGATGATCCATTGCGAAAACAACCTTGCCGAAATATGTGGCTTCAAACAGCGCGGTGGTGACTTCACCAACAACAAAGTCTGCTTTTACCAACGTACTGTATAAGTCGGTTGCGAGATCAATGCTCGCGCCATGACTTTCCAATTGGCCATATTTCTCTTTTGCCGAGGGAAATTCACCCGGGTGAGGCCTGAGGATAATTTCGTATTTCGCACGGTCCATGACTCGAGTGAGTTCGAGCGCGATTCGCTTCGTCGCTTCGGGATCCACGCCGCTGGAAACGATGAGAACGACTTCCTTCACATTCTTGCGATCGCTCGTTGATGCAGCGTTCGCCTCATACTGCGATAGATTTGGGTTGCCAACAGTCACCTTCCTGGATGGAGTATTTGTCTTTTCATTCCAATAAGAGCCAAAGGTCAGCAAATAGTCGGGTAGATACTCTCTATAGAGAGAGAATGACAAAATCGCGCTGCCGTAGTTGTAAGCAGGGTGATTACGACTTATCAAACCGTGTTGCAGCTCTGCTGTGACGATACCTCTGGCCTTGGCCCACTTGAAGATGTGACCTTTTAGGCCGTAACTTCCGTCCTCCACGAACACGATTTCGGGTTTCAGCCGATTGAATAGCGAGTCGTAGTGCCGGCGCAGAGGCTCCAGGCGAGTACATCGGCCGCGAAGGATCTGGCGAACTTCGAGCCAGACTTGCTCCTTCAACGGATAACCGAAGCGGGCTCTCAAAAATGAAATGAACTCGTTGATTCGAGCCTCGTCCTTCTGTTTAAGCGGCGCAATCTTGGACTCCAGAATCGCGAGAATTGGAATGAGGTCGTGGTACCTTACGTTGCGAAAGGCGCGAGGTCGCAAATATTTCTTTCGGACAGAATCCTCGATTAGCAGCGTTCGACTCGGATTTTCACCTGCCAACGAATCATGCAGGCGATTGACGTAGCTGGCGCCGCGAAGAACGTTCGTGATTCCCGAGGCAAACATCACGATTGTGCTGCCATCGCTCCTCTTGGCGGTGAACGGATTCTTCAGAATTGTCTGGCAAAGATACGACCCACAATCCAGCAGGTTGAGCGACTTACCTTTGGCGAAAGCGTCACTCAGGCCATACGCTTCATAAAATGCGGCGTGGACAAGCGCGACCCGCACATACGGCCACATTAAGATCTGATCGAACGAGAAATGAAAATCCAAGACATCGGGAGACCTCTCCAGTTCTCCCAACAAATCGGCTAGCGTCGGTAAGGTCCTCACGTTCGTTTGCGATCGATTTCTACGCGCTCGTTACAGCCTGTTGCCGCCAGAACAACCATGGTAGCGGGAACACTTTGGCACTAAGGAACCAGACCATGATCAGGGACACCAGAAACGAAATGGCTGTGGACCAACCGGCGCCAACAATGCCGTTCGATCGAATCAGAACGTAGCTCAGCAACACATGCAATATCCCTCCCATGAAGGTTATCGCGGCGAGAAACTTTGTTCTTTTCATGAAAAAAATCTGATTCACTACCATGTAGTACATACCGTCAAACGCGTAGCCCACCGCGATCCAGATCACTAAGCGAGAGGCAGAACTGTAATCCTTCCCGAGAAAGAGTCCGGCGAGCCACGGGGAACTGACACCCAATCCAATCGAGAGTGCCAGAAGACCTCCACAATAGAGATAAATCGCCTTAACCAGTTTTATTTTGCCAGCCTGATCGATGCCCTTCAGTTTGTTAAAGAGGAAGGGCATCCACGCCCGATTGACGGACGCTGCCAAAACACCGATGACAAAGCCAACTTGATAGCCAACCGCGTACACGCCCGTCGCAGCCATACCGACCATCGATGCGAGCAGGAAGCGATCGACTCCGGTGTTAAGCCAAGTAGAAAGGCTGTGTGGAATCAAGGGAACGCTAAAGTCGAGCGCATCTTTGATGTACGGGCGACTGAATTCAAATCTCAGGTATCCCCGCTTCCATATGAAGCCAAAACTCATGATCGCAAAGACCACGGTGGCCAAGGTGATTCCAGTAAGCTGACCAAACCAGCCCAATCGATACTGCACCACCAGAATCAGTGTGAGGATTAAGGTGAAAGCCGTCTGGGCAATTTGGTAGGTCACGTAGTACGCTGAGCGTTCTTCCACCTGCCACAGTACGAGGTTGATCGAAGTTATGAACTGACACGCCGCGAGGAGCACACCAACGACGATCCAGAGTGTCGTTATCGATAGCCTTGTAACAATCAAGCCTTTGACCAGCATCAACAATACGAGGGTTGCGGCGCCCGAAATCAAGAGAATCAGCAACACGCCGGCGATGTATTTTTGCAACTCCACCGCTTCAAGCTTGAAGAAGTTCACGGTGACTGCTCCGTGAGCTCCGAGGCCCACAAACACGGCCAGAATGCTGACGAATGCAGTAAACGTCGCGACCACACCGTAGTCAGAGGGCGTGAGATATCGGGTCAGTATGGGAAGCAACAAGAAGGGGATCGCCTTGTTCAAAACCTCTGCGCTCGTGTAGATAGCCGTGTTCCGCACGAGCTCGGTGCTGAGTATGCGGACAATTTTCGTCCAAAGCCCACTAGACTTCACGAATTACTTGACCATCCAAAATTGTCTCCGTGCGATCGCGGCGAAGGCTTTCCCTGCAAATCCCCAAACTTCTGAAACCAAGGTTCGACGACTATACGTATTTCCGAAACACCGGCTTAATGGGCCGGCCTTCGAGGTAGCGGTCTAGACCATGGTCCATAGCGTCCCTGTAAACTCGCAAACTCGCTTCAACTGCTTCCAGGGCTCGGTCAATATCATGGTCTGAGTGGGAATAGCAGAGGGCCACCCAAGGGATCAAGACGCCATTCTTAATCATCTCCTGATGGAAAAGAGTTCGGAAACCAAGGGAGACGCCCCCCGTCCGATCGAGGGTGGTGAAATTCGGTGAGCACGGCACTCCGTACGCCTTGAAATGCTCGGCGACTCCCAGGCCCGAGGCAACTTGATTCATTCCATCCACAAGTTTTCGACCGGCCTCCCAGATTCTCCCAACTACATCCAGTTCCTGATATACCTTGAGCGTTTCCACGAAGGCACCCAAGCCGCACATTTCGGCGCCGTGAGTCGTCGAAATCAGAAAGACTCTCTCTTTATCATGGAAAATGCCGCCTCTCTCCATGATATCGCGCCGGCCGCCCAGGGCTGCTACCGAAAACCCGTTGGCCATTCCCTTCCCAAACGTAACCAAGTCGGGTTCGATACCGTAGTACCCGCAGGCGCCTTGAAGATGCCACCGAAATCCGGTGATCATCTCGTCGAGAATGAACACCGCGCCGTTCTTGCGGCAAATATCTTGCACTTGGTGCAGGAAATTGTCCTGCGGCTCCTCCGACGTCGCCGGCTCCAGAATCACGGCGGCGATCTGGCCGGGATATCGCTGAAACAGGGCCTCCACCGATCCGATGTCGTTGTAGTTGAAGTCCAACGTTAGCGTGCTGAATTCCTCGGGAACTCCCCCGTTCATCACGGTGGAGCCAATGAACCAGTCGTCGTATGAGAAAAAGGGGTGCTGAGCGCACTTGGCCACATACCTTCTTCCAGTGAAGGCGCGCGCCAGCTTGATGGCGGCCGAGGTGACGGTCGAGCCGTTCTTCGCAAACTTCACCATCTCCACCCAAGGAATGAGTGAGCACAAGGCTTCCGCAGCGTCCACCTCAATCTTGGACGCTCGGGTCAGGTTGTTTCCGTTTCGAATTTGAGCGATAGCAGCGTTGGAGATTCGCTCGAAGTCATAGCCGACAGTCACGGCACGCAACGCCATCCCGAAGTCTAGGTACTCAATGCCCTCCACATCCCAAACGTGGCAGCCCTGACCACGCGCTAGAACCGATGGAGCATTCAAGGGATAACTGTCGTCGGCACGGCTGTACGTGTGCGCGCCGGCAGGGATGTAGCGATGTGCTCTCTCTCGATAGGTGAGGTTAGCGCCTGAGGCTGGCGACTGTTTCTTTGTCGACGTTTCCATGAAACTCCCGCCAATACTGCGCATGCAAGTCCATATTGATAAGGAAGAGGCGTTGAGAAACCACCAGCTTGATAATTTCTTCGTCAGTCGCGACGTAGACGCGATCTCCCAGCGCCGAAATAACGGCGCGGAAGAAATCGAAGTCCTGACTGTAGTCCAGGGTGAATCTGAGCAGGTCTTGATCGGCTACGGGAACGAATTCCCTGATTACAGGAGCGGCAGACTCGAAGATTCGGCCCCATCCCGTCTCCAGAACATCCGATTCCCGGCCTGACAGACTAGATTGAAGAAAGGACGTTGCGTAACCGAACGAGTTCATGCCAAAAGGCAGGCCCACGGTCTTTGCGTATTTCGAACCTCTTCGCAGAGAATCGAACATCGACCGGATTCCTCGCGGCGAACAAAGGATGTCGTCTCCATCGATCGACACGATCGCATCCACCCCGGAATGAAGGGCAGCCTGTACGTGTCGCAGCGGAATGTTGTGTGTTGAACCGGAGAACAAGGTGGCATCGTCACTGGTAACTTGCTCCAGATCTTTGTTTTCAGGCTCATCGGAGGTGACAATTGTCAGCACAGCGTCCTGGTTTCCAAGCTCGCGAGCAAACTCACGGCGAATCCTGCCAAGCTGGTATTCCAGAATCGGCTTCCCGTTTACTTCCAGGAGATGCTTGCGTTTTAGCCGAGTCGAACCGAGGCGAGCGGTGATGAAGATTGCTGTTTTCACGCTTCGAATCTCACATACTGCGACGTTTTGTGAGACTCTTCCACCGCGTAGAGCAGCTTCAAGACTCTCCAATCATTCTCCATGTCATTAATGAACGCTCCGTCGCCCTGCAGCGCGTTCAAGAAGTTTTCCACCTCATCGATGTACATGCCCTCGCTAATGCTTGCGTTATATCCGGCAGCGGCAGGGGGTAAATGATATTCGGCCTGTTCCCAATGCGCGGTTGCAGGGTTGTACAATTTGACGCAATTCTCGCTCCAATTCCAAATCAACTGCTTCTTATCGCCATTGATCAGGACGCGCCTGATTGCGCTGCGCGAAACGACGTCGATTGTGATCGACGCAAGAAAGTGATCGTAGTCCAGAAGAAAGTTATATGTATCGTCGATTGATTCCGCCCCGCGAATCGTAATCGTTTTGCGAACGTTACCGCACACTCGCTTCGGAAAACCCAGAAGACGTGTTATCCACGTCAGCTCGAAAGGAGTAATTTCGCGCGCGCCGCCGGTGACGGGGTTCGAGACGTAGAAGTCGCTGACTTTTTCGTAAGTGTGCCAGTCCTCCAGGTATTGGCCGCTGTGCAATATGAAATTCGAGATTTTTCCGAGTTCCCCGGACGCGAGAATCTCGGATATCTTTCGAATTGCCGGATGGAAAAGGAGGGTGGCCGACGGCGCCATGAAGACGTCTTTGGACGCACCCAAAATCAATTCCATATCCGTGTCCAGGACGCTGGCTTCCACAAAAAATGGCACCTTGTGCTCGATCGCTCGCTTCATGTAGACATGATGAACGTCGGGAGGGACGCTAATAAATAGCGCGCTAGGCTTCGCTGCATTTACAGCCTCATCAAAATCTGCATACGTCTTGATTGAGTATTTCTGACTAGTTTCGCTTCTGCGATCGCTCCGGAGATCAAAACCCGCTACATTCTTGCATCCCAGCGCTGCCAAACAACGGATTCGGCGCTTGCCCATCGAGCCCAGGCCTACAATCAGAAAACTCATGTCCGCCCTATTCATGCATTGAATCCCTCTTCGCGCTCGTGACCAAACGACGTCGCAAGTTACCCGTGAGATGAGGAATCGAAAGAGGAATCGCGATTTGCACAGTGGTCATCGGGCGATCATACGTAGTAGTGTTCAAGCTGATGTGCCCCTCGATTGGATTCCATCCATTTCGCGGTACGCCGCAGCCCTTCATCGAGGGAGACCTCAGCGCTCCATCCCAAGCGTTCGCGCGCACGGGAAGCATCGGACAATAGTATGGCGACCTCGCTCTGTTCGGGCCTCGCGCGAATCGGCTCGAATATCGCTCGAGCTTGCACCCCTAGTGACCCACACGCTGCTTCGAATAGCTCTCCAATGGAAACCGCACGCCCAGTGCCGAGTTGGATCACATCGCCCGGCTCCAAATTAGCGGAGCCAGCCAACATGAATCCGCGTACAGTATCTTCCACGAAGTTGAAGTCGCGCTTCGGCCACAAACTGCCGACGCGAACTTCCTTCGCTCCTCCAAGCAGCTGAAGAAGGATGCTGGCCAGCACGGCCCGCGGTGACTGGCGTGGTCCATAGGTGTTGAAAGGCCGCAACACTACTGCCGGGGTGCCGAAAGAGCAGGCGTAGGCTTCGCAAAGTTTATCCGCCGCAATCTTGGAAGCTGAGTACGGAGACTGCCCCTTCAGTGTGTGTGTCTCGCGGATTGGAACAGTATCCGGCGTGCCATAGACCTCGCTGGTCGAAGCATGCACGAGCCGCAGGCATCCATTCTGCCGCACTGCTTCCAGAACATTAAGCGTTCCGCGTACGTTCGTGTCGACGAAAGATTCCGGAGCGACATAGGAATACGGAATGGCAATCAACGCGGCCAGATGGAACACCACTTCGATCTCTCGGCAGGCTTGTTCCACGAAGCGCGCGTCTCGAACATCCCCCAATACGACGTCCAGTGAAGATCGGATCTCCGAGTCAGTCGTATCGAGCCAGCCCCACGAACCGTTGGAGTTATACATGCAAAATGCACGAACCTTGGCTCCCTCGCGCGCAAGCGCTTCGACCAGATGGCTGCCGATGAACCCGTCGGCGCCGGTAACCAGAACCCGCTTGTCTTTCCAGTTCACCGTCAGGCCCCGATTCCTTGCGCGCGCCTCAGGTGTTCAATCTCGCCGACATCCATCCAGTCCCGATCGACAGGGAATGCTCCTACCTTTTCTTTGCGAGCGACGGCAGTCTCCACAATGTCTGGCATCTTGAACTCTTGATTCTTCGGAACTAAGGCCAGAATTTCCGGACTGAGCACATAAATCCCAGCATTGGAAAGCCACCCGAACGTGGGTTTCTCAGTTACACCAACAACCTGCCCATTGCGAGACTCTACGATTCCGACCGGCACAGTGTGTGAATATTCCCGCGTGCAAAGTGTGACCGCGTTGCCCTGCTCCTCGTGGAATCGCAGCAGTTGCCCAATATCCACATCCGTAACCAAGTCACCGTTCATGATGACAACCGTGATGGGCGTTCCGGCTAGGGTGAGGGCGAGGTGATACCAAAGAACTGGCAAGGGCTGGTGGTTCGGCCGAACTCGACGATTCGCGATGTCTTGACGGCGATCGAACGAGGATCGGCAGCGATTGCGTTAGTGGTCGACGAATCCGGCCAGCTCCTCGGCGTCGTTACCGATGGGGATATACGCCGCGAATTACTGGCGGGCGCAACGCTCGAGTCAGGCATCAGCGCCTTCTTTAACCGGAATTTCCGTGTGGTCGGTCCGGAAGTCGGCCGAGCGGAGGTCCTCGACAACATGCGAGCTCACGGTATTCAGCAGATTCCGATCGTGGATGGGAATTGCCACCTTTTGGGATTACATCTACTGCGCGAGATCATCGGTGCCGTCGAACGGCCAAACTGGGCCGTGCTGATGGCGGGCGGACGTGGGCTGCGACTTGATCCTATGACGCAGAAGGTGCCCAAACCCATGCTCCCA
>Ga0206910_1137_pt2 | contig 13861 bp, 10 predicted proteins | sample Alteio_BWOrgHeat_77_FD_152949 | JGI IMG/M metagenome (GOLD analysis project Ga0206910, IMG submission 152949) | Enriched cells from forest soil in Barre Woods Harvard Forest LTER site, Petersham, Massachusetts, United States -... | ecosystem: Environmental > Terrestrial > Soil > Temperate forest >... | reverse complement strand
GAGGAAGAGTTCGCTCGATTGTTCGATAAGGCGGGATTTGCGCTGAAGCGGGTGGTGGCGACGAAGTCACCGACGTGCGTGATTGAAGCGGAGAAGAAGTAGCGGGCCGGCTGGCTTCTCAGGGAAACAGGTTGGCAGTGGTGGCCGACGCGTGGCTTGATCCCATCGCGCACGGCCATTTTGGCGCTGGTGCGAGCGGCGGGAGTCCGCTACGTTTGCCGGATGCCGAACGAGATGGTGGTAACACCGGTGGTGTTGGTCGGCCGGCATGTCCGTCTGGAGCCCCTCACACGCCAACACATCGTGGGTCTCAGCGAAGTAGGACTGGACGAAGAATTGTGGCGCTGGATACCGGTGCGGGTGCAAACTCCGGAGCATATGGCCGAGTACGTCGAAACCGCGCTGAAGGAACAGTCCGCAGGAACTGCACTGCCGTTCGCGCAGATCGACGCAGCGACCGGCCGGGTGATCGGCAGCACGCGTTACGCTAATATCGAGCGCGCTCACTTTCGAGTGGAGATCGGATGGACGTGGATTGCCCGGGATTGGCAGCGCACCGGCGTCAATACCGAAGCGAAATATCTGCTACTGCAGCACGCTTTCGAAACGCTGGGCTGTAATCGCGTGGAACTCAAGACCGATGGGCTGAACGCGAAGTCGCGCGCGGCGATCTTGAGGATTGGAGCACAGCAGGAAGGCATCTTCCGCAAACACATGCTTACCTCCAGCGGACGGATTCGCGACACCGTGTATTTCAGCATCCTAAATACGGAATGGCCGGACGTGAAGGCGCAGTTGGAACAGCGGATGCGATAACGTGTGGCCCGCTGCAGATCCGGCGAAGGCACCTGCTTGGGATTCCAACCAAACCGCAAGGCGGGCCTAGGAACGGCGATCGCTCTCCTATTCTGTAAACACGATGGAGGGCATCTTGGATCCTGCAGCCAGCCACGAGCAGCGGCGCAGTCAGCGTGTGAAACTGAGCGTGCCCGTGATTGTGTTGGCCGAATCCCGGGAACGAGAGCAAATGCAGGAAGAAACCGTTACCGCCGTTGTGAACGCGCACGGTGGCATCTTCAAGCTGCAGATGGAACTCCTGGTTGGGCAACCAATCATGGTCTTGAATCCGCTTACCAATCAGAAGGAGAGCTGCCGCGTGGTGCGGGTGGATGAATTGCCCAGCGGTGGATTCGGGGTGGCTTTCGAATTCGACGTGGCGGCGCCGGAGTTCTGGCCGCTCTCAAGTCCACCGGCGGACTGGAACCTTGTGCGTTCCTAAGCCGATAGTTCCCTCTTAGCAGATGGTGTGCTTCCAGCTAACACCGTCTTCCACGTTGACCGGGCCTTGAGGCGGCGCCCACCTAACCGTTCACGCCAGACACACGCAACTATTCGGGCCACCGGGTGTTCCATACAACGGCAAGAACCGTTTGGGCCTGGAGGTTGTGCGATGTCGGTGATACGCGTTTCTAGTGTCAATACTGCGATTTTGGCTGCGGTATGCGTGCTGGGATTTGCCGCGGCCGGGTGCGACGAATATGTGAAGACGACGCGCGATCCGGATGTGCGGATTCTTCGCGGCCAGACGTGGGCATGGCGACCCGATACGCCTCCCGTCGCGGGACCTGCCCGCGACCGCGCCAATGGCCGGCCTGTCGTCTCTCGTGATGTGATTCCGCGACGCGACGCGGCCCGTGAAGCGGTGGCCCGCGATCCAGAAGGTAACAACCAGATCGTGCAGGACCGCGTGAAAAACGCCATCCAGCAAGACCTTACCTCCTCCAAAGGCCTGCGCCAAGTCAGCGATCCTGCTGCCGCCGATTTTCTGATCGACTATCACTTCGCGGTGGAACGCCGCAACGAAACCGTGCAGACCGTGTATCCAGGTGCGTATCCCGGGCTAGTGTGCGGCCCGTATCGCTGTTGGGAGGGCTGGGGGTACGGACCCGCAGCCGTCGGCTACGAAAATATCCGATTCCGCGAAGGCACGATCGTTTTTGACATGCTGCAGCAATCGACCCAGCATCGGGTGTATCGCGCGATTGGGCAGAAACCAGTGCGGCGGGATACGTTTTCGCTGACGCAGGATGAGATCAATGGCCTGGTTGGGCATTTGCTCAAAAATTTGAAGACCAGAAAGTAGAAGAAAGCAGCGGCGGGTGATGCCAAGCGCCAGCGGTGAGCTGCGAAGCAACATACCCTTGGCGGATGGATCTTGCCGAGTCGGATTGAATCCCTTGTCCGCGTGACGCGCGGACATCGAGGTGGGACGGGCGTAAAGCCGGCCGCTACAATTGTCGAGGCTCAGTGGATTACGGCAGCAGGCCGAATGCGGCCACGCTGTTCGTTGAGCCGACGAAGACCTTGCCGTTGGCAACCATCGCGGTGATGTATTTATTTCCATTGAAGTGATCGCGATTGTTGGCTGCCTGGTTGGAATTGTACAACTCAGTCGCCAAATTGGTGGCGTCGTAAGCGTGGAGCACGGCGGTGCCGCCGTTCTCCACGACCCATACGATGCCGTCGCTCGTTCCGTTAGCGGAGATGCTCGGCGTCGCGCCCGGGTAACCAAACGTGTTTCCGGTATGCGAGGACGGAGACGTAGCCAGCTTTGCCGCGCTGACCGGGAAGGCCTTGATCGCATCACCCACCGAACCGTAGTAGACGGCACCGTTAAAGTAGCTGGGCTTGGCCCACACGCCGCCGGCGAGTTGCCCGTTGATCTGTTGATAGGCGTTGTTTTTACTGGAATCGAATTTCCCCATGTTGTCGCGATCCAAAACGAAGATGGTCGTGTCTTTGCCGGATCCGACGGCGAGATGCCGCGTGTTTCCAGTGCCGTCGACGACATCGGGTATCAACACCGGACCGCCGGACCCAAAGTCGGTGTCGGCGTTCGATTCAGAGACGGTGTTGGATGTGGCGAAGTAGTCGAGCAACGTGAGCGGCACAGTCGATGAGACCTTCGCGAAGCAATTGCCGCAATTTCCGTTGGCCGGGAAGCCCTTGGTGTCCAGAGTTGTGCCGAAGTCGCCGTTGCCGATGATGAAGTAGATGTTTCCCGCAGCGTCGGCTGCAGGCGCGGCGCCGGCCATCCAGATGCCACCTTCGCTGCCGTTGGGCGTCAGATTGAGCACGCTCAGCTGCTGAAGCGAGTCCGCGTTATAGGACATGACCCACGAAGTGTATGGTCCCGCGTCGCAATGCGAGCCCCACGTGGTGTAAATCGTGTTGCCGATCTGCAACAGTCCGGGGCGTTCGTTGTACAACTTGGGATCAAAGGTGACTTTTCCATTGCTGCTGCCTGCGCCTGAGCCCGAATACTCGGCGGTGACAATCGTCGGACCGCCGAACAGCTCCGCGCCGGTCGTCAGATTCAGCGCGTGGATGCGATGGATGTAGCTGCCGCTGGAAGTCTTGGAGACGGCCACGACGTAGATGGCATTGCGCGAGCGGTCGATCACTGGAGTTGAGGTGATGCCGATCTCCGGCGTGACTTGCCCGCAGCCGCGGTCGTCGCTGGAAGTCTCTCCGGACGCCAGCATGGAAGCAGACCACAGTTTGGTGCTGGTGGTGCCATTGACGCTGTCGGCGTCGAAGGCGTACACGGTGTCATGCTCCGTCACGACATAGAGAACGTTCTTGGTGCCCTGGTTGGGGATGGCTAATCCAGAAAGATACAAGGGCTGCGCGTCCACTTTGCCGTCCACAGCAAAGGAGCCGATTTTGCCGAATTTGGCTTGCGTCACATTCGCGTGGGTCAGCGTGGTTTCCTTGGTGTTCTGGCCGGTGCGCAGATTGTCGTAGTGATAGGTGACCACGTCCACGTTGGAAGTGCTGGAGACCACATTCACGGTCAGGGTTGCGTTGTTGCTGGTGACGGTGCCCGCGGAATTGCTCACCACCACATCGAACGTGGCGCCAGTATCGCCTGCAACGGTAGCCGGGGTGATATAGGTCGATGAACTAGCGCCGGAAATGTTGACGGCATTCTTTTGCCACTGGTAGGAGAGCGTGGCGGAACCGCTGGCCACAACGGTGAAGGTGGCCGCTTGTCCAACGTTTACGGTCTGGCTGCCGGGTTGCGTGGTGACCTTGGGAGCGCTGGCGGTTGGGGTATTGACCGTGAGCGTCGCCGCAGCGCTGGTCACGGTGCCGGCCGAGTTGCTGACCACCACGTCAAATTTTGCGCCGTTGTCGCCTGATGTCGTGGCTGGCGTGGTGTAGCTGGGGCTGGTGGCTCCGCTGATATTCGCGGAGTTCTTCCGCCATTGATATGCGGGAGCGGGAGTACCGGTAGCGACCACGCTGAACGTCGCGGTCTGCCCGGTCGTGACCGCCTGATTCGCGGGCTGGGTGGTGATCTTCGGCGCCGCACTTGTCGCAGTGTTTACGGTAAGTGTCGCCGAGTTGCTGGTGACGCTGCCTGCTGAATTGCTGACCACGACGCCAAACTTCGCGCCGCTGTCGGCCGCCGTCGTGGCGGGTGTGGTGTAGCTGGCGCCAGTCGCGCCACCGATCTTCACCGAGTTCTTCTGCCATTGATATGTGGGAGTCGGGGCGCCGGTGGCGACGACACTGAATGTCGCAACCTGCCCGGTCGAGACAGTCTGATTGACCGGCTGCGAGGTGATCTGCGGAGCGGCAGTTGCTGCGGCGCTCACCGTGAGCGTGGCCGCGGTGCTAGACGCGGTGCCCATCGCGTTGCTGACCAGCACATCAAATCTCGCGCCGCTGTCGGCGGAGGTGACTGCCGGAGTAGTGTAGCTGGCGTTTGCCGCGCCGGACATGTTCACGCCGTTTTTGCGCCACTGATACGTCAAAGGCGCGCTGCCCGTAGCCGCTACGGAGAATGTTGCAGACTGTCCGACGCTGACGGTCTGGCTGACTGGTTGCATGGAGATTGCCGCCGGGGTGTTAGCCGCTCCGGGAGTGCTCGAAGTATTGCTGCCAGGACTCACGACTCCGGCGCAACCTGCGATCGAAAACATCGCCAAGACCCCGGCGTTAATCGACATCCACGCATTCACTGCAGATCGAGTTCGCACGCCTGGCGCTCCAAGTGGAACTCCGCCTATGGGCCGGGATTGCCGTCGCGGATTCCGTCAAAGGATGGGCAAGATGCCGCACCTGCACGCGACACTGCCATTTCTATGGGTTTAGCGTAGGCGGGGACGCCATCGTTTACACCTGACCCGAAGTACAGTTGTGGACCAGCGAGTACCTATAGACCCAATGGTACCGGCTACTGGTTCGGAAGCAGCATGAGTACAGGCGGGAGCCACGCGTGAAGCGTGGGCTCCTTGCTTGAAGTCTGGGATCCTTCTATTCTCGGTGGCTATTCTCGGTCGCTATTCTCAGTGGCTATCTCGGTGGAGCAAATGCACCTGAACAATCGAGTTGCTTTGATTACCGGCTCTGGCCGCGGGATTGGCCGAGCCATCGCCCACCTTTTTGCCGAAGAAGGCGCGTCGGTGTTTCTGACTGCGCGAACGGAAGGACAACTTGCCTCGACTGCGAAGGAAATTAACGCGCTTCGTTCGGGCTCCGCAGGTCCGGCGCCGGAATTCCTCGCGGCGGATCTTTCCTTGGAGGCAGGGTGCCGCTGCGTTTTCGCGGCGGCGCGCGAAAAATTCGGGCGCGTCGATATTTTGGTGAACAATGCCGGGCACTACGGCCCGGTCGTTCCCGTTGAAGAATATTCGCTCGCCGACTTTGACAACGTCATCGCGGTGCATCTTCGCGCCGCGTTTTTGCTGAGCCATTTGGCACTTCCGGAAATGTATGCGCGAGGTTCCGGGGTGATCCTGAATATCTCGAGCCTTTCGGCGAAGTCGGCGTTCGCATGGGGCTCCGCGTACGCGGCGGCGAAGGCGGGGATGCTAGGGCTCACACGGGTCACCGCAGCCGAAGCCGCTCGGAAAGGTGTGCGGGTGAACGCGCTCTGCCCGGGACCAGTTACTGAAACCGAAATGTCCAAGGATCTCGGTGCGACGCTCGCCAAGAAACTCGGCGTCGACCCTAAGGCGCAGCTGGAAGGATTTCTCACCACGATTCTGCAAGGCCGGGGTCAAACCGCCGCCGAAATCGCGCGCGCTGCGCTCTTCCTTTGCTCGGAGCAGTCGAGCGCCATCACCGGTCAATCCATTAACGTGGACGGTGGAGCGGCCTTCTTCTAGCGCGACTTACAACATCCTGCCCGTGCCCCAGAGGCGGGTACGCGTTCGTTGACTTAGCGGGTATTGCACCCTAAAATCCCCGGTAACAGGACCTTACACCCCATGTTGGGTCAAACCATCTCGCACTACCGGATAACCCACAGGCTGGGAGCCGGGGGTATGGGTGTGGTGTACAAGGCAGTCGATCTGACCCTGGAGCGCACGGTTGCGCTGAAGTTCCTGCCCCACGAAGTCGCCGTCAGCCCCGCGGACAAAGAAAACATGGTGCGCGAAGCTCGCGCCGCTTCCGCCCTGGATCATCCCAACATCGGCGTCATTCACGGCCTGGAAGAAACTGAAGATCATCAGTTGTTCATCGTCATGGGCTACTACGAAGGTGAGACCCTGACGCAGAAGATCAATCGCGGCGTGGTCTCCGTGCGTGAATCGCTGAACTATGCGATTCAGATCGCCAAAGGGCTGAGCGCAGCGCACTCGCGCAACATCGTGCATCGCGATATCAAGCCTTCGAACATAATCATCACTACCGACAATACCGCCAAGATCGTGGATTTTGGCCTGGCGCGCGCGGTGACCTCGGCGAGCGCCACTCAGAGCGTCTCAAACACCGGAACACTTCCCTACATGGCGCCGGAACAGATTCTGGGGGAAGCCATCGATCAGCGCGTGGATGTGTGGGCGCTGGGCGTGATCATTGTGCAGATGCTCACAGGCAGCCATCCGTTCCTCCGACCGAATGCTCCGGCGATGACTTTTGCGATTCTGAATCAGCCGCCGACGGCCGTTGACGCGGTGCCAGCTCCGATTCAGCCGATCGTTTATCGAGCGCTGTCCAAGCAAGCGTCGCATCGCTACGCCAATACGGAAGACATGGTGAAAGACCTGGAGGCAGCGCGCGCGGAAATTACTTCCACGCCCTCGCCGCTGGAAGATCCAACCGTCACCCGCGCCGTCAGCGCACGCGAATTGCGAAGTTATGTGGAGAACGCTTCCACTCCCCGCTGGGGCGCGTCGCCACGGAAGTTTCGGCGCATCGCCCTCGCCGCGGCGGCGGTACTGCTGATCGCAGCCGGCATCCCGTTCACTCCGGCCGTGCGCGAACATATGGCCGGCCTGGCGTACGCCTACACAGGCGGAGAAAAGCACATCGCGGTGCTGCCCTTCGCAAGTCCGGAAGGCGACCCCGACTTCGCGGCCGTATCCCAGGGCTTGAGCGATTCCGTCACCGGCGACTTGTCAAACCTAGAAGCCGCGCAGCAATCGTTGTGGGTCTTGCCGGCCAGCCTGGTTCACCGAGATCAAGTGACCGACCCGACCGCCGCATTTCATAAATTGGGGGCAACGATCGCTATAGAGGGCCGCCTTGAGCGGCGTGGCTCGGGCGTATTCCTCACATTGAACCTGATTGACGCCAAGCATTTGCGCCAGATCGGTTCCGCCCGATTGTCGGAACGCTCCGGCGATCTCAGCGCATTGGAAAGCCAGGCGGTTCAGTTCGTCGCGCAATCGATGCGTGTGAAAGTTTCACCGGACGCGCTGCGGGCGACCGCCAACGTTCCGCCGTCTTCCTATGAGTCTTACCTGAAAGCGCTCGACTATCTCAAGCGCTTCGACAAGCCCGGCAATGTCGACCTCGCCATTTCTTCCGTGCTTTCGGCGGTGCAGACCGATCCGGGCTTCGCGATTGGCTACGCCACGCTCGGCGATGCTTATCGGCTGAAGTATCAAACCGATCGAGATCCGCACTGGCTAGACCAAGCCGATGCCAGTTGCCGCAAGGCTCTGCAAATCGCTCCTCAATTGGCTTCGGCTCGAGTGACCCTTGCAAGACTCGAGGTCATCGCTGGAAAAAATGATCTCGCCCTTGAGGAGTTTCGCAAAGCGCTCCAAGTGAATCCTCGAAATGCCGATGCACTTTACGGCATGGGAGAAATTTACGAAAGTCTAGGCCGAGCAGCCGACGCGGAAGCCACATACCAACGCGCCATCGCACTGCGGCCGGACTATTGGGGCGGTTACAACTACCTGGCCGCGTTTTATGACACCCAACATCGCCCCCAGGAGGCTATTGCTACTTTTCGCCGCGTCACGCAGATGACTCCAGACAATCCAATCGCTTACAGCAACTTAGGTGCGGCTTACATGGTCCTGGAGGATCCTGCATCCCAAGCAGAGGCCCAAGCGGCTTTCGAAAAGTCGCTTCAGCTCGCCCCCACCTATCAGGCCTACTCCAATCTCGGTTACTTGTATTTGATTACGGGACGCTACGCGGCGGCCGCGGAGAACCTGCGCAAAGCGGTGGAGTTGAATGATCAAGACTGGCGAGTCTTGGCCAATTTGATGGAGGCGTACCGTTGGCTGCAGCAGACCGATAAGATCCGCTCGGTTCGCGATAAGTATGTAAGGCTGTTGGAGCAATCGGCTGCAGCCGCCCCCGGCGATGCGAATGCACAAGCCTCCCTGGGTATCGTTTATTCCGAGTCCGGACAACGCCAGAAAGCTTTGGTGTGCGTGAAGTCAGCGTTATCTTCCGGGCCGAAGGATAGCTTCGTGCTGGCGGGCGTCGCGCAGGTGTACGAAAATCTCGGCGATCGCAAACGCGCTGTTCAGTTTGCGCTGGATAGCTTGGCGAATGGCGCTTCATTGCAGGAATTGCAGCACCGCCTGGGTTTGCAGGGGGTGCTCTCCGATCCCGGCTTCCGCAGTAGCAGCACGGATCGCAGTAATGGTAAGTAGTCGGCCCCGGCCCAACAGTACCCAGGCCCCGCAGATTTTCCGCTGGCAACCCCAGTGAATACAGCAGTTCGCACAAATCGAAAGGACTACAACGATGGCATCTCCAACTCGATCAACACCGAATCTAGACTTAGGGAGAATCTTGGGAAGTCTTCAGACCGCGCCCAATCCAGTTGCGATTGTCATTAACGGCGGGCGACCTTCGCCCTATGAGGCCCTCGCGTTTCGCGGAGCACGGGTACAATTTCAAAATAATGACAACCAGGCATACATAATCCAGGTCACCAACATTGTGACACTCGACTACTACTTGCCGCCGTTTGGCACGCTCACCGTTTTTGTAAACAGAAGGGCAACGGTGCAATCCGAGATCGACTACGACTTGTCGGTCGCGGATACGCCGCCAGATTATCCTCATTATTTCTTGAACGCGCTAAATGTGCAGACCGCAGTTGCGGCTTTTGCGGGTTCCGATGCGTTCACCGCCGTGTCCGCTTTTGTGAAGTCCACTTTCCCGGTTTCCGATGAGCTTTCCGCCGCCTCTGACGTTACCGAAGCAAATGCAGAAGCGGCTGGCTTGCCTCGCTCCACCTTGGCCACGAGCGGCGGCCCGGGCGGCAGAATCATCGTCAAGGGCTGAGCGGCAGCACCGATTCGTATTTTGTAAGAGTTGGGCAACAGCGCGAGGCGTGATCACCCTACCTTCGAAGAATTATTGGTGTGTCTGATTCACTTCATTCCGATACACCACGCCGCCCTTCATGACAAATTTCACTCGCTGCAATTCTGTGATGTCCCCTAGCGGGTCCCCGCTCACCGCAACCATGTCAGCCCACTTCCCTTTCTCGACCGTCCCCACCCTATCGCTCCATCCCAACAACTCTGCCGCTACTACAGTTCCTGTTCGGATCGACTGCATTGGCGTCATCCCATAGTCGACGTAATACCCAAATTCTTTCGCGCCATTGATTTCTTTCCAGTCGAAGCCGCCGACGTCGGTGCCCATCGCAATCTTTACGTTCTTCTTTAGCGCTTTCTGGAACGCGGCCTTCTCCGTATCCACCATCTTCGTCCAGTTCCCGCCGCGCCCTGGCGCCACGTACGCGCCGACGGTAATCGTCGGCACCCAGTAGACGCCCTTCCTCACCATCTCATCCATCAATGGCTCGGTCAGGCCGTCGCCGTGCTCCACGGTGTCTACCCCCGCACGCAGAGCCGCCGCAATCCCATCGCTGCCGATGCAATGAGCCGCCACTTTCTTCCCCAGCCGGTGAGTCTCATCGACGATGGCCTTGGCTTCTTCATCGGTGAAGTTCACCATACTGTGCAGCACGCCATCGGCTTCGAAGTGGTATCCGCGGTCTGAGTAATACTTGATCCAGTCGGCGCCAAAGCTGATCTGCTCGCGCACCGCTTTCCTCGCGCCGTCGGCGCCATCTACATATTGCACGCCTTTGGGCACCTGCAATTCCCACGAGTAGCCCAGCAGCGGATACATTCCGGTCGGCGTCATGGCTCGCGTGGCGACTTGCATACGCGGCCCGGGGACTTCGCCGGCCGCGATCGCCTTCTTCACGTCCACGTCGGCGTACATTGCACCTTCGGTTTCCAGGTCGCGAATCGTGGTGAACCCGTTCTGCAGCCCGATGGCTGCGTTGCGAGCCGCCAAAATCGCCCGGTAAGGGATCGACTGCTTCAGAAGCTGCGCGTCGTAGTCTTCCGCAGTGATGTCCCCATTGAGAAGCACGTGCGTGTGCGTATCGATCAGCCCAGGCAGCACGGTAGCCTTCGAAAGGTCGATCGTCTCAACGCCGGCCGGCGCGGATCCACCCGGCGTCACAGACACGATCTGATCGCCTTCTACCAGAATGAGTGCGTTGGTAATGGCTGTGTCGCTCTTTCCGTCAATCAGACGTCCGGCGCGAATCGCAATTCGCTTGGCAGGCGCCATTTTGTCCCTCGCCTGGGCCCGCAAACTGGGCGAAACCATCATTGCCGCCGTAGTCAGCAGGGTCAGTAGTCCCGTCAAGATCTTCAAATCTGTGTTTCGCGCCATGGCGATGCCTCCTGAGCGGCGCAAAGAGTAGCACAGCAACGCGGAGGGTCGGCGAGGCCAGAACACGGCGCCTATTCTGAAAGCTGCGCCTTTCGCGCAAACGAACAACGCCCGCCTCACAAGGCGGCAGCTACAAATCCCCTCTTTCCTTTCGTCGTCGTACGCCTTCCCTTCCTAATCTCCCCATAAAGCAGAAGGGCCACCCGGCTCTCATTCCAGGTAGCCCTTCTCTTTCTCTTGCCACCGAACGGAGCTCTCATTCCCCGTTCGATGTGCTCTGGGTAAATCAAACTCGATGCGCCAAAGCCTGGCGCGCCCGTCTTATCGGGCCGGTTCCGAGCCCGGCCGCCGTATGGGACGCCGTGCCATATCCTCGACCGCTGAAACGCCGCGCCGGGCTGCCAGCACTACCGGGTGGCCACTCTCGGCTAGTCGCACCACCGCCACTTCCCAACCCTTCTGCAACGCGTAGACGCTGCCGACCACAAAGGCGATTGCCGCAAACCCCATCGCGAACAGCGCGAACACCGCCAGCAGCTCTCTGACAAAATACAGTTGGAGCGCCACTACGACCGCCAGGAACCACCACATCCACTTGCGACCGTTATCTTTGGCCTTGTTCTTCATTCTGTCCCCTGGTCCCTTTCCCCTTACGAGTTGCCCGTTCTGCGGTGTCCCGTTCTTTGATGCGGCTGGCCTGTCCGTTAGGTCTGTCAACCGCCGCACCTGTACCATTTGACACGAAAAGCTGGCCGGAAGCGATGGTACGCAAGGTACATTTTGCGTCTTAAACGAGCGCTCTAGTACCTCGCCATTCCCGTCAATGGGGACGGATCTACAATTGAATGAATATGTTACGGAAACCCTGTAAGGCCTGTGAGTTTCGCCAATGATTCGCCTGTCCCGGCGTTTGCAAACCTGCCCTTTCGGGCAGGGGTTCGGGCCTGATTTTGAGGAGCGTTCCGTGCCCAGCCCCCTGTTCCACGGCGGAGCCAATCCCTTCTTGGAACACCGTTGTTCCAAGGGGTTCTCCATAGCAAAATGCCCCATTCCTTGGCCGCGACCTATATAGAGCCTGCCACCATTGCCCTGGCGGGCCCCTAGGAAACGGTTCGATCCCTCAGCGGCATGGTTGTTGGCCTTCTTCTTGGCAGCGGTTCTCAAGCGATCGGGTAGGAGAGGTACCGGGAGAGCAGCTTCGGGTGGGTCTTTTCGACCGAGGAGCCGGGAGGTCGGAAGGCTGGCCGGGTGCTACCGCCGGGTCAATTGCCCTTGAGGGGATAGCCAACATCGAACGGCAGCTTGCCGTCCACGCGCAGCACTTTCACCGAGCTGTTAATGGCGTAAACGTCCACGATCCCCACCGCACCTGGGGTCGCTTCCACCGTGCGCAGCAATTCCTCGTCGGACTCGACAATTTTTACGACTTGCCGCGACTCGTTCAGTTTGGCGATGGCTGTCTTCAGGTCGGCTGGCGCCATCCCAAACAGCTTCTGCACCGGAGTGTGCATCTCCGCGGCATTGGGGTCCTTCATCACCAGCATGAAATTCCGCCCATCGGCCCAGGCTTTCTGCGTGCCTTTGCACAGCTTCACAAGTTCGGCGAGCTGCACGTCCTGCTGCTTACTCCCCGCGGACATGATCACAGCGATATTCTTGGCCGCCGGAAAGGCCGGCAACGCCAGCAGCAGCGCAAGTAGCAAAGCGACCAACAAACGTGGCCGCGGGCCCGGTGTAATTCGGTTCATCGTGCGCACTTGGCCTTTCAGAAGAATTACCCGAAGTATCGGCACAAGCCAAAGTCCGCACAAGTGCGCCTTTCGCGTCTTGTGTCTAACCGTGCGACTCCGGCGCATTGTCACTAATCCATCAATACATCTCTTACCTAAGCAGCACACCTGACCGTGAGGCCAGTATCGAGCCTCCTGCCGCGGGCGCTACGGTGATTGCAGGGCCATCCAGATAAGAGTCTTTTTTCAGGGAGAGTTGTGATGAATCGCATTTCCGCGCGCTTTTTGTTAGCCCTCGCCCTTTCGCTTCCCGGACTCTGTACCCACGCACAGTCCACTCAAGCGCCCGCCCCGCACGTCGAGCAGGCCTCGCGCAAGGAAGCTACCCCTGCCGCACCTTCGCCAGCGGTCGCTCCCATTCCGCGCCACGCCCTGTTCGGCAGCCTGCCGATCACCTTGCGCAACGACGACGCGCGCAAGCTGCTCGAAAAAGCCCTCGATCAGTACGAAAACGAATTGCTGGACGTGTCGGTGGTGAACGCCCACGAGGCCACCGTCAAGGATTCTCGCTCCGCTATCGCCTTCGCCATTTGGTCGTACGCCGCCAGTCGCAGCGTACCGAACCCCGACGCACTGCAACACGCCAAGACCCTGGTCGTAAAGGCTCCGCCAGACGAAAAACTTCTCGTCAACTGGCTGATCGACGTACAGCAGGCCGACAACATCGCCGCCATTGGCGCGATGAATGACCTGCTCGCTCGCTTTCCCAACGACAAGCACGTCCTCTTCCTGACTGCGGAATGGCTTTACGGCCAGCAGGACTACGACCGCGCCCGCAAGCAGACCGAGAAGATCGTGGAGCTCGATCCCAATTTTCCGCCAGCTCTTAATTTCCTCGGGTACATCTATATTCAGACCGGTGATCCCGATCCAGCCAAAGCGATCAGCTACCTGAAGCGTTACGCCGCCTGCCAGCCCAATCAGCCCAATCCTCAGGATTCACTGGGTGAGGTTCTACGCTTCGCCGGCGACGATCAGGGCTCGATCGAGCACTTCCAGGCCTCCTTGAAAATCATTACAAACTTTATCGCCTCGCAAGTCGGCCTGGGCGACACCCGCACGCTGATGGGCGACTACGCGAACGCCCGGCTGGAATACGA
>Ga0206910_1140_pt1 | contig 13901 bp, 8 predicted proteins | sample Alteio_BWOrgHeat_77_FD_152949 | JGI IMG/M metagenome (GOLD analysis project Ga0206910, IMG submission 152949) | Enriched cells from forest soil in Barre Woods Harvard Forest LTER site, Petersham, Massachusetts, United States -... | ecosystem: Environmental > Terrestrial > Soil > Temperate forest > O... | reverse complement strand
GAAGCATTTGCCGCAAAAGATCACAAAGATCGCAAAGAAATGAATCCTAATAAACTTGGACTCGGACGGATTGCAGTACACTGAACGCTAAAGAAGAAGATCGATTGAACCGCGAACCGGCCCACCTTCGCTAAAGCTACGGACAGACAAGATGGCGGGCGGGGAAGGGGAGATCAAAAAGGGCTGGACAGGGGCGAGGGTGTATGCAATAGTTTACATGTGTAAAGTATTGATCTTTGAAATGTTGAAATTAGGAGGTTGAGAGAATGGTGAGTTGACCCGCCTCCGCCGGGAGGCTACTGGCGGGCCAGGGGCTGAGAGAACGGAGCGCGGCCTGAAGGGCTCTTCAAGAGGATGCGGGTTAAAGGGCAGACCTTGGCGGCTGGCCCGCGGCGCGGCGGCGCGTGTGAGCGGGGCAATATCGGTAAATTTACCGATAATTTGAGCTAAAAATCGAAGACTGGTTGGCGGGTGGGCTTCGTCGAGTTCAAAGTTTAAGGTTTCAGGTTTAAGGTTGGGAAACGGGATGCGTTGCCGGGTGGGGCAGAAGAGCGTCGAGCCCGTTCAAGACAAGTCAATCCAGACGAGGCGGATTCGGGCGAGGTTGGTTCGGTGAAATCAGGAGTCGTCGAGTGGTCCGGCTTGCTGCGGGTAGTGCTCTGAGCACATACCCGCGCTCCGGGGGCGCGGTCCGCTGAATATCGAGGGAAAAATGTATGTCCATTGGCGGTGAAGTGTGGTTAGGTTAGCGGAAGCCGTATGCCCCAAAACATGGACCCGGTAATCCGGCGCAAGCTCGAAGATTTCGGGCGGCGCTGGCGTGCGCTCATTTTCCTGCGGGGAATTTGTGGAGGTCTGGTCACGCTGCTGGGAGGGATGACGGTGGTTTCGTTCATCGATCTCCTGTTCATTCTGCCGGATGGCCTGCGGTGGGGAATGAGCGTCGTGGTTTACCTGGCGACCGCCGCCGTGGTGTGGCAGACGAGCATCCGCAAATTGCTGCGTTTCCCCGGAGCGCATGAACTGGCGCGGCTGGTGGAGAAGGCGAAGCCGGAATTGCGCGAGGATCTGCTCTCGGCGGTGGAACTGGGCGCGTCGCCGGCGGAGGGATCGTGGGATTCGGCGGTGTTCCGCGCGATGGTGCAGGCGGATGTCTCGGGGCGGATGCGCGATTTGCAGATGACGCGGATATTGCCGGGCAGCCTGATCCGGTTGTGGTCGCGCACGGCGGGGGTGGCGCTGATGGTCGGGGCCGTATTGCTGGTGCTGCCGGGGCTGCATTACCAGCGGTTGATGGTGCGCGCGCTGGCGCCGATGGCGAACATCGAGCGGGTGTCCCGGACCAAGATCTTCCTCGTGGAACCGCGGGCGACGGATCGCTGGCAGCCGCAGGGTGACAATCTGCCAATCCTGGTGCAGATCGCCGGGCCGGAGCCGGAGAAGGTCGTGTTGGAGACGTTTCCGAAGGGTGGCGAGAGCGACCGGCTGGCCATGGCGTCGGTGGGCGGGAGGAAGTTTTCGGCGACGATTGCCTTGGGCGCGGAATCGCTGGATTTTCGCGTGCGCGCGGGTGATGGGATCACCAAGCGGTTCACGATCCAGACGCGTCCACGTCCGCATGTGGTGAAGTTCGACAAGACGTTTCATTTCCCGGCCTATTCGCGTCTGCCCGACCGGCACGCGCTCGAAGAGAATGGCGATCTGGCGGAATTGGACGGCACCGTTGCGGAGGTGAAATTGCAGGTGAACCAGGGAATCAAAGAGGGTGAACTGGAGATCGAATCCAAGGGCAAGACCAATCACATCGCCCTGGAACCGGCCGGTGAACATCAGATGCTGGCGCGGGTGCCGCTCACCCAGGCGGGGGTGTACCGGGTGCATCTGATCGCGGCGGAAACGGGCTTCGAGAACAAGTTCAGCCCGCAGTATGAAATCCGGCCGGTGCCCGATCTGGTGCCGCGGGTGGCCATCGAGCAGCCGAAACAGGACGGCATCGTGGCGCCCGAGGAAGTGGTCTTGTTGCAGGGCGTCGCCACGGATGACGTCGGCCTGGCCAAAGTGACGCAGATAATCATCGTCAACGAGGAGCCGTACGGACAGGTGACGCTCTGGGAAGAGGCGGCGAATTCCAAAACCAACGTGACGGTGTCGCGACGCTGGGATTTGCTGGAGATGGGCGTGACGCCGGGAGATCGCGTGACGACCAAGCTGGTGGCGATCGACTTGAAGGGCAACCCGGGCGAATCGGGTTTGCTGCACCTGGTGATCAGTTCGCCGGGCTTTGACACCAAGCGGCTGCGGGCGCTGGAATACAAGCGGCTGTTGCGCGAGACGCTGATTTCCGCGCAGAACGCGGGCGCGGAACTGAAAAAGAATCTGTCCAGTGACACGGCGCAGAAGGTGCGCGAGGGCGCGGAGTTGCAGCGCAAACAATTGCTGGCCGGAGCCACGATGGCACTGGAGGACCTGGGGCGGCAGTTGGAAAAGGCGCGCGACCGCACCAAGGAGACCTTGAAGCTGACACGGCCGGGCCGTGATGCGGCTGATCTGGCGCTGGTGGCGCGGGTGATCAGCGTGGCGCGTCAGGAACTGGTGCCGCAGGCGCACGCGGCCATTGACGGGCTCCTACAGAAAACGGAGGACACGCCCGAGCGGCTGGCGGTGAAAGCCGCGACCGATGCGAGTTCGCAGGTCGCCGATCTGGCGGCGCGCCTGGAGACGCTGTTCACGGATCTGCTGGCGGCGGATGAAGCGGATGCGGTTACGGAAAACCTTGCGTATTTGAACCAGGAGGAGGAACGGATGAAGCGCGAGGCCGAAACGGATGCGGCCCACGAGAGCAAGGCCTGGGAGCGCCTGGCGCGCCGGCTGGGCGGCGTGGCGAAGGAATCGCAATTCACCGAGGACATGTTGAAGACGTTGCACGACCATCTGGCGAAGGGCGCGGCGGACCGCGCGGGCAAAACGCTGGAGAATCTGAAGGGTGTCCGCGCCAGCCTGGAGAAGGCGCTGATCAACAAACCGGACCAATCGCTGCTGACGCCGGCGGGGGAGTTGAAGCGCGGTGTGGAGACAGCCTTCAACGAGCTGCGATCCACCGGGCGCGAGTTGTCCCAGCGCGCCGACCGGTCGCGGGATGAGCTTGCCCGGATGGCGGGAACATCGGTCGCGAAGGTTGAGCAATTGCGCGCGCGCGTGGAAGACCAGGCGAACGCGGAACGCAAAGTGGCTGACGCGCGGAAGAAGGGCGTGGACGATCCGCGGCTGACGGCCCGGGTGCAATTGATGAAGGGTGTTTCCGACGGACAGTGGAAATCGACGGTTGAAGAGTTGAAGGACCGCGCGGATTTGGAAGAGATGCGGCGCGACACCGATCCGGGTTTTGTGGCGGACGTGAGCAAGGCGGGCCAGGCGTTGCGCCAATTGGAGACGGTGGCGCAGGGAGAAGGGCAGGCGGCGGCGATGGGCGTGACGATCAGGGGGGTGGAGAAGGCGTTGGGTGTGCTCGAGGCGGGGCACCGGCTGGTGGATTTGCACGGTGCGGCCAAGGAAATGGCGCAGCAGGAACGCTGGGAGAAGCACACGCCGGACGCGCGCGTGAGCCGTCCGCGGGATTGGACTTATGCGGAAAGGTCACTCGACGCCGCGCCCTTCGACCTGAAGAAGGGCGGCCTGTCCGAAAAGGTGGCGATGATGATTCGCGACGCCGGGAAGAGCGCGGCTGCGCAGGACATTGCCAGGGAAATGGGCGAGCGGCTGGCGTCCCTGAAGACATTGACGGCAGTGCCGGAAAAGATGGAAACACTGGACGAGGCGATCCTCGCGGCTTTGAAGGAAAGCGAAGAGGCGCTGGCCCAGGCGCGGGAGCAACTGGCCGGGGCAACGCCGAAATTGCAGGACATGATGGCGGGGTTGGGGCGCGGCGCGCGCGAGCTGGAAAAAGCGGCGCGGGAAATGGCAGCGGACGAAAATCGCCAGCCGGACCTGCCGAAACTCGCGGCCAAACAGCAGGAGTTGAACCGGCAGCTTGAGGAATTGACGACGGAACTCCGGCGCGACGCCAACGTGCAGGATATGTCCACGAAGGAAGGCCGCGAACGCGCCCGTGACGCGGATGATGTGACGGCGATCGTCCGCGATCCGGCGGCAAAGGCGGTGGCGGACGAGGACCACGCGATGACCGCCAAGGACGCTCCGCAGAAGAAGGACGACCTGAACGATGCGGCGGGGCAGAACAAGAAGATTGCCGAGACGATGGAGCAGGGGGCCAGCCATTATGCCAATCTGGAGAAGGGCAAGGCGGACGATACGCGGGAGGCCTTGCGCGCGGCGGAGGAGGATTTGGGGATCAAGACGGGGCTGGATGATCAATATGCGCTGGCCGAGAAGCTCGGAGAAATGGCGAATGAATCACCGGAGGATTTGCTGAAAAAGCTCGAAGCCGAACTGGCGAGAAACGCGGTCATGCGGCAGGAGTTGAGCCTGGTGGCCCATGAAGAGGTGGCGGATTCCCGCCAGATGCTCGAGAACGGGAGCGAAACGGAAAAGGGCGTGGCCAAATCGCTCGGCGACGCGGCGGCGGCGCCGGACAAAATTCGCGCGCTGACGGACAAGGCGCGGCAACTGGCGGCGCAAGCGGGCAATCTGGCGGCGGCTGATCTGCCGGAGGCCGGACGCTACAGTGCCATGTCCCAAAAGTCTTCATTTTTGCCACAATTTTCCTCTGCCTTCTCTGTTTCCTCCGTTTGCTCCTGTTGAATTCAATCCCTTTCCCGTCTGCTTTTTCCGATCTTTGTGTTCTTTGCGTTCTTTGTGGTTAAATCCTTTCTTTGGTTGCGGCCCGGCCGCGCTGCGTCTTTCCATCTTTGCGTTAAGTCTCCCCGGCGCTATTTCATTCTGACCACGACGATTAACTTGCTCTTAAACACTAATCGTCATAGACTTCGTCTACATTATTGAAGCCGGGAGTCGGGTTTAACCGTCCGTTAAAAACTGAAATGCACCTGTGCATCCATTCCAGGGAAAGCCAGCGGAACCGCGCCTTCACGCTCGTCGAGCTTCTGGTCGTCATCGCCATCATCGGCATCCTGATGGCGCTGCTGCTCCCCACGCTGGCGCGCGCCAAGGACAAGGGCATCCAGACCGCGTGCCTGAACAACACCCACCAGCTCGGTCTGGCCTTTGCCATGTACCTGCCGGACAACCAGGAAAACTTTCCCGCGCCCGGCTCCCATCATTACGGCCCGCAACCCGAGGACTGGCTCTGGTGGCAGATCAACCGCGACGCCAACAAAAGCGCCATCGCCCGCTATGTGGCCCAGGGCGTGTTCGTCACCAACATCTATCAATGCCCGGCCGACCGCGTGGCCAGGTCCACCGATCCCTCCGTCATCACGAATGACGAGTACAGCCGGTTCAGTTATACGCTCACCAGTTATGAGCCCACCAACGGATTCAATCCCGGCATGTCCACCCTCATTACCGCCCTGCGCAAGGCGCTGCCCTTCAGCGCCAGTTCCATCCACAATCCGTCCGGCAAAATCATGTTGATCGAGGAGGACCGCGCCAAGATCAACGACGCCCGCTGGGTTCCCAAACTCAGCACCGTCACCGACCGCCACAACAAACGGGGCAACGCCGCCTTCGCCGACGGACACGCCGAGGCCATCGACCCCAAGTTCGGCCTGAACATCACCAACTCGCTCCCCTCCTTGTGAACAGGCACGCCATTCTACCGGTTTCCCCGGAGCGCGGGTATGTGCGGAGCACTACCCGCAGCAAGCCACTCGAAGCCCAAGCGGACCGGCAAACCACCACGCCTGGCGTTACCTGTAGCGGCGGTCTATGACCGCCGTCCCCCAATGAACATAAAATCTGGCCATCGCAGCCGCTCCGCCCGCACTCTCTGGTGGGTCGTGACCGCCTGCGCCCTCGCGGCGGTCGCCGCCACCCTCGGCGTGTGGTTCCTGCGCCAGCGCGAGCCGGTTTACAACGGCCGGCCCGTCAGCGCCTACATGCTCGAGCTGGGCTCAACGGACAAGAAAGTGCATGACGCGGCCCGCGAGGCCATCACCACCATCGGCCCCAAATCCGTGCCGTTTCTGATCAAGGTGCTCGATTCCAAGGAGGAATCGACCGAACGCCGGTCCCGCTCGGCGATGGCCCTCGGCGCGCTGGGCAAGGACGCCAAGGAGGCCGCGCCTTCCCTGATCAATGCCGTCGATGAAAAGGAGTTTAACCTTCGCAACGCGGCGTTGTATGCGCTCGGCCGCATGCCCGCCGATCCCGCGAAGACGGTTCCCCTGTACCAACGCCTGCTGAACGATCCAAACAAGCAGATCCGCTACCGTGTGGTGTTCAACCTCGGACGCGTGCGTGGCGGCGGCGAGTCCGTTTTGAACGCCCTCAAGACGGCGTGTCTGGACAAGGATAAAAAGGTTCGTATGACCGCCACCAACAGCCTGGCCGACCTCGGTGTCGCCGCCGCCCCGGAAAAACCCGACGATGGCGCGCCACCCCCTCCACCAGCCCCGTAGCGCCGCTTGGCAATCTGCCCGTGGCTGGCCCGACGTTCGCGGCTTGTCGCCCCCGGACCGCGGTTTGTCCCAAACCGCAGCGGCAACGAACGCGCCGCCACGCTTGGTTAATCCACCCACGTCTCGAACCGTCACACCCGCTACGGGCTGAGCCAGTCCGCGATCCGATCAGACCTACTGCCGGACCAATTTCACGCTCTTGCTGGCAGGATCAATCACGAACCGGTACCCCGGCGGCGCCTGCGGAACCTTGAGCAGCATTTTCGCCGCCACCAGCTCGCTGAAATCCGTCGGCATCCGCCCTTTCTGATCGTAAAACTGCTGGACCATCAGCGTATACCCGCCCGCTGTGGACTGCGCTTTGGAGAAAGTGGCATTCTCCTGCGGGGTCATCGGTTCCGCCGCCGCCGGTGCCGGCGCGCCACCCGGAGGTGGCGGCGGTGGCGGTGGGGGCGTTTCCGCCACGGGCTGCGGCGTTTCCGGCGCCGTCGGAGCTGGCGGCGGTGGCTTCTTCCCGCATCCGCCCAACGCCAGCGCCCCGGTCAAAAAACAGATTACCGCAAGTCGATTTTGGCTCATGAATACTCCCGGGGATTAAAACCGGTGCCGCCCCGCAGTGAAAACTCCCACCTCAAGGCACGATCACCGGCGTCGTCGGCGCCACCCAGTTGTCGTTCCATCTCAATTTCCACAAATCCGGCAGATTCACCAGCGTGACATGTCCGTCCATCGACACCACATTGATCGCCTTGCCATGCCGTTGGATGCACACCCGTTGCATGTTGTTCGCATCGTCACCCGCCAGCGAGTTGGCCGGCGGCTTGTCTGTGGGCGACGGCCACGTATCCACCCACGCTTCGTCCTGCACCAGCGGCTGGTCGGAAGGCCGTCCCACATCCAGCGTCTGGAAATACCCGTTATTGCTCGCGTTCGTGTGCAGTTCGCAATACCCGTTCATCCCGTAACTCCCCGTCGTACCGCCAATGAAACTCGACACCGCGCCCCACCATGCCAGATAAGCTGGATATGGGTTGTTCGGCGGCACAGCGAAAGTTGCGCTCCAGTTCGCCGGAAAGCTCAAACTCGCATTCGTCCGCGACGCGTTCGGACAAAGCCAGGTCGCCGCACTTTGTATATAATTGGACCGGATGAGCGGGATCCAGAACGTCTTGTTGCCCAGATTGCCGTCCATGTACTGGATCATCTTGTCGCTGTAATCCCCCGTGTACAGCTTCACCCCGGTCCCCAACTGCTTGAGGTTGTTGGCGCACGTGGTGCCCTTGGCCTTGGCCTTCGCCGCCGCCAGCGCCGGCAAAAGCAGGCTCGCGAGGATCGCGATGATCGCAATGACCACCAGAAGTTCAATCAGGGTGAACCCCACCCGTCCCGTCCACGGTTTCCCATTCGCTTTCATCGCTTGTTCCAAGAATTCGAAGTCCGACCGCACGCTGGCGTCCTTCCTGTTGGAGCAGCCAGCCGGCGGAATATTCCGATGCACTGGGTCTGTCCGACAAGCTGGCAGCCGGACAAGGCCCTGTCAAGGCTGGTCGCTCGGTTGGGCCAGCCACAAAACTGGCAAGGACGGACACCTCGGACGCATCTCCGAATGAGGGCGGATAATTTCTCCCTCTCCGCTCCCCCGGAGGGAGGGGAGAGGGCCGGGGTGAGGTGAGGATCTTCGTTTCCAAATCCGAGGCCGCCCATCCCCCGCTGTAACCAACCCCAGTTTTCCCGCGTCTAAGCCCTAAAGCGAGACCGTCCGAACGGCACGCGGCTCCCTGGGAGGGGAGCGCCGGAACGGTGTGAAACGTTAACAATCAGCCCTTCAAACCCGATGAATCCCATCCCCTCCGCCACCCGCCTTGTCATGGCCGCCCTGCTCGGTGGCGTGCTTGCCTTCCTGAGCCTGCCCGCCGCCGCCGCGGAATCGAAAAAGAGCGAAGCGGTCAAAACCGAAGACACCCTGTTGCGCGAAGCCTACGGCATCCTCGAGAAAGCCGATCACGACTACCAGGGCCACCGCCATGCGGCCATGCATGAGATTGAAGAGGCGGCCAAACACCTGGGCCTCTCCCTCCACGGAGATGGCAAGGCCCATGAGCGGCAGCCCACCTCCGACGCCCAGATTCGCGAAGCGCGAAACATGCTCGAAAAAGCCCACACCGCCCTCGCCGGACACAAAAACAAAAAGGTGCCCAAGCACATCGAGGCGGCCGTCAAGGAACTGGACACCGCCCTGGCCGTCAAATAACCGGAAGCGCGCCTGAAAAAACTCGAACCGCAGCAAACGCTCTCCTGACGCACCGCCGGCTTCCCCGGAGCGCGGGTCTGTGACCCGCAGCGGCCACGCAGAGTCAGAACGTGGCCAAATTCAGCGTTGCGCGCTGCGGCTCACAGAGCGCTCCCCCCGATCGGGTCTATGCGTTCTTTGCGGTTAAAAATCGGTCTTTCGTGTGGTTCGTTTGTTTCGTGGTTCACCAATTTGGATGTGGCTCTGCCACGCTGCGTTCTTTGCAGTGTAATGGACAGAAATCATTCATTCTTGAGAAGATTTCTCCCGTCTCCCGTTTTCATTCGTGTTGATCGGTGCCTGTCCGCCGTCTTGTCAGCCCGTAGCTTCAGCGGAGGCGGAAGCCCCGCGGAGGTGGATGCATTCGTGGTTGAATCCCTTTGGCTGCGGCTCCTCTGCTCCAACACATTTTTCTGACCCCATTTTTCTGACTTCCTCTTTGTCTCCAATCCGTGAAATCCGTGTCATCCGTGGTTAAACTTTTGGTTGCGGCTCCGCCACGCTGTGTTCCTTTGCGGCAATTTCCCCTGTCCCCATCCGCCCGGCCCGACCACACATTCATTCATTCTTCTTGCTCAACCTCGGCCAAACCCTCCCCGTCTGCTCCATGTAATCCCGATACTCCTGGCCGAAATGCTCGATCATCATTCGTTCCTCGCGCGGCGTCCGCAAAAAATACATCGGCGCAAACGTCACGAATGCCGACCATCCCGCCAGCCAGTTTTGCAACAGCAGCCCCTGCGCGATCCCGAACAGCCAGATCGACGCATACATCGGATGCCGGATCGATCGGTAGACGCCGTGTTTGATCACCCGATGCTCCTTGCGGATTTCCAGCGTCACCGACCAGTTCAACCCGAGATCGGCGTGCGAACGCCAGAACAACCAGTTCGCCGCCACCATCACCGCCACCCCGCACCACGGAGCCAGCTCCGGCAGCCCGTAATCCGCAAACGACAACCAGTGCGTGAACAGATAAAGCATCGGCGTGAGCAGGCTGCCTGCGATGACTACGAACAGCAGCGCCTTTTCCAGCGCATCCACCCGCCGAACCACCTTCACATTGCCCCTGACCTGCCGTCCGAAGTGATGACGAATCCCCAGGTACACGACGAACCCGGCGAGAAAGACGACGTTCGAGAAATGCCCGGTCAGATTCACTCTCCGATCCTACCCAAAGCCCCGGCCCGTCGGCAATCTCACCGGAGCGCGCCCGTCCCAGGCGCTCCTCTCAACTCTCAACTCAAAATCCTCTCACCGTTTCTCCACTCCAAACCTCAATTCCACCGCCCCTGTCAGACTCGAAATATCCACCGTCCCCTTCGCATCCGCCTCAAAACGCTGTTTTCCCGCACTCGCTGCAATCACTCTCCACCCATCCGGCACCCGGACGCGCAAGAATGTTTTCGCCGGCCGATTCCGCTCCGGCATCTTCACACTTGCGATTACCTCACCCCGCGTTAAATGCGATTCCATCGTCAGTGACACCGGCCCGAACGCTGTCGGCGCGCCCTCGATCTTGACGGTCTTGCCATCCTCCAGCCAACGCTTCGGTGTGGCAAATCCCAGGCGCAGCGTCTCGGGAGCACCTTCGTCATTCAAATCCCAGTCCTGCACCAGCAAGTAACGGAGCATCCAGAGGAAATACGCCTGCGCTGTGGCGTTCGGCGGCAGATACATCGCGCGGCCGGATTCGTCGAGTGGCCGCAGACCCGTTCCCTCCGCCCCCACGAACGTCTCCCGCGTCAATCCCTGCGCCAGCTTGCCATAGAAGCTTACCAGCGCCCGGTCCACGTCGTCGCGCTCCAGCAGCTTGAGCGTGTAGCGCACGCCGTACAGATCATCGAGCGCGTCTTCATTGGCGAACAGCCCGGAATGCTGGTGAAACCGGATCATCCCCATGCAGATGCCGCCGTGCTCCTGCAAATAATCGATGATCGCCGTCTCACGTTCCGAACCCGGCCCAAACATCCCCGAGCCCAGCATGTACGGCGCCATCAAATCCCAATAACTTCCCAGCATCGAATCCGTCAGGCGCTCATACGGCTTCTCCTCGCCATACAGCGCCACGGGAATGAACGTCGGTCGCACATCGCGCCGTTCGCTCTTGGCCGTCGCTGTCCAAATGGCCGCGCGAAGTTCTTCCGCGGTCTTGGCCAATGTTTTGGCGCGCTCAACCTCACCGGAATCTTTCAGGACGGCCGCATAATCGCGCAAGCCGCGCCAGCCCGCGCCGTCGGTATGCAGCGAATACACCGGCGTGGCGATGTCCCCGCAATATTGTTCCCTCGGAAACAGGCCCGATTCCTTCTCGCGCCCTTCCACAATGGTTTTGACCGCCTCTTCCGACCTGAAACGCACCGCGGCGAGGTATTCGGCGGAACGCGTGAGCCAGTACAAGTGGGCAAGCGTTTGCAGTTTGAACCCGGCATTGTGAAATTTCAGCTTGTCGCGGCCGTAAGCGAGCAGCGGGAGCAGCATCCGGCCGGATTGCGCCGGGTAATTCCAGAGCATCAAGGCCCGCACCACGTCGCCCGACTCCGCCTGATAAACCCGCTCGTAGGCGTTTCCCGCGCTGTAGTTCGGGCTGTCCTCGTTGGCCAGGGCAAATAGGCTGACCACCAGCGCCCGCCAGGCGTCATTCACGATGGGTTCGGGAACCTCAATCTGCATTCCCTGGTCCAGCACATCCTTCCAGGTCGCCACGCATCGACCGCGCTGCCCGGCGTAGATGATCGGCGACAATCTCCTGCCGCCCGTCGCGGGTTGCAGCAAATCGATCGCCATCGGTTTGGTGGCCAATGCCAGGAGCGGATGACCCGTTGCCGTCACCCGCGCGACCAGTTGGCGCGCTGACTCGTCCCACACCCAGGCGTCGTCAAACCAGGCGACGATCTGGCCGTTGGCATTCTGGATGGTCTCCTGGGAAACAGTCCACGGACCCGGCGTCTCGAAATGGGCGGTGATCTCTCCCTCGCCCGGCCCTTGCGCGGAAAACTGGCAGAACACGATCCCGATGGCCGCCAACGCTCCATCAATGCTCGCGAACGATTCCTCCTGATAAGTCACCCCGCCGTGTTCGTAGCCCACCTTCACGACGGGCAGATAGCCCGCTTCAAGATGCGGCCCGTCCAGCTTCTTCACCTCCTCGCCATACAACTCCCGGTCTTTGCCCACGTGAAACGTCACCGGCACACCCACCTCCTTCCACGATTTCAAACCCGCCACCGCATTGATACCGCTGCCGTTCGACGTCAATCGCGCCTTGGTGATCGCATTCGGCGCGCTCAGCACAATCGGATAATGCCGGAACTGCGCGTTTACATAACGCAACGGCGGCAGCAGCTTCTCGAAAAACTCATAGCTCGGCCCATTCGCCTCCGCCATCGCCGCCAACCCCCAAACATCCTGCTTCGCGGCGACCGCCTCCTCCAAAGTCGGCAATGCCTTCGCTTCGCCCGCAACGACCTGCGCGGCCAGCAACACACCGGCTGTGGAGATGAAAATGAGGCCCTGCCGCTTGGTCATACCAGTGGTTCAAGCAGGAGCACAATAATCACCTCAAGACCAAATGTAACAGCGCCAGCAGTATGGTACCACTGCCAATGAAACCGTAGGCCCAGCGGTAAAGTCGCCGGTGCTTCGGGTCCAGTGCACCGGATCCAATGCTAAAAAAGCGACGCTGCCGGTACAGGGGTAGACGCGCAAAAAAGAGAAGCACGATTCCGATGCCGGCAAGTACAACAGCCAAATAGAGCATCGTTGGGTCACCGCTCCATGCTTGAAACAGGGGATCGAGCAACATACCTGTCAGGAGAGCAGCAATAAGAGGAACGATGGTCATCCCGAGCATCGCCAACATGTCTGGCGGAACCTGTGAACCGGGCTGCCTGTCGTTCGATTTGTCCATACGCCTAGGAATGCCTATAAATGTACAATCCCGTTTGGTTAGGGACGGTCAAGCGGAAATGTGTCGGGGCAAGTTGTCGCCGCCCACATGAAGTCCCTCACTTCACCCCACCTTTTCCCCCGCATACGGCCAGCTCTTACGGCCCTTGGACCACACCAGGAACACCCCCGTGCCCACCGCCAGGGCCAGCATGCTGTACGTGATCTGCTCAATGCCCGAGGTGAGGAAGAGAAACACCCAGCCCACCAGCGCCATCAATGCCGGAAGCGGATAAAACCACATGCTGAACGGCCGTTCTGAAGCGGGCCTCAATTGCCGCAGCCGCATCACCGCGCCAATCTGGGCGATGAACTGCACCAGGATGCGCATGGTCACCAGCGCATCGATCACCGTTTGCAGCGAGAGAAAGCTGCTCGCGATCGAGAGCCCGCCCATCAACAGCAGCGACAGATGCGGAAACTCCTTTGTGGGATGCAGCTTCGCGAACACCCGGAAGAACCCGCCATCCCGCGCCGCCGCATAGGGAATGCGCGAGTAACCCAGCAACAGCGCGAAGACCGAGGCAAACGTCGTCCACAACACCATGGCCGTGAAAATCTGCGCCACACTCTTGCCATAGACCCGCTCGACAAAAATCGACGCGATGGGCGAGTCCTTCCCGGCGAATTCCCGCCACGGAACCACGCCCATGATCGAGAGATTCATCGTGATGTAAATCACGCCCACCACCAGCAGGCTGAGCAGGATCGACCGCGGAATGACCTTGCCCGGATCGCGCACCTCGTCGCCCACATAACAAATGTCGTAGTACCCGAGGTAATCGTAAATGCCGATGCGCGCCGCCGCGCCGAGGCCAAAGACGAAGCCCATCGAAAAATCGAATGCATGCGGCGGAAAGTCAAACGCCACACGCGGATTGAAGTGTCCGATCCCACCAACGATCACCACCCCCGTCGTCAGCAACACGCCAATCCACAACGCCACCGCGATTTTGCCGATCGACCCGATCTTCCGGTACAGCAGCGCGATCGCCAGCAGACCCAAGCCCACCGTGATGCCCTGCAGCCAATGGTCCAGTTGTTCATCCGGCATGCCGGAAAGGAAATAGCGCAGATACTCCTTGAACCCGATGAACCCCGAGCCCACTTCGAGCGGCCCACTGATC
>Ga0206910_1138_pt1 | contig 13998 bp, 10 predicted proteins | sample Alteio_BWOrgHeat_77_FD_152949 | JGI IMG/M metagenome (GOLD analysis project Ga0206910, IMG submission 152949) | Enriched cells from forest soil in Barre Woods Harvard Forest LTER site, Petersham, Massachusetts, United States -... | ecosystem: Environmental > Terrestrial > Soil > Temperate forest >... | reverse complement strand
CATGGACAAACCCGATGTAGACTTTATACACGGCATCTGCCCTGCCATAGCTATAGAGCAAAAAGTGACCAGCCGCACGCCCCGCAGCACCGTGGGCAGCATGACGGAGATATACGACTACCTACGCCTCCTCTACGCCCGTGCCGGGCATACGTTTTCGCCGGTGAGTGGAAAAGAAGTGAAGAAGGACACCGTGACCGATGTGGTGGAGTTTGTAAAAACATTGCCCAAAGGCACACGGGTACAATTCATAGTACCCCTTGTAACCCGCTATGGGCGCAGTGTGCAGGAAGAACTGAACATACTGATGCAGAAAGGTTTTTCGCGGGTATATATCAGTGGCGAAGGCGATGGCAAACCCCTGCGTATAGAAGATATTCTGAACGGCACAGAAAAATTGCCCACAGAAAAGATCTACCTCCTCATAGACCGTATAGTAGTAAAAGACTTTGAAGAGGATGATATACACCGCATTGCCGATAGTGTGCAAACGGCATTTTACGAAAGCGAGGGCGACTGCCTTGTAGAACTGGACGGCAAGACCCTTCACAATTTCAACAGCCGCTTCGAGGCAGATGGCATCGTGTTCGAGGAACCATCGCCTAACCTGTTCTCCTTCAACAATCCTTATGGTGCATGTCCGCATTGCGAAGGTTTCGGGCAAACCCTGGGTATAGATGACGACCTCGTGATACCGGATAAACGGTTGAGCATACACGAAGGCGCAGTAGCCTGCTGGCGCGGGGAGAAAATGATAGAGTGGCAGCACGATTTTATCCGCAATGCCGTGAAATATGATTTCCCCATACACAAACCAATAATAGATCTTTCAGAAAGTGAATACGAATTGCTCTGGGAAGGCAACAGCAAAGTAAGCGGCATCAACGACTTCTTCAAGATGGTGGAGCAGAACCTGTATAAAGTGCAATACCGTGTGATGCAGGCCCGCTACCGTGGGCGCACACTATGCCCCACCTGTAAAGGCGCAAGGCTGCGCAAAGAAGCCCTGTATGTGAAGGTAGGCGACCATACTATTGCCAATCTCATGTTCATGCCCGCCTCTGATCTTTATCAATGGCTGCAAAATTTGAAACTGAGTGAGCATGATGCCAACATAGCCCGGCGTATCTTCATAGAGATCAACCAACGCATGAAGACCTTGCTGGATGTGGGTTTGGGATACCTTACCCTCAACCGCCTTGCCAATACCCTGAGTGGTGGTGAGAGCCAGCGCATACAGCTTACAAAATTCCTGGGCAGCAATCTTACCGATTCATTATACATACTGGACGAGCCAAGTATTGGCCTGCACTCCCGCGACACGGAAAGGCTGATAGGTGTTTTAAAAAGCCTCCGCGATCTGGGTAATACGGTGGTAGTAGTAGAACATGACGAGATGATGATGCGGGAGGCCGACTACATAATAGATATGGGGCCACTGGCAAGCCACCTGGGCGGCGAAGTAGTAGCCGCAGGCCCTTACAATGAGATCATCAAACACAAGACAAGCCTTACCGGCCTCTATCTCTCCGGGAAAATGAAAATAGAGGCACCCAAAATAAAACGCAAACCAAACGGATCGATACGCCTGGAGGGTTGCAGGCAGCACAACCTGAAAAATGTAGATGTGGACTTCCCGCTAAATGTGCTTTGCGTGGTAACAGGTGTAAGCGGATCGGGTAAAACGACATTGGTAAAACAAACATTATATCCTGCCCTCCAAAAGCATTATGGTGAAGGCACTGACAGACCTGGGCTTCACAAATTCCTTGGCGGCGATCTGAAAAGCATTGCCCATGTGGAATTAGTGGATCAAAATCCTATAGGCAAATCATCGCGCAGCAATCCCGTCACCTATATCAAAGCATACGATGAGATACGCAAGCTATACGCCAAACAACCGCTTGCTAAAATGCGTGGCTTTGCCGAAAAACATTTCTCTTTCAATACAGATGGTGGCCGTTGCGACACTTGTAAAGGCGAGGGCGAAGTGATAGTGGAGATGCAGTTCCTTGCAGATGTGCACCTGCTTTGTGAAAACTGCAAAGGCAAACGTTTTAAAGACGAAGTGCTGGAGGTGACCTACCGTAGCAAGAGTATCTATGATGTGCTGGAAATGAGCGTTGACGATGCTATAGCTTTCTTTGCAGATGAAAAAAAATTGGCATCTGCATTGCAACCTTTATCAGACGTAGGGCTAGGTTATGTGAAACTTGGGCAAAGCAGCGATACCCTTAGCGGTGGTGAGGCCCAGCGTGTGAAGCTGGCTTCTTTTTTAGGTAAAGGGAGATCCAAAGAAAAAGTACTTTTTATCTTCGATGAACCTACTACCGGCCTGCATATGCACGACATCAAAAAACTATTGGGCTCATTCAATGCCCTTATAGAACAGGGCCATTCCATCATAGTGGTAGAACACAATACGGATGTGATAAAATGCGCAGATTGGGTAATAGATCTCGGCCCTGAAGGCGGCGCCGCCGGCGGGCATTTGCTATACGAAGGTCTTCCCGAAGGATTGAAAAATGTAAAGGAAAGCTATACAGGGCAGTACTTGTAAAAAAAGACAGATCTAATTGATGAGACAATTGTACAGATCTTTTTTGTCCGGGTCTTCATCTATTGCCCCGCTTCAGTGGCGATAGCACCGTTGATCAGCATATCCTTGCCCATCAGAATTTGTGGTACCGTTTACACAAAAACAAGCTCTGTGTGGCGCGGTAACGCATTTTTTGTGGCACAATATTTGTTCGATAATACTATAACTCACCCTCACATCAATACCTATGAATAGATCTTTTTTAACGCTCCTGGTCTTGTGCATATTCTCGTTCTGCCATGCGCAACAATTCTATTCACTTGACAGTTTTTATCAGAAGGGCGCAACATGGACAGAGGCGTCGGAATATGATGATCTGTCCGACTATTATTGTGAATATTATTGGATGAAGGGGTATCAATATTTTATTGGAGATGATACCATGCTGGCAGGAGGCAGTCATCGCCTGCTTTATACACAGCAAGTGGGATTTATTAAGGCTGGGAAGTGTGCTTATCCAACTTCTTCTCAAAATATTCCACCGTACTATTATCAAGATGGCACCTGTTTTCTGCCCCGATCGCTAGGAGGACTAATGTTCTCTAATAACAAACTATATTTTTATCCTTTTGATCCGATAGTTATTTATCCAAATGGCTTGTCGGCCGTCGATAGCATCTTGTTCAAACCCGATTCCGAAGTGCTTTTGTATGATTTTGGTCCGCATTCTATAGGTGATACTATTTCATGGAAGAACGGCCATAGAATTATCCAACAGATCGATACATTGCTTTTGCCCAATGGACAAAATGTAAAGCAATATGTTTTTACACCCTATTGGACTTATCAGACAGATATATGGACACTTGGCATAGGAAGCACGAATGGTTTATTCGGAGCGTACGGGGTCCCCGCTATTTCCACATATGGTTGTTTTTCACACTGCTATCGCAATGCAGATCTTTCAATGGTAACAAATACATGTGCCGCCAATACTGCTTTTCAATTCGCTTCCTATATTAATGGGTGGGATTGCAGTGGTCAGTTGGAGCCTGTACCCACTATTAAAAACCCACAAGCGCTAAGCATCTACCCCAACCCCGCCAGTAACGAAGTGAACATAGAAGGGCAAGGCCTGCTCCGCATCTGTGATATCGCCGGCCGTGAAGTTTTGCAGGCACAGCTTAGCGGTAATGCACACCATACCATTGATATTTCCATACTCGGCAGCGGTATATATATATACAGCATCAGTTATGACGGCATGGTGAGCACGGGCAAGCTCTGCGTGCAACGATAGCCTTTTCACTTTTGTCGCTGGCTAGACACAAAAAAACAGGTACACCTTTTTATGGCTATTTTTGTTGTCCACTTAGTACAAAAAATAGTTATTTACATGAATGAAAAGATACGCCTGGACAAATATCTGTGGGCAATACGTATTTTCAAGACCAGGACTTTGGCGACAAAAGCCTGCGACGAAGGGAAAGTGAAATGTAAAGGCGCAAATGTGAAACCGTCCAGGGTTGTAGGTATAGGCGACAATTATGAAATAAAGACCCAGGCCCGCAAATGGATAATAGAAGTAACGGCTTTGCTGCCACAACGTGTAGAGTATGCCGAAGCTATAAAGTGCTACATTGACCTCACCCCCGAAGAAGATAAACTGGCATCAAAGCAGGAAGGGACAAGCTTTTATACCGGAAAACGCATGAGCAAAACAGGCAGACCCACAAAAAAGCAAAGACGTGGCCTCGACGATCTTTTTGATACGGGAACGGATCAGTAAGCGGCTACAAAATTTCCCGCTTGCACCCGTATCCAGCTTTGACCGAGATCTACACTTTTGAATAGCCCTTTGTCGGTAGCAAGGAATATATACAGTTGTGCTTTGCCGTCTTCCTTGTAAATATTCGACTTGGCAGCAATGCCACGAACCGTTGCGAAACTTTCCATCCCTATATTGGCAGACGAAAAAACAGTACTGTTATCTGCGGTGAGCTTATATACTCCCATAGAATCTGTGCCTACAAGCAATACCTGGTCAAAAGGTGAAGCTACAGAATACAGGTTGCGGCCAGCCGGCAGACCAGAGAATTTCGCCCATGTCTGACCAAAATCGTTGCTGTAGTAAGCACCTAGCCCGTGTACATTATCTATGGCTACAAGCATGTTATTAAAATGCCCTAATGTAAATCCGCCACAAGGCAGGGGTAAAGCCACGGTTTGCTTCTGTTGGAACCATGCAGCGGTAGCACTGGCTTTAGTATAGGTTTGATTGGTAAACGTATCGTATCCTACTATTGTATTATTTGCAAGCTCTGTAAGACTGGATATAGCAACATTTGAAGTGCTCAGGGGGAAGTTGTTATAATTGGTGTCTATCACCCATGTAAAGGCATTACCGTTTTGGTTGCTATATGCCACGCCTATGCCGGGCACAGAGCCAGCCCTCGGTGTGGAAGTACAAACATAAACGAGGTTCTCGTCCTGTGAATTGAGGACCAGGCTTTGATTTAATGAAGCAGGGTTTATATCAAAGAAAAGGATCGGGTTATTAGGGGTATGGGCCGGGTCAAAGTAGGCGCATGAGTTGAAATTCTGGCCGTTATTCTGACTGATATACATGCCCATTTTCACCCACAAGATATCGGTACCGGACAGGCATATAGCCCTGGGTAGAGAACCATCTGCTGTAAATACCATTTTTTTCACGCCAATGCCATCATTAGTATTATAAAGGGCACCAGATGAATCACAAAAATATAAGGTATAAGGGGTTTCGATGACAACATTATTGTCAATACCATCTACCCTTTTATTGCAACTGTCAAGAGCGATCCAAAATATCGCAAGTAGAGCTATAGTATAGATCGAATACAAATTTCGCATTGAAAAACTTTTTACCAAGTTTGTAAAAATAGTTAACAAATCAAAAAAATGCAAGGCTATTTATCCTGTTTTCGGCTAAATAACCAATACTGAGCATTAATTCGCTCCAATTTACTTATTTCTTACGAAATTATTGCTATTTGTATTGTAAGCAGAAGGGGCTGGACTATTGTTTATGTCATTTACACGCATACCAAAGTCCATTATTTCCAGTAGGCTGTTCTCGTCCTTGTTCATGAAATTGATGGTCATATGGTATTCAAATGCATTATTTTTATATTCGCCGCCACTTATCGCTACATTATCCAGCAGTCGTTTAGCTTCCACTATCACAGCAGAATCATGACTGGAATGGCTCAATCCAGGATCTATGGTCTTCGCCATTTGCTGTATGTCCAGGTATAATGCAAAAGGGTGACCATAAACATTGGCAGAGACAGCTCCAGGTACTTTCTGGCTCTTGTTGCTGCCATCCATATACGCCTTTATGTTGGCCATTTTATTCGCGGCTATCGCATAGTCGCCACTGGTCACTACGTATAGAGAATCCTTATCAGAGATAGGCATGGCATAAGAATTGGGGCCTATCGACATCATCGCACCCTCCGCTACCATTTTCAATAGCTTTTCAAAATTCTCTTTCTTATTTATTTTGGCAACGTACATGGCATTAAGGCTCGGTTTCAGCGAGCTTGATGTCATTGTTTCCCAAAAACTGGTATCTGTAATGGTCTCATTTTTTAATGAAAAATCGCTTAGGTCCAAAGCCATGTCGCCTGTAAAAGCATCGAAAATAAAATCAGAACTAATACCTTGCTGCCCTAAAGCTATATTGGCAAAACCCAGCAATCCGGCTTTTTCCAGCATGCCTTTCAGGCCTTTCGGCGACAAATGCCATGCCGCCAACACATCGAGGTTTTGAGTAGGCAGGCGCTCCAGCATATCCTTATCGGCATTAGTGCTGCCCATATCCCTCGATGATTCTACCATATCCTTCGAAGTGTAATATTTCACCCCACCCTTTATACTGCCCTTCTCGAAATCTATACCACCTGCAAAAGCAGCATCTTTCCATAAAGTGTTGGTAAGCGACACGCCTTCCATTTTGCTGCTCAGGCCATCCTTCACGTATTCCGACATCAGTATGTCATAGTTCATCCAGAACATCACATCGTGGTCTTCCTTTTGCAAAGTAGCGAAATGCTCATTTCCCATCAGGGCATTTTCTTTCGTCACACCAAATGCATTGTCCATCTCGGCAGACAAAGCAGCATCGTCCATTTTGGGCCGGGCGTTTGCCTGTGCGGTATCGGGGCCTTGCATCAGTTCCTGGCCCGGCAATACATTCATTATCACCAGTAGCTTGCTGTTCCAGCCGGCATACATACCTTCGGTTAGCATCGTTTCTTTCCGCTCACCGTGCTGCGCGATATTTATATTGGGCAATTGTTTTTTAATATAGGCTTCCCAATCGCTTGCGCTCGATAAAGGCACAAGGGCTGTCACCCTGCTGCCATCTTTATACCGTTTGTCCCCTTTTATGTATAGGTACACCGTATTCATATTGTCTATGCCCAGCTTGCCTACATCAAAAGAGCCTGCACTTTTCTCATGCAGGTCATTCATCCATTGTTTGAAGAGCTTGCTGCCCGTTATTACATTCCAGGCCACTTTTTTCGTCAGCGAACTGGCATTTATACCCACCACCACTACGGCATCTTTGGGTATATAGCGCACATGCTCCGGAGAATGGCTGCACGAACTGAAGGACAATACCCCCACACATGACAATAGTACAATACTTAAGTAGCGGCGCATATTAAATAGCCTGTATCTTTTATTTCTTAAAAAGGAAGGTCGTCAACATTCTCAGGTGACGGATTAAAATAAGGTGCAGCGTTAGTATTGCCCCCGTTATTTGAACTGTTGTAGCTTGGTGCGGACTGCGCTGCCTGCATATTGCCGGTGCCGGTGCCCTGGGCACTTTCTATTCTCCATGCATCCAGGTTAGTGATATAATTCACCTTACCATCGCGTTCCCATTTATTACCCTTTATATTAAAGCTTACTTTCACATTATCCCCCTCATTGAACCTATCCAGTATATCGCATTTGGTTTGCACCAACTGCATTTTAGCAAAATTCGTATATGTGTTCCCGTTTATTTCCTCAGCTAATTCCAGTACAAATTCGCGCTTTTTGAACTTGTCGCTTACTTGTTGTGTGGGGTACTTTACCAGCAATTTTCCTGTAACTTCTAAACTCATTTTTTAAAATTTTATCAGTAAAACAATTAAACATCAAATATAATGGAAAAAGCCCCTCTAAAGGAGCTTTTAACAAGAAATTATTGAGGGAGGCTGATGGGGGTCGAACCCACGACCCTCAGAACCACAATCTGATGCTCTAACCAACTGAGCTACAGCCTCCATGTCGGAATCGGACGGCAAAGATAATACTTTTATAAAAAACTTGCGCCTTTCATTCTGTCCTTTTTAAAAAAGGTACAACGACAAAAAATCATTCTCGATAAGATTTTTTGTCCTGGCCTTCGTCGCTCCTTCATCTTCAGTGGCGTTGGCACCCTTCATCCCTACATCGCTATTCACCCCAAAAATTGCAATACCATTCCCACATCTATGCCAGAACCGCAGATACAAGCTAGCTATGTTTGCACTATGGCGTATTTTTTATGGCACAATATTTGTTCGATTATTATAATATCATTCACCTTCACATCAACACCTATGAATAAACCTTTTTTAACGCTTCTGCTCTCGTTCATGTGCTCATTATGCCATGCCCAAGTATTCTATCCACTCGACAGTTTTTATCAAAAAGGCGCAACATGGACAGAGGTATATGGTTATGAGGACGATGGATGGGAATTCATTGAGGATTACCTTAATGGTTATCAGTATTTCGTAGGCGATGATAGCTTGGTTGCCGGGCAAAATTATCATTTGCTATATAAGCAAAGTATTGGGACAATTTATAAATGGGGAGAATACTATAACAATCCAGGAACCTTTGGAGGAGGTTACGGTAGCGACAGCAATGACTTCAAGCCCAAATTATTTGGAGGTCTTAGATCGTCCAACAGTAAAATATATCTTCGCTTTTTTGACTCGGTATTTGTATATGTTTCCTGGGTTGACAGTATGCTATTTACTCCAGATACAGAAGTCGTCCTATATGATTTTAACCCGCATCAAGTAGGTGATACGATAACCTGGAAAACGGACAGCAACATAATACAACTGGTAGATACTTTGGCCCTACCTAACGGGCAATACACCAAACGATACTGGTTCACAATAGGCAGTGGCATGGGATTTAACGATGCTGATAAATGGGTGGTTGGTCTAGGCAGCAATAAAGGCTTGCTGGGCACTTATGGCACGGCGGTGCTGGGAAATTCCAACCTCCACGGCTATTATACACAATGCTACAGTAATGCAGATTTCTCAATTCAAACAGGAAATCCAATATCTGAATTGTTTTTTGGACTCGGCTGGGATTGCACAGGCAAAATAGAATCTGTACCCACTATAGCCTCACAGGCACTAGGCATCTACCCCAATCCAGCCATTAATGAAGTGAACATAGACGGTCAAGGTCTGCTCCGCATCTGCGATATAACAGGCCGTGAAGTATTACACGCGCAGCTTAATGGCAACACACACCACACAGTAGATATTTCAATGTTCCGAAGTGGCATGTACATATACAGCCTCAGTTATGACAACATGATGAATACAGGCAAGCTAAGTGTGACGCGGTAGCTTTTTCTAAAGCACCTATTAGCAGACGATCTCTCTCATCTTGCCAAATTGAAGTATTTATTGCATTTAACGGCTCATACCCGATCACATGTTCAATAAGTATTTAGGCTTATTCTTGTTCACGACAATTCTTTATTTACGCAATGGGCGCGTTCGAGTCCTATAGGCGTCAATAAACACAAAGCCGCTACTATAGCGGCTTTGTGTTGTGATCTTTTTGGTGTTGAGAAAACAAAGGTCTTAATAGTTTGCGTTTCCCAAAACACTTATCAGATCCTCACTATTCTTATTACTTTGGATACTGTGTCAGTAACATTCGTGTACATCAGCACCGCATTAACAGTAGCCGGGTTTGTGTTTATAGTGTCTGAGCAAAGTATGCAGTAGTTGATACCTTTCAGCACAGGCTGTTCGGCAGACGCATATGGCTTGTACACATCAAGGCCTTGTATCTTGGGCATAGAATGAACTGCGCCTTGCGATGCAGGCACTTGCCAGCTATACCAGCCCTGCTCATCAGGTTCCGGGCCGATCGGTTGATTTTTTCTTACTACCCGGTGCCTTCCGAATATATCATTCAGTTGGGCTTCATAAAGGTAGGTGGGGGCATTCGGCACGTCGGGAGTCAGTGTGTAAATAAAATTATACTCTACGATGGCTTCGCCATTCCACTGCTGCTTGCAGGCGAGAAGCTGATATTTATTGCTGACAGGCACCGCGATAAATTCCCTGAATAATGCTTCCTGCGTAGCGTTGGGAGCAAAGCTCCAGTTGTATCCTGCCAGGGTCTGTCCGGCTACTTCGACTTGTTTTGTTGCCATTTTTTTTGTTTTTAAATGTTTTTGTTAGTTCCTACTCATGAGGCTTTTCAGATCCCGCCTCCGCTTTCCCTGTGCGGAACAGTTTGTTTTTTTGAATGGTGCAATTCCATTTTTACAAAAGCTTTTGATGACACAAATGTGGAACAAATACAGGTGGTGCAAAAGAGTAGAAATCCCTGTTTCTAAGATCAGGCATAAATATCTGTTTTTAACAAAAGAGCAGATATAAATACCTGTATATTATGCTGCTGATCTTTTCAGATCCCCGTAAAGCGGTTCGGGATCTGTACCAATAGGGATCACTTCACCGTGCCCTTTCGTTATACCTTTTTATCTGTTCTTCAAGGTGTATCTTATACGTTTTGCCTATCGGTATTTTGTGCATGCCTATATATGTATGTTCCTTATCGTAGCGGGTGATCTTCCCCAGGTTGATGAGATAAGATTTGTGCACGCGTGTAAATATGTCAGGATCAAGCTGGGCTTTCAATTCTTTAGTGGTCATCAGTACCATATATTCGGTATCTGTACAGAATATTTTCACGTAGTTACCGAGGCTTTCTGTAAAAAGTATCTGACTAGCTATTAGCTCTTTTGAATAGCCATCCGTTCTTATTATCAGTGTTTTATTATTTTGCGGCGCAGCAACGGATAGTATTCGCTTTCGCGCTTTCTCAACAGCAACAACAAAACGTTCAAAGCGTATAGGTTTATGCAAGTAATCAACAGCATCGTATTCGTAGCTTTTGAAAGCGTAGTCAGTATAAGCGGTGGTAATGATGACGGCGGCATTGGTGGCGGATAATTCGAGTAGCGAAAAGCCATCAAGCTCAGGCATGTTTATATCGAGAAAAATAATGTCCGCCTTGTTTTGTTTCAGATAATTATGAGCCTCCATAACATTCATGCAGGAAGCTGCAAGCTGCAGTTCTGGCAGCTTATCTATGTAATGTTTTAAAACATAGTGTGCACGTGGCTCGTCGTCAACAATAATACAGTTTATACTCATCATCAGATGCTGTTGCACCTTATTATTTGAAAAATAACATCGTTACGCTTCAAATCAAAATTTAATTGACAAAAGTATTTGGTCAATTAAGATCGCCACTTGTCAATTAATTACTGATCAAGCACAGCGATGTCGGTAATTTTCGCGTAAGCTTTGGGCTGAAAGAATGGCCTTTATATAGTTAACAACAAATTAGACATTATGAGAAAAATTATCGTTTTTATTATTGGGATGATGTTTGCATCACATGGATCTGCCCAAACCTGGGTACATAAAAAGGATGTGCCCGCCACTCCCGATGGGGCAGCTCTCTTTGTTGCAGGCGGGAAAATTTATTATGGCGGCGGCCTGTATGGCAACAATATTTACGAATATGATCCTGCAGCAGACAGCTGGACGCTGAAAACTACCATGCCGGGAGCACTTACCACCTGTCGGTCGGGTGCGCAATGTTTTACTATTAATGACACGGCCTACGTCGGATTCGGTTATGACGTTATACCCGCTACACAAAGCGAGACGGATCTCATTGATCTTTGGCGCTACAACCAGACTAGTAATACATGGACGCAGCGGGCTTCTTTCCCTATTTCCGTCGGCTACCTGCCAACAAATATTTTTGTCATCAACGGTAAGGCATATATGGCTGGAGGGAACGACAATTCTTCAGCTTCAGATCAGTTGTGGCAGTATGATCCAGAGATGGATCAATGGACACGTAAAAAAGATCTGATAGATGCAAGCCATTCCGCACTGGCATTTTCTCTGGGCAACAAAGGATATATTGCTTTTTGCTCGCCCGATACCGGTTATAATAGCTGTGTATATGAATACGACGCTCCAAGCGATACCTGGACCAAAAAGAATGATCTGCCGGCAATAAGAAGGCAGGGCGGGGCTGCTTTTGTCTGTGGAGGTGTGGCTTTTGCGGGTTTGGGTTCCTATTACAACGGCAGTGTCCTTGTCTATAATGATATCTATGCGTATGATCCTGTGCACGACTCATGGAGCCAGATGGCTAATGCGCCGCTTATGGGCACTTATGTCTCAGAAAATGTATCCTTAGGAAATGATGTCTATATAGGTATCGGTAAAGACATAGCTGCTAATACGATATTGAATGAATGGTACAAAATATCCTCACCAGCCACAGGAATACGTAACGTCAGCAAAATAAAAACGCTTACCTGTTTTCCGAACCCCGCAAAGGATGAGCTTTGTATAACAGGGTTGCCGGAAGACAAAACAACGGGCGTTTGTAAGATAACGGATGTGGCTGGACACACTGTAAAAACAGTGCAAATGAACAATAGTATGATAAATATTGATGGGCTGCTTCCGGGGCATTATTTTGCCGAACTGAACGCGGATGGTGAAACATTTTTGGCTCATTTTGACAAGCAATAACAGCATTGCAGAAATAAACAGAAAAAATATTGTAGTTGATAATAGACTAGGTCCAATAGACTATCGCATTTGTAACCGGCAATATTCTTAAATAACAGGTGCACTTTTTTTTATCATCAGCCACATACAGCTATTGCTACATAGGCATGCCCGACATATCTCGGTACTTGATCATCAGGTTCTGTATATGAATGAACTTGTTCTTTCCACAAGTCTTGTCGGGAATGAAGTTGAGCAGCACACGGGTAGGAAATTTTGCAGAATCAATATATGTACCGGGCGGGAAATGATAAAAGCGGTATGTGCCGTTACCTTTGTACAGTGTAACGGTGTATGCCTTACCGCAGGAATCAGAATCTAAACCTGTAAGCACACCTGCATATTCGAAAGGCTTTTGTACTGCCTTGTTCTTACATGACAGGCAGGTAACAGATATGCTCAAAATTGTAAAGAGCAAATATTTTACCAGCATGATAGCAATATAATGTATATTTTCATTACACGCCTTATCATAGGGATAAAAGACGTTCATCAATATAGTTGATCCACATCTATAAAATTTTTGTTTATTAAAAGCATGAAGGAATTGCGTTTATCAGATAAGATGGTCAATAATTTTTATTGGCGCAATATCGCTATGCTGTTCATCATCTTCAGCGGAGCCACGGCCAGGCGCGTATATCAATTTGGAGGTTTTGATAAGCACAGCTTTGGGATGAGCGCGATCAATTTTTTTGTTTTGTACCTGCTTATTGTTTTTCACAACCGCGTGCTGTATGAGTTCTTGCTTCGAAAAAAACGTATCCTGATCTATCTTGCTGCTACGCTCACTGTTATATACCTGTATAATGATCTTGTATTGACTTCGGTGCGCTCACTCTTTCAGATAGAGTGGGACCCGGAAACTATTTCAGACAAATTGTTATTGCTCTACACGGACCTTATAGATGTATATATTGGTTTGGCCATTTATATTGGTTTTAATTATTTTAAAGAGCGCGAGGATAAACTAAAGCTGGAATATCTGAAACGGGAGGTTGAGCTGAAACAATTGCAGACTCAGTTGCATCCGCATTTCTTGTTCAACGCACTGAATAATATCTACAGTTATTCCATAGAAAAGAACCGACGCTCGGATGAGTTGGTATTGAAGCTGAGCGAGTTGATGCGGTATATTATTGAAAATACGAACAAAGACCTGGTACCCCTCGTTGAGGAGATACGTTTTATAGAACATTATATTGCTTTCGAGCGTGAACGGTTAGGTGATCGCTGCAAGATAGAATTTACGATGCAGGTAGCTGATACAGAAGCAATGATAGCACCACTGCTACTGTTCACTTTTATCGAGAATGCTTTTAAGCATGGTACGGCTACCATGGCTCATACATTTATAACTATTTCATTGACAGTCGATGAAAACAGCATACAGCTTTATATAACCAATCCACTGAGTAAAACAGCTCACCCTTCATCAACTCATACCGGGCTTACCAATACACGTCGTAGATTGGAGTTAATATATCCAAAGCGGTATAAACTGGG
>Ga0206910_1135_pt1 | contig 14065 bp, 22 predicted proteins | sample Alteio_BWOrgHeat_77_FD_152949 | JGI IMG/M metagenome (GOLD analysis project Ga0206910, IMG submission 152949) | Enriched cells from forest soil in Barre Woods Harvard Forest LTER site, Petersham, Massachusetts, United States -... | ecosystem: Environmental > Terrestrial > Soil > Temperate forest >... | reverse complement strand
TTCGTGCCCTCTGTTCGTCACGCTATGTATACAGACATGGCAATCAAATTGGTCGCGAAAACTAGCGCAGATATCCATTACCTATGCCGTTCAATGGGAGAAACGAAGCCAGATTTTATCGGAACGCTTAACAGGTTTGAATTCGCTTACTTCGGCCCAGATATGCAAATGGCTGAAAAGGTAAAATTTCCGCGAACTGAGCTGCGGAAGATGGTGCGATCGGCACCAACCATACCACCCGTTGAGCCGCGGCGAGCGCCGTCCCCAACTGCGGCCACACCCTCAGCAAATGTCCCGCCGTCTCGACCTCGCCTGTCGCCTATGCTCGTGCCCATAGAGGACGAAGAACCGCAAAACGACATTCCTCGCAGCGCAGGCTCGCGCACTTGGGGCAAACCGCGCAACGGCGAGGCATAAAGAGCATCTATACATTTGCAGAAATCGGTATTCAATCCGTGACCATCTCTCAACAGGAGGATGGCCATGGCCGGAGAGTGGAAGCGCTGCCATTATCGGTGTCCGAAATGCGGGAAAGAATGGGACCGCTCGTTCCCTAAAGACGAAAGAAAGACCAAGGCGTGGTGCCCGGTGTGCAAGCACTTCGTCACTCCCGCACATACCACCAAGCCGCAAACCACCCAGTACACAGTGCGCGTAAAAAAACCAAAGTCGTGGTGGTGATGGTATAATACTGGACGACCTTTATGTCGCTCCAAACGCGCGAACGCATATACGCGGATCGGTACGATCCGCCGCCGAGCAATTGCCAAATCAACGATCGTCGGATCGAACTGTTTGGGTTGCTCGGCGATCCGGCTACTCCATATCTTTGTACCTTTGATTTGCTGGCGTATCTAAAAGCCTCGCCGGGCAGATTTCGCAATGCACTTCAACACCTTGCCGGCGACAAATACATAAAGCGGCTTCCAATAATAAAGCGAGCGGGGGTCGGCGGCCTGAATAAGCCCCAGATTTATATCCTACAGCGCCGCGGCTCAGACCAAGCAAAACTACACGGGTATGAGGGGCATGTGCCCAAACCCCGTGACGAGCCGAACTCTGAAATAATTTTCGCGCACGATTTCATGGCGTCGCAGCTCATGTTTCTCTTCCGGTACGGAGCGAGAGAGCGTGGCCTTACATTCTATTCGTGGAATGACATGGTTCGCTTAAAGACAGTACCGGCTGGCATAACAACACCGTACCCGATGTTTGTGACCATAGACGGGCAGCGGCACAAGATCGCGCCGGACGGCCGGCCATTCGTGTTGGAGCGTAAGGACCCCGATGGCAGTACCTACTTTTTCTTCGTAGGCATCGAGGCCGATACGGGAACCGAGCAGGAACGCATCAACAAGAATTTCCCTACAAACGCGACCATCGAACTGAAATTCCGCAACTACCTGCAAATGACCAAAGAGCGCACATACGAGAAACAGTTTGGCTTTCATGAGCATGGGTACGTGATTTTCGCTACTTCGCTGCCTGATCGAATTGACAACATGAAGGCGCTTCTGGCTGAGATCACGAATGGGAAAGGCTCGCCCGACATCTTATTCCGCCGCCATACCTATCCAACGTTCTTGCTCAAGCATTGGCCGCAAAAGCCGAGTGATATCATGATTACTCAGAACTACGAACGCGTGGGATATCCGGATATAAACTTCCTCACGGCATAGGTGGACAGTGTAAATGCAACTCTGTTTCCCGTGGTACATTTGTGAAGGACCACCAGCACAAAGGAGGCGCATTTGCACGACGATGCTCAGTTTTTCGAAGACCGCGTCGATCATCTAGTTCCCCTTATTTGCCCGGATCCTTAAGCTCAGAACTGAACTCAAGGAATTAAACGGGCAACGAGCAGGTAACCCAGAACTGTATGATCTAACAACACGCGCTATGAGAGATACCTACGACGCAATTTTCCCCTATCTGAAAAAGGAGGAGTAAATGGCCCAAGGTAATCGTCCCGACGTAAAGTTCCGCATTGGACTTGTCACCGCTACCGTTTGGAAGAACGACAGCGGCTACTCCGTCGTCCTCAAGCGCTCCTACAAAGATGGGAACGACTGGAAAGAGACCGACCAGCTCTTTACCGCCGACCTGTTAAATGCGGCGAAGGTTCTCCAACGCGCAGAAAGCTGGATCGCAGCAGACCCAGAATAAGCGCCAATTCCACCAACGCAGCAGTGTGCTGTAGTTGGAGTAAAGAAGAAAATCAGGCTACGTAAAAACTCAGCCCCGCGCCACAACCGGGGCTTTTCTTTCGATAGGAAATGAGACGCCGCCGCCCCAGCAAGAAAGTGAACGATCACCGCCAGCCTGATCTGCTGGATTGGTCGAAGTCGCAGGATTCGACAGAGCAGACTGTGGAAATATATTTGCCGCGCATCAGGCGGCGTCGCACGCTAGTTCAAATGCGCAAACTGCTAATGCGAGTGCCGGTGGTTCTTGAAGATGACTAATGCAGCGTTGGTGGAATTGAAGGTGGTACGATTACGAGTGGGTTCATTCACAGGAGGCCCACATGGCAAAAGACGCTTTTATCGACTTCGCGGCAATCCGCGAGGAACTCTCTATCGAGCAAACCGCTAGCTATCTCGGCTTGCGCCTGCCGAACAAGGATCAAGTGAGCATCGACTGCCCGGCGTGCGACTCGGAAAACGCTCTCAAAATCAAGAAGAGCGAGAAGAAATATTATTGTTTCCACGACGAGCGCGGCGGCGATTTGATTGGATTGATTGCCCATGTCAAGGGCATCGGCCAGCGCGACGCTGCGAAGCTCGTTATGCGTGATTTGCTTGGGAACAATACTGAAACTGTACAGAAACCCCGGAGGGGTCAACAGTACAGCAATTCCAAACGTCGGGAGCCGCCTGGCGAACAACAAGAGCGACAAAACGACTCACCGCCCGCCGGCATCGAGCCGCTCGATTGTCTCGACGCCACCCACGAGGACGTGGAGGCGTTGGGGATCACCGCTGAGGACGCGCAGGCGCTCGGCGCTGGTTACGCCAGCAAAGGCGTTCTCCGTGGCTTGGTGGCCTTCCCGTTGCGGACAGAAGAGGGCGCGCTCGTCGCTTATGTCGGCGTAGCCGAAGGCAGGGTTGGCAAAATCCACTGGCCCGACCAGAAAGTTGTCCCCTTTACCAAGAAACGTGCGTGAGTTCTTTGTGTTACAATGGCTTCTTACAAGCGTTGTAATTTGGGGGAGTAAGCTACTTACAACGCAGCTTACCCCTTTTTTTCTTTATGCAGAAAGAGGTTTGGAGGGCTGTTTCAGGTTTCGAGGGCTTTTATGAGGTAAGCAACCGTGGCCGCGTGCGGTCGCTTTTTGGAAGAGTGCAGCCACTCCGACGCCCGCATATCTTAGTCCCCCGCGGGCTCCCAAATAAATATTTACGTGTACAACTTTTCGATCGTAATAGCGGAGGAAGTGATTACTATATTCATAGACTTGTTGCCGCGGCATTCGTGCCCAATCCTTTGGGGCTTCCCTTTGTAAATCATCTTGATGGCAGGCGCACAAATAATCATCATACCAATCTTGAGTGGTGCACGCAGAAACAGAATATTGCACATGCTCTGGCTACTGGCTTAATGAGTGCTGAAGGCGGAGAAGGAAATCACGCCGGCTCTCGATTAACAGATGCTGACGTGCTTATGATCAGAAAGAGCTACGATGGTAAAAGAGGTTCCATAGTCGAGCTTGCCCGGCTGTTTAATGTGTCGCATGGATTAGTTGGCGATATCATCCATCGTAAACGTTGGGCGCATCTTTGAGGTGGTAGAATTCTCTACGGCAATACCGCCATGGGAGAAGTTCTATGACATTAATGCTTCACGCCGGTGCAGAGGCTATCGACTACGACGGTTTGCGCTCGATAGCGACCCCGGAGCCAACGCCGAGCCACATGCCACTGCCGCACCATGACCTTGTTGAAATGGTCGAATATGCACTCGGCTACTACGGCCATTCCGTCGAACAGCGCCAATTCGGCGTTACCCTAGATGGCGGCCGATTTTTCGGCGTCCTCACGCTGAAGAGCGATTACGGAGACTATTCCGATGTCGTCGGCCTCGCCAATTCGCATAACAAGACATCGAGCATCCAAATCTGTTTCGGTTCGGTCTGCTTTGTTTGCGACAATGGCGCGTTCCGGTCTGACGTGGTGGTTCGGCGTAAGCACACCCCTGGCAGCAAACGCGCTCTTCCCGGCCTCATCGCCGAGATCATCGAGCCGCTCAAGCAGCAGCGGATCACACAGCACGCGATGTTCGAACGCTATAAATGCACCCCGCTCAACGACGATCGCGCCGACCAGATCATCATGCAGATGTTTCGCCGGCAGATCATTAACTGCACCCGCATCCCCGAGGTGCTCGAGCAGTGGGAAAACCCCGCCTGCGACTGGGGACCGAAGAGCGTCTATCGCCTCTTCAACGGCGCTACCTGGAGCCTCAAGCCCAAGGTCGCGGAACGCCCCGCACTGACGCAGCACCTCCACGAATTGATGGACGGACTCGTCGAACACGTCAACTAACGAAGTTCTTTTCAAGCACCTTTCAAGAAGCGTCGGCTCGCCGGCGCTTTTTCTTTTGATGATGCAGAATGAGCCACGATGTGGAATTTACGCCGTCTATTCTCCGTAGGAGAATAGCGAGTTGTTTGACATCGTGAATAGCCCTGGAGGCCATCATGGCAGTGCGCGCAAACTTCTATTGTGAAAAATGCGGCCGCGGTTTTTCCAAACTGTACAGGTGGTGGGGAGTTTGGAAAACGAAAATCGCGAAATGCCCCAAATGCGGCAAGCAAGTGGAGACTACCGACGGCGAAGAGGTGATGCAGTAATACACAACCACACCACAAGCCCGGTTGTAGTCACATGAGATACTTCTAAAGGCACTTGTGCCTTATTGGAGGTCTTTGAAAATGCGAAAGATAATGTGCTACTGCGGTCGCACGCAGCTCGACCCGCACAACTGCGATTGGGTAGTCGAAGGTCGCCCGCTCTGTGATCCTGATTGCCTTAAACGGTCGCGCCCAATACAAGCCGCGCGGCATGTCCCGATCGGCACATGCTGGGCTTTCCCCCACCGCACACTCGCGGAAGTCGGCGTCACCCGCATCATCATCCGCGAGGATGGGAGCTACGCGGTTGCATGACCAACAGCGAGAAGCGGGCGCGCCGCAGACGCAAACGTGCACGTACTGCCAAAAGGCAATCCCGGAAGGCGAGACGCGCACATACGAAAACGAGCCCTACCACGGGAGGTGCCGCAACATCGTGATTATTCACAGCATCCCCCGCACCAACTACCTTCGTCCTTCCGCATGAGGACGAGAGAGATAACAAGTACTTTTCCATGCGGCCACTCACCAGCCGCTTAACACCGGCTGGTTCTTTTACAGGTGCTATAATCATCAACATGAAACGCGGCTCCATGCAGTGCCGTATTCCCGAGGACATACGCGAACAGCTCGCAGATGATCCATTCATGCGCGATTGCATCATAGATACCGATCCCTGCGAGGGACGGATTGAATGGAACCATGGGATGCAGTACGCGGGGCGGCAAGTGAGCGTGCGCGTTCCGGTCGAACGTGATCACGGATTCCGGTCGAAGATGATCACTCAATCCGGCGGAACGTGATCACGGATTCCGGTCGAACGTGATCACCCAATCCGGTGATCGTGATCAGCCGGGCGCGATGGTGTAGCGCTCCGCGGCGCTGACGGTACTCAACCGAAGGTAGCTTCGTCCTCTTTTGTCGCAAGGGGGGACGAGATGCCGGCCGAGAGACTGTCGATGCGCCAGATCCGGGAAGTTTTACGACTGTGCTATGGCAGCAAGCTGCCGCAGCGGGCGATTGCCAAGAGCCTTGGGCTGAGCCAGGGCGCGGTGTCCGGCTATTTGAGCCGGGCGCGGGCGGCGGGCATCGTGTGGCCGCTCGCCGAGGATATCGACGACGCGCGGCTCGAAGCGCTGCTGTTTCCGCCGCCATCCGGAACGCCGGCGGACCAGCGGCCGATGCCCGATTGGGGCTGGGTGCACCGCGAGCTGCGACGCGCCGATGTGACGCTGGCGCTGCTGTGGGAGGAGTACCGCATCGGCGCGGTCGACGGGTTCAGCTATTCCTGGTTCTGCGATCTCTACCGAGCCTGGGCCGGTCGGCTGAAGCCGACAATGCGCCAGGTCCATCTCGCCGGTGAGAAGCTGTTCGTCGATTTCGCCGGGCGCACCGGCGAGGTGATCGACCCCCGCACCGGTGAGATCCGGCCGGTACAGATATTCGTCGCCGTGCTGGGCGCATCGAACTTTACCTATGCCGCGGCAGTGTGGAGCCAGAAGCTGCCGGACTGGATCGCCGCGCATGTTCACGCCTTCAGCTATTTCGGCGGTGCCGCAAGGCAGACGGTGAGCGACAATCTGAAGGCCGGCATCATCAAGGCCTCGTTCCACGAGCCGATGGTCAACCGGACCTATGCCGACATGGCGCGGCATTACGGCACCGCGATTGTCCCGGCACGGCCCTACAAGCCGCGCGATAAAGCCAAAGTCGAAGTCGGGGTGCAGGTGGTCGGCCGCTGGATTCTGGCGCGGTTACGCCATCGTCGCTTCTTCTCGCTGGCCGATTTTAATGCAGCAATCCGCGAGTTGCTCGATGATCTGAACAACCGCACGATGCGTAGCTGGGGCACAAGCCGGCGAGCGCTGTTCGAACAGCTTGACCAGCCGGCGCTCGTCACCTTGCCGGTCACTCCCTACGAATACGCCGAGTGGAAGCGCTGTCGGGTCGGGCTCGATTACCACGTCGAGATCGGCAAGCATTATTACAGCGTGCCGTATCAGCTGATCCGCCAGGAGGTCGAGGCGCGGATCACCGCCGTCACAATCGAGATCTTCCATCGCGGCAAACGGGTTGCCAGTCATCGGCGCAGTACCCGTCAACATCGGCCGACAACGGTCGCCGATCACATGCCGAGTTCGCACCGCCGCTATCGCGATTGGACCCACGAACGCATCCGCCGCGAGGCAGCCTCGATCGGCAACAATACGGCGATCCTGGTCGATGTGATCCTCCGCTCGCGGCCGCATCCCGAGCAGGGCTTCCGCTCCTGCATCGGCATTCTCGGCCTGGTCAAACGCTTTGGTGCTGACCGCGTCGATGCCGCCTGCGCGCGAGCGCTGGTGCTCGGCACGCGCTCCTACAACTCGATAGCCACCATCCTGAAGAACCATCGCGAGAACCCCACGCCGCCGATGACGGAGGGGCCGATCCTGATCCACGAGAACATTCGTGGCCCCGGCTATTACCATTGAAAGGAGCGAAGATGCTGATCCACCCCACGGTCGAGCGGCTGCGCGCGCTCGGCCTTTCGGCCATGGCCGACGCCTTCATCGAGATGCAGAATGCGCCCGAGGCCGCGGAACTGACCCGCGAGGATTGGCTCGGCCTCTTGGTCGATCGCGAAGCAACCAATCGCGAGAACAAGCGCCTCACCCGCCGCCTGCGCGAGGCAAAGCTGCGGCAGGCCGCCGTCGTCGAGGACGTCAACCTTCACGCGCCCCGCGGCCTTGATCGAGCCCTGTTCCAAAAGCTCGCCACCTGCGAGTGGGTACGCGATCATCACCATCTGGTGGTCGTCGGCCCGACCGGTATCGGCAAGTCGTGGTTGGCTTGCGCCCTCGGCCACAAGGCCTGCCGCGACGGCTTCTCCGTGCTCTACAAGCGCGCCAGCCGGCTGTTCGGTGATCTGAGTCAAGCGCGCGGCGAAGGCCGCTTGCCGCGGTTGCTGACCACGCTCGAACGCGTCCGGCTGTTGATCATCGACGATTGGGGGCCGGAGCCGCTCAATGCCGAGCAGCGTCGCGATCTTCTCGAGATCGTCGACGACCGCTACGAACGCGGCTCGCTGCTGATCACAAGCCAGGTCCCGATCGGCCGCTGGCACGAGGTCATTGGCGATCCCACTCTCGCTGACGCGATCCTCGACCGCATCGTCCACCGCGCGCACCGGATCGAATTGAAAGGTCCGTCCTTGCGGCGCCAACTGGTCGCCGCTGAAAGCACCGCTGCATGACCGCCTGTCTCCCGATCGCCCACGGGGGTCCACAGCGCCTCCCCGCGCGCGCCGCTCCGTCGCTCGTCAGGGCGCTGCGCGACGCGCGGGGGCCCCTCCATGGACTCCATGGACGACCTGCAGCCGACTTGACCGGCACCACCATGCCCATGCAACCTACGCTTACGTCGGCGGCGCGGTGCGCTGCGACCATCACGCCGGGCTTTTACCGCCCGTGATCAGCGTGATCACGATCACCGGAATCGGTGATCACCTTCAGCCGGTTTGGCTGATCACGTTCACCGGAATGCGCAAGTGAGCGAGCTATATTCAATAATTCCGATGTGTCATAAGCATCATGAGAGGGAAGCGAAGTACCGAAGAGAGATAAAAGAAGCGATAGCGTTTCGTATCTTGTATTTCGAACTTGAGGATCAGTTCTGGGAGAAATATCCGAAATCTACTCTTCTGATATGAAAAGCGAAGCACACGAGCATACATTCAACATCGCGCAAGCATTTTTCTATACTGGCGGCGCGGATGTGTATCTTGTAGTCGCCTGCGATCATACGATGGACGGCGGCACGCTTTGCGGTCACATCAAAGTGCTGAAAGGCACGCCACTCGTATTCGGATGATATGCGCGATATCGGTGCTAGCTTATGACCTGGGTAAACTCGATTGACGACGAGGTGCCGCTGTTCGAGCCGATACGGACGAATACAGATCAGCGGCGCGAGGTCAAAAAGCTGATCGCGGCGCGGCTCAGAAAGGGACACTGCGCCAAGAATCCGTATTCACGTAAGCAAGCTCTGACGGCGCGCGCGTTTCATCTCAGCCGCGGCGAGGCGCAATTTCTGAAAATCTATCGATGCCCCCGCTGCCCTTTCTGGCACCTATCGCATAAGCGGGATCGCCGCCCCCGCGTATGATCGACACCACCTTCCAGGTCTGCATGTCGGCGCTGTTGGGCGCGTTCACCGTACTGGCGCTCGCCCTCTGCTATCTGGCCCTTTGCTACGTCTGCAAAGCCATTGAGCGCGTCCTGCGCGGGGATCGGCACATACGGGTGCCAAGATGAATCGTATGGACGACACTGACGAAATTGCCGCCTGCTACTTGCTCGACCACGACCCGCGTAATCTCTTGCCGTTCGAGCGTGAGCTTGAGCCGCATGATCCAAATGTGGAGCGGCTGCCGAATGCGTATGTGGGAACAGATCAGCAGGTGTACGGGGGCAACTACGTGTGATTTTGCCTCCGCACACCGAGCACTACAGGCTCAGCCGATCTTCGGTGATTTAACGGCGCCAGCGACGATCGTCCCAATCGCGCCGGCCGCGATCATCACCCTCTGATGCTGCAATTGCTCCACCCACGATAGCTGCGCCAAGAATGGCCGCGCCTGGGTCTATTGGAGGCGCGCTGTAACCATAATAACCGTAGGGAGCGGGCTGCTGATACTGCGAATAGGCCGGGGCGTATTGTTGCGGCTGTTGGTATGATGCGCCGGAGAGGCAGCGGGAGTTGTAGTACGCCAGCATTTGCGGATATTCCGGCGAATATGGGTTTGCTTGATAGATTCCCATCAGGTGGTTATGCATTGCGTTGCAATTTTCCTGCGCCTGTACGTTTGTTGATCCGAGCACAACAGAGAGCGCAACCGCGGCGACCGCGATTGCCGGCAATTTCATGATCATTGAAAATCCTCCGGGCAGTTTCTGCGCTCGCCAAATGGCGCGCAAATCATCTGCACCTGGGAGCGGTAACACTATAGCTCTGAAATCGTTCCGTGGCGGGAGTGGAAATCGAAATTAAAAGCTGATACTATTCAAATATTATGACGTTCACTGAGGAGCAGCAGAAGAAGTGCCGCACAGCTTTTATTGATGACTGCCGGCAGAAAGCTTGGGGTGCGCGCTGCCATGCCGAGTGGATTGGGAAGCAGACCGATGGATTGATGACGCAATACGAGAAGCTGAAGAGCCAAGACGATGCGCTCGCGAGCGAGATCAAAACACTAGAGACTGCGATCGACTACCATACGGTCGATAATCGTCAGAAGCGTAAGGAGCTACACGAACGGCGCAATGCGCTTGTTCCTGTTCAAAACGAGTTGGTGGAGGCCATGCGCCAAGCCCAGGCAGCCTTGCAGCAGCTCTATGCGAATGCGGAGCAGAGTTTGGCGCTCGCGGCACATGCGGTGGGATGGAGTTGGAAGGAAGCGCCGGCTGTTTCAGACCCTCACGAGGATGACGCCAACCATCAAAAAAACAGCCCCAAGCAATCTGGTAAATCCGATCTCATGGACCGGAACACCGAGGATGCCGAAGTGATCGAACGCCATGGAGGCGACCATCTGTCCTAAGACGATCAATGCCACGAGCGTTGCTGCGCCGAGCCGCGGTAAGGTGAGAATCGAGATTGCGATATAGACGGCGCCGAATAGCCCGCCTGTCCATGACATCATGCTTACGCGCGATAGTGTAGAAGCGCTGAGCCACGGCTCGCGCATAGCGAAGACCATCAACAGCATCGCCAGTGTCCCACCAAGATAACTGACAAATCCCGCCCAGAACGGATATCCGAGTTCCTCGCGGAGCTGAGAGTTTACAGCTTGCTGGAAAACGAAACTCACACCGGCAAAGGCGGCCAGACTAAACCACATTATGTCCTCCCTGTAGTGTTCTGGTTCTTCGATGTATACTCGGGCAAACGCTTGTAGACGCTATGGCTCGTTCAGCAACATACGAAGTAAGAGTGAAGCGTGAGATACGCGACGCAATAGCAATCGATCCCATTGCGACCGTCCCCGAACTCACCGAGCGATTAAGCAAGCGTCTCAATCATTCTTTTGACCCGCGCTACATCAAGAAGCTGCGTGACAAGGTCTCGCGTCAAATTATCGTCGAAAGCGATCGCATGCAGATCGAGGATCGGATGCGGGTCACTCGCGAAAATCATCGCATCTCTCGCGACGCTCTATTGGAGATCATTCACGGAGGCGCCCCTGCGAAGGACCGCGTAGAGGCCGCCAAAGCTCTCGTAATGCTAGACCTTGCTGTTTTCAAAGCGGAGCTGGAGACTGGGATGTTTAAAAAACCTGTAGAGGTGTTGGCAAAAGAAATTCATTATGAGCCAGTGCCCGAAGAAATCCGACGAGCCATAATTGCTTCATGGATGCGCACACAGCTTCTACCTGCATCTGTCATCGAGAACATGGTGCCACAACTCCCTGTGCATGCCACAACTCACGTATCAACAAATTGAGCGTCTCGTAGACGACCCGGAAATCCGCAAGGCGGCAGCCAAGACCCTCAAGGGCTTCTGTCTCACATACCTGCCGCATCACTTCCCCGCCGACCTCTCGGAATTCTTCGACGAGATGGCTGGTGCGTTGCAAGACCACGACCAGCACCGGCTTGAGATCATCGGCTTCCGTGGCTGCGCCAAAAGCACCATGGCATCGCTAGCGCTGGTCCTATGGGCCGCACTGGAGCACCCCGACAAATACCCGTTCATAATCATGCTCGCCGATACGCGCGGCCAGGCATCGATCAACGCCGCATCCGTGCAGCACGAGCTGCGCAACAACGAGCTGATCCTCCGCGATTACGGCCACCTGAAATATCGGCGCATCGACGATCCGAGGCCGGAGCCGACGCTGGAGAGCGACGAGGACTGGCAGGCGATGAATGCCGTGCTGGACAATGGCGTACGCATCCTATCGCGCTCGCGCGGCCAGAAGGTGCGCGGCGTCAAACACCGCCAGCACCGTCCCTCGCTTATCGTTGCCGACGACGTGGAGGATCTCGATTGGGTACGCACCCAGGAAAACCGCGACAAGAGCGATCGATGGTTTCGTGGCAACGTATTGCCGTCAGTGGACGAGCAGACCGGCCGGGTCGTGTTGATCGGCAACTGGCTGCACACCGATGGGTTGATGGCGCGCCTGAAGAACACCGGCATCTTCAAGGTGCTGGAATTCTCGCTATTGCGTGAAGGTGATGGCACCGAGATCGAACGCTGCACCTGGAAAGCGAAATACCCGACGCAGGAGGCGATCGATCGCAAGCGCGACGAGCTTGGCGACATCGGCTTCCGGCGCGAAATGCTTCTGCAGGTCGTGCCCGAGGAAGGGCAGGACGTGCTGCCCGAGGACATCACCTATTACGACGACCCTCCTTTCGATGACGGCAACTACCTCGCGCACGGCGTGGACTTGGCGATCAGCACCAAAGAAAGCGCCGACTGCACCGCGTGCGTCACCGGCGAAGTGACGTGGCCCGCCGGGAAGCTCGAAATCTACATTCAGCCTCATCCGCTCAATCGGCGCATGGCGTTCCACGACACCATGAACGCGCTCGACGACGTGCGGCACAGCTCGACAATGAGCAGCGAGTTTTTCGTGGAGGCGGTAGCGTATCAGCAGGCGGCAATCGACGAGCTGGAGCGGCGCGCCTTTGCTGTCACGCCCATGCACCCGATCAAGGACAAGCGCGCCCGGCTGCGCGTTGCGGCGCGGTACATGAAGAACGGCACGGTGAAGTTTCCACGCAAGGGATGCGAGCAGCTCATCACGCAGCTACTTGGCTTCGGTGCGGAAAAACACGACGATTTATGTGATGCTCTCGTTTATCTCATTCTTGGTTTGGCTAGGGATGGGATTGAGGAGCAAAAGGTGCATTATGTCTAGGGTATTATTGCGATTTCACATTACTATACTGATCCCCCATCGAGCGCTTCCCTTGAGGATTCAGCGCATTTGCAAACTGATTGAAATACCAACAGCCTGCATAAAAATCCTTGCCGACATATACATGGTTGCCGTCGTTAAATTGACAAACGCCGAACGGTCTAGTTCCGCCAAGTTCACTGCCTCCGATAAGACCACCGGGCTCCCCCGCTCGTACGAAGTCAAGCGGACCCGCAAGTACTTCGAAATCCTGCGAAAATCCGCCGGTATTTCCGTAATGCCAGAAGCATCCCTGGATCTCACCATTACGGGAGTAGGAGGCGCCGGGATGCTTTGAAACAAAACCGTCAGGTTCGGTCATTGCCCCTCTACAAAACACTACCAGCAAATTTGGGTTTCCCGCGCTTTCCGGTCCTAAGTTGTTTACCCCTGGCGGTACTTTGTCTCCTGTATGGACTGGTATCCAACTCATCAAATTCATCCGAGCTGGCCCGCTCACTGGCGGTGGCGGCGGCGGCGGTTGGCCGACGCATGCCGTAATGCATAGTAAAAGGTTAATCGCCATCAATGTTCGCCACATTGCACTGACCTCCCGTCCGTTTGGCGTACATATCCCCACAGAGAAACCCCGCGGCTCAGACCAAGGTGCTAAACTGATAGCACCTTTATGCCTCGCGTTTTACGCGCACTTGCCGATCGATTTGAACGTAAGGATACGATCCCGGTCAACACCTACGAGGGCTTCCGTTCCAACGGCGCCGTCGTCCTCCGCGACCGCCGTGGCACGCTAAAAGCCGAAATCCCCGACGCAGACACGAAGGGCTTTGCGGGCGGCAGCGATCCCCTCGCCATTTACAAGCCGACCGGCACGAAGAGCGTTGATGCTGCCAAGGCGATGGCAAACTTCACCGGCTGGACGTACGCGGCCGTCAACGCCATTGCGATGGAGGCGGTTGGCATCCAGCTCCGGCTCTACAAGATCAGCGGCAAAGATCACGAGGAGATCGACGATCACCCGCTCCTAGACCTCTTGGAATCGCCCAACGCCGACATGATCGGCCTTGAGCTGACCGGGAATTGCTACGCGTTCCTTGACGGTGTGAACAGCGCGACCGATGCGCCTCGCGCGTTGCACCTACTCAACCCCGGCCGCGTGCGCGTGCGTCTGAACAAAAGCAGCTTTCCCTTTAAAATCGATTACTACGAGTTCACCCTTGAGAACCGGGTCTACACTTTTCAGCCGTACCAAATCCTGCATATCCGCTATCCCGACCCGAGCGACCAGTTTGTCGGCATCGGTTTCC
>Ga0206910_1134_pt1 | contig 14066 bp, 14 predicted proteins | sample Alteio_BWOrgHeat_77_FD_152949 | JGI IMG/M metagenome (GOLD analysis project Ga0206910, IMG submission 152949) | Enriched cells from forest soil in Barre Woods Harvard Forest LTER site, Petersham, Massachusetts, United States -... | ecosystem: Environmental > Terrestrial > Soil > Temperate forest >... | reverse complement strand
CTCTTTAGTAGGCTTTAAATAAGTCACCGCAAAACCTTCTTGTTCTAAATAAGCGCAGCTATCTAAGGTAGCACTGTGTTCTGTTTGAGCGGTGATAATATGCCGTCCTTTATTTTTATAAAAATGTGCAATCCCTTTAAGGGCAAGATTATTGGCTTCAGTGGCCCCCGAGGTGAAAATAATATTACGAGGCACCACGTGCAAGAGATCAGCCACTTGTTGGCGCGCCTCTTCCACAACCTCTAAGGCGTCTTGCCCATAGCGATGCGGCGAAGCGGGGTTGCCAAAAATACCTTCCCGAGTTAAACACTGGCTCATTTTTTGAGCCACTCGCTCATCAACCGGCGTTGTAGCCGCATAATCAAGATATATCGGAAATTTATTAGTCATACAGTAAACTATTTGCATTTTTGAAAGCAGTCAATATCCCCCGCAAAATATTCAGCTCTACCTTCGTCAACCTTGCCTTTGCATACAATTTACGCAAATGTACCATCAAATGACCCGGTTGAGCCGGATCTAAAAAACGGATGGTGACTAAAGTCTCCGATAAATGGGTATAAAAGCGCTCTATCTCCTCTACCGTTGCAAACGCCTCAGTCGGTTCTAGAGGAACATTTGGCGCATTTTTTTCGCTTTCTAGTATTGCCATCCGCAATTCATAGCTTAAGATCTGTACCGCCTGGGCCAAATTTAAAGAGGCATATAGCGGATTAGCAGGAATCATAATTTGACAATGACACTGCATCAGTTCTTCATTTAATAACCCACTTTGTTCTTGCCCAAATACCAAAGCAATTTTTAGCTCGGGCCTTCGCTGAAGATTATCAACTATTTCGATAGCCGCCGCTCTCGCCATTTTAATAGGCCAAGGAACTTTCCGAAGCCTGGCACTGACCCCCATTGCCCAATGACAATCTGCCAACGCCTCTGTCAAGCTATTCACAACGACGGCTTCTGCCAAAATATCTTCCGCCCCACTGGCACGCGCCACCGCCTCTGCGGAGGGAAAGCATTGGGGAGAAACCAAATAGAGGTGTTTAAAACCCATATTCTTCATCGCCCTGGCTACCGCACCGACATTACCTGGGTGAGTTGTATTAATTAAAATGATTTTAACCTGTTCAAACATTACGTTATAATATCAAAGTTAGATCTCATTTGAAGCGCCTAGGGCCTTAGAAAAATTGCCAAGTAGGAAAAAAGTGTATTTACAAAGCCTGGTTTTATTGTTATGCGGCCTTTATGGCTCTGTTTTTATCTTTGGCAAATTAACCCTTGAGTCTGCGCCACCCTTCTTTATCACCGCATTGCGTATGATTTTAGCAGGAATTTTGTTACTGAGTTATCAATTTTGCTTCCAACGACAAAAGTTCATCTTAAGAAAGGAACATCTAGGCCCCATATTGCTGATAGGGTTAACGGGTGTCTACCTCACCAACGTCCTGGAATTCTGGGGCTTACAATTTATGGAAGCAGGCAGAGCCTGCTTTTTGTATAGCTTTAGTCCCATTGCCACTGCTTTAATGTCCTATGCTTGGTTCTCTGAAAAGCTTACTTTACAAAAATGGCTTGGAATTTTGATAGGTGTTTTGGGTTTCCTCCCTCTTTTGATAGGACCTAACAGTGTTGAAGACACAACTGATCAGCTCTTCATCCTTTCCTACGCTGAGCTTGCAATCTTAGGCGCCGCCATTGCCACTTCAATTGGCTGGCTTGCTATGCGAGACACTGTGAAAAACAGAGGCTATTCGCCTGTGATGGCCAATGCTACCAGCATGCTAGTCGGTGGAATCTTAGCCCTCATACATTCCTTGATTGTAGAGCCTTGGGATCCTATTCCTGTCAACGATTTGAAGGCTTTTTTACCGTGGTTTTTGTGTCTCATGCTGGTTTCTAATTTAATTTCTTACAATTTACATTCAGTTTTATTACGTTCCTTTAGCGCCACCTATTTATCTTTTGCAGGCCTGTCTCAACCCTTTTTTGCGGCCTTGTTTGGCTGGCTTTTTTTAGATGAAATCCTAACACCTCCCTTTTGGATCTCTGCCCTGGCGGTCACTCTAGGACTTTATATTTATTATCAAGAAGAATTAAAAATAAAAGAAGTTTCTAAGACGTCTTCTTAAACCCTATTTATAATCCAAATAGATGTTCTTACAGGCAATGTGGCCTTTAGCCTCTCCTTTTTTGAGCCAAGAGAGCGATGAACAAACAGGGTAAATTATGAAAACCATGCTCTCAGTTGGTCGTTTGAACAAACTTTATCCAACAATTGAAAGAAATAAAGCAATGAGTTCAGGAGCCCCAGCGATATATAAGCTAACAATTTTAAATCATGCCAACGAAGATCAAAATGTCTCCTTTACTCGTCGATTGTAAATGAATTTCAGCTTGCTTGATCTTCTTCCGTGGTAGGGTGCCCGTCCTGAATCTGTCATTACTAAAAGGTTTGCGTCAACTTACTCTTCAACACTCTTTACTTACTTTTTTTTGGGGTGTTCCGACAGGTGACACAAATCTTTTTGCATCGTAGGACTCAGGAAATTTTCGTTTGTGAGTTCCTGAAGGCAAAAAAGACTTGTAATCAATCATATTGTTGCTTTCATTATCAGAAGGAGGGATCTTATCGGACATATTATCATGCGTTAGACTTTGAGGTTGATTAGTTTGTGTCATCCCTCGATGGTTTAATTCTGCCTTAATCTTCTCTATTTCCTGCTCAGCTGCAACTCTTCTCTGCTCAGCTGCTAATGTTCGTTGTTTCGCCTCTTCTAATTTTTGTGCCATATGCTCCCTATTACGTTCAATGAAGGGCTTAAGTAATACTTGAATATCTTCTTGTTCTATAGTTTTAGGGAAGATATACCTCATACGTGGCCTGGAGGCTGCTTCGCAGATTGCTTCAGAATCATTCCAATCATTTTTGTTAGTTTTTAGGAATGGTTTAACAAATTGTGGGCTAATAAGCTTAACTTCATGTCCCATCGCCTTAAATTTTCTACACCAATGATTTGCGCTACTAGATGCCTCTATCACAATAATACAAGATTGTAATTTTACAATGAATTCTACCAGCTTAGTTCTAGTTAGTCGTTTCCTTAACACAGTGTTTCCCTTGTCATCTACACCATGTAACTGAAAAACATTTTTTGCAATATCAATGCCTAATAATGTAAGGTTTTTCATGGACCCTCTCCTTACCTTTATGGTTTAAATGGTTGATTCATCACCATTTAACAAAAGTAGGAAAGCTCAGCCTTCGGCTGCATTACCCTCAGCTGGCCGACGAGCTGAGAGAGGCTACCTACACTCACTCCCATTGACTTTACACTGAAGAAAGGATAGCCCCATCGTTGCACCCTCAAGGCTGCTAAAAGCTTTAAATGTATTTGTTCGTCATCTAATTTTGTACCTAACCGCCCCTAAATCTTAAAAGGCATTGCTTAAAGAATCATAGATATGTTAAAAGCTTATAGACTTTTAATTTTTGGCTTCAAATCTATGCATCCATATCTTAACATTGCCGTTCGTGCTGCCCGCCGCGCAGGCAATATTATTAGCCGTCATTACGAACAACTAAATACCGATGCCATCTTTGAAAAAGGCCCCAATGATTTAGTGACCATGGTCGATAAGTTAGCAGAAGAAGCAATTATCGACACTATTCATAAAGTCTATCCCCATCATGGGATCCTCGCTGAAGAATCCGGTAGCCATCCCGGCGAACAATGCGTTTGGGTCATCGATCCTTTAGATGGTACCCTAAATTATGTTCATGGCTTTCCCCAGTTTGCAGTCTCTATCGCCGTCAAATACAGAAATCAGGTAGAGCATGCTGTTATTTATGAGCCTTTAAGCCAAGAGCTCTATACCGCTACTCGGGGAGCCGGTGCTCAGTTAAATAACCGTCGGATCCGAGTAACAGAGCGAGGCGGCTTAGAAGGCGCCTTACTGGGTTGTGGCCTAGCATTTTTTAACCGTGACAATACCCAAACAATGCCTCAACTAGAAATATTGCAATCGATTTTTAGTCAATGCGCCGATTTGAGGCGCACAGGCTCAACCGCCCTCAATCTTGCTTATATCGCCGCTGGCCGCTTAGATGGGTTTTGGGACATGGGTCCCAAAGAATGGGATATGGCAGCCGGTATGCTATTGGTACGTGAAGCAGGCGGCTTTGTTTCCGATTTTAAGGGTGAAAATGGCTTCATAGAAAGTGGCAATATTATTGCGGGGACTCGTAAGGTCCAGACAGAGCTTTTACAAATTATTCAATCTCAGTACCGAGATTAAAACTTTACCTACTGTGATAAGTCACTATACTTAAAAAATTACTTAGATTCTCAACAGGCAGGGTGTGTAATGGAGACTGCCCAAAAAAGCTTTCGGATTTTATCCATTGACGGCGGCGGCGTCAGAGGCATCATCCCAGCTCGAATTTTACAAGCCTTTGAAGAAATCACCGCTAAGCCTATCTCAAAAATATTTGATTTAATTGTAGGGACTTCTACCGGCGGTTTGATTGCGCTGGGTTTAACCTACGGCGACAGTGCTAAACAACCGAAGTTCAGCGCAAAAGAAATTGTTAATATCTACCTTAATCATTCTCCCCAAATTTTCAGCCGTTCCCTCTTGCATACCTTGATCACAGGGGCAGGCCTTTGGGGCGCTAAATATAGCCGAGATCCCTTGGATAAAATGTTAAATTCGCTGTTTTCAACAGGACTTCTAAGCCAGGCCATTTGTCCTGTTATCGTACCCACTTATTCACTGATTAAGGGTTTACCGAATTTATTTATGTCTCACAAAAGTGACCCCAATACCGCCGACTATTTTATACGGGACGTTGCAGGTGCCACTAATTCAGCCCCCACTTATTTTCCGCCAAAAGAATTTACAGACAGTTTAGGGAATATCCATATTGAAGCAGATGGAGGGATATTTGCCAATAATCCCGAAGTGATTGGTGTTACAGAAGCTTATAGCCTAGATCCCAAGTTAAATCGCCAAGATATTGAATTGATCTCTATCGGAACGGGCAGCCCTAAATTAGCAGAAAGTTCCCATAATTTGATAAATGCAGGGGTTATTGGCTGGGTGATGAAAGCCAATTTAATTGATTTGATGATTGATGCCAATAGCGCTTGGACCACGGAAGAAATATCGACACTCTATTCGACCAAAGCGAAGCGCTTACAAATTCCACTACCGGCCCGTTTGGCTGCACTGGATAATGCCAGCTCAGAAAACCTCCACAGCCTTTTAGAAGCCGCAGAATCTTATATACACACCAACTTCCAAATGCTAAGCGATCTCATCAATCCTTACAAACGTTAGACTACTCTCTTTTAAGGACGTTCATCGAGTGCGACTTTCGGTTTTGGCAATAAATCGGCACGGCTTAATCCCAACCACAATGCTAAAGCGCCAGAAACATAAATTGAAGAAAAAGTTCCGATCACAATCCCTACAAAAAATGCCATTGAAAACCCAAATAAGCTTTCTCCACCAAAAAAGAGTAAAGCCAATACCACCAATAAAGTCATCCAAGAGGTCATGATAGTTCGCGATAACGTTTGATTAATTGAAAGGTTCATCATATCGACAGGATGACTCTTTTTGATTTTTCTAAAATTTTCTCGCACTCTGTCAAAGACAACAATGGTATCATTGAGCGAATACCCTAATACGGCTAATATAGAGGCTAGAGTGGGTAAATCAAATTCGAACCCAAAAAGTGAAAAAACACCTAGAATTAATACCGCATCATGACATAAACCGACAGCTGCACTTACCGCCAAACGATACTCAAAACGAAGTGCAATATAAATCATGGTTGCTAAAATAGAGATGAGGACTGCGACACCTCCTTGCTCCATCAATTGAGCACCCACTTCCGATCCGACAAATTCGGTGCGCCGAATTTCAATGTCAGGATGATGTTTCAAAAGAATCTCTTTAACACGCTCGCTGAGCTTTTGTTCTTTTTCTTCCTTTTGCAGTGTTTTTTCAGTATTAGCAGTTTGGCCAGTATGCCCCTGATCACCAACACGAATTAAAATATCTTGCGTGGAGCCATATTGCTGAACACGCACTCCCGCTAATCCCTCTTGTTCGAATTGCGCTCGAATTACATGGGGAGAAACTTCTCTGGCAAAGCGGGCTTCTACTTGCGTCCCCCCTGTAAAATCCAATCCGAAATTTAACCCTTTAGTCGCTAATAGGCCAATGGACACTATCCATAAAGCAGCAGTCAACAACCCCGTATAATGACGTATTCCCATAAAGTTAATACGTGTTTCCTTTTTAAAAAATTCCATTGTGTTAAACCCCTACTCTAACGCGACTTATAGAACGACCACCATACAGAAGTTCAACCAATGCTCGACTGCCAGTGGTAGCCGTTAATAAAGAAGTTAAAATTCCAATACATAAGGTCAGGGCGAAACCTTTAACAGGTCCAGAGCCAATCGCAAATAAAACAATTCCCACAATTAATGTCGTTAGATTTGAATCAATAATGGTTGCAAATGCATATTCATAGCCTCGATGAATGCTGGCCTTTGGAGACACTCCTAAGCGTAGTTCCTCCCGAATCCGTTCAAAAATTAAAACATTGGCATCAACAGCCATCCCTAAGGTTAAAACAATCCCGGCAATAGCTGGCAATGTGAGGGTAGCCCCTATCAGAGAAAGCACCGCCAGTAGCAATACTAAATTTGCTAAAAGTGCCAGATCAGCAATCACCCCAAACACGCTATAATAAAATGCCATGAAAGCTAAGACTAAGAAAAGGCCCACACCAACCGATACCATGCCCATACGAATATTTTCTTGCCCCATGCTTGGGCCAACAATACTTTCTTCCACAATCGATACCGGCGCTGGCAATGCCCCCGCTCTTAGCAAGAGGGCTAGATCCCGGGATTCTTGAAATGACAATCCTGTGATTTGAAAATTATTCCCTAAAGCACTTTGTATCGTGGCCACACTAATCGCCGTCTCCAGCGTTTTATGATCTTTGGTCTCAAGGTAAATAACCGCCATTTTTTTACCGACATTTTCACGCGTTGTTTTAGAAAAGAGTGCCACATCGCCTCCTAATCGAACGCTCACCGCTGGGTTACCCTCTCTGTCTTGTCCGGTGCTAGCCCCTGTAATGGCCTCTCCTGTTAAAATAGAATGTGTTTTTAATAAAAAGGGCCTTTGAAAACGATCAAAGTAAATTTTGGAACCCACTACCGGATGACCTGCTAGCACATCTTGTACATTATGTTTATCATCTTCCATGACAAACTTCAAAGTGGCTGTTTTACCTAAAATATCTTTGGCATAGGCCGTATCTTGAATGCCAGGAAGTTCTACCACCACACGGCTCAAACCTTGGCGCTGTACAATGGCCTCTGCCACCCCTAATTCATTAACACGATTACGTAAGGTAGCTAAAGTCTGCTCTAACGTTTCATTTCTCAATTCTTGTAGGGTATTTGGCGATAAGGTCGCCCTAATGAAAAAAAGTCCTGCTTCTTCCCCTGTGCTAAGGCTAAGCTCAGACTCGCGCTTTTTTAACAATGAATAAGCCTGATTCCGATCATCCATATCATGGAAACTTACTTTAAATTCATTTTGATTGACACGCTCTATCTCTTGATAACGTAGTTTGGATTCTCTTAATACCTTTGGCATTTCTGAATAATAACCCTCTATCCTCCTTGAGATGATGGATTGAACATCAACTTCCATTAAAAAATGCACCCCTCCTCTTAAATCTAACCCTAATTTCATGGGTTTTGCGCCAATCGCTTCAAGCCACCCCGGCGTCACAGAGGCCAAATTCAAAGCCACACTAAAGTCTTCTTTTAATTCCTTTTTAATCAATTCTTTTGCTTTTAATTGGCTTTCAGGATCGGTAAAACGTACTAACAAAGTGCCTTTATTTTCAATCATGATAGATTTTGGCTTCAGATCGGCTGCCATTAGCTGCTGTTTCACTGAATCGACAATGTCCTCCGTGATCACTTTACCTTTTAGACCGGTAATTTGCACGGCCGGATCTTCACCGTATAAATTAGGGACGGCGTAAATAAAGCCAACGAGTAACGTTATCAATAATAGATAATACTTCCATTTGGGAAAAGTATTGGTCACAGCAGGTCCCTCACTTCTGATTGATTATCAACACCCCTACACCCTCCTTATCAAATTTAAAGATAAAGAAGGATTCTTTTCATCTTACCCTTGCACCGCTGGAAAAAAGTGGCTCAGCGCTCCTTTAAATAGATTTCAAGGTCCCCTTTGGAACAGAGGCTGCAATGGCATTTTTTTGCACCGGCACTTCCACACCCTCTGCGATGATCATCATAAAAAAATTATCGGTTACCCGAGTAATTTTGCCTAAAATACCCCCCGTGGTAATAACTTCATCGCCTTTCTGTAAAGCAGTGACTAATTGCTGGTGTTCTTTCGCTCGCTTACTCTGAGGACGAATAATCACAAAATAAAAAATAAGGGCAAAAGCGGCCAATAATAACATTTGCATTAGCGTACCAGAACCCATGTCGTTTGCTGGTTGAGCCGCTGCAAAGGCTTGCTCGCCCCACAATAAACCGATTAACCACCCACATCGTTTCATCCTATTCTCCCCTTTGTTTAATCTTAACCAAAATAGCATCATCTACTTTTCTTCGATAAAGATACAGTGTATCACTAAATGCTGTTGCTCTAAACACCGCGTAATCAAGACAGTTGATAAACACATCTCTATCGTTTTAAACCATTTATTTCTTAGAAAATTAACTTTGAATCATAAAGTCCTTGGACTGCTCGGCGCAATTTGGTAGAATGCAGCCTCATCTTTTAGCCGGGATGGCGGAACTGGTAGACGCGCCAGACTCAAAATCTGGTGATGGTGACATCGTAAGAGTTCGATTCTCTTTCCCGGCACCACTTATATCAAAACAATGGCCTATGACAACCATACTTTTGTATCCGTCTGCCTCTCTTATTCGACGCCTCTGCGCTATTTTATATGACACTCTCTTACTCATTGCCTTGGCCATGGTAGGAACCTTTATTCTCCTTTTGTTCACCCAAGGCCATGCCATTACACCCCATAATCTTCACTACCAACTTTATTTGTGCTGCCTAATCGCCACTTTTTTTGTAGGATTTTGGACCCGAGGTGGCCAAACAGTGGGGATGTTGGCCTGGCAACTCAAAGTAGTAACGCTATCTGGCCAGGCGCTTTCTATTAAACAAGCCTTAGTACGGCTATTCTTGGCAATCCTCTGTCTATTATTAGGGGGAATAGGGTGGATATGGGTCTTGTGGGACCCGGAAAAACAGACCTTATATGACAGGCTTTCAAAAACACGTCTTATTTCTCTTAATTCAAGAAAACACTGAAGGGGGCATAAAACAAAAGGGGAGTCAGCTGATAAGCCGGGTTCTGTCTTGGACAGTCATTCATCTAGGCCATAAGTCACCTTATAGCTCAAGCGACCTACCCGAACTCAGTGCGGGCGCACTATTGAGTTCCTATTTGGTCTTGCTCCCAGTGGGGTTTTCCGTGCCGTTGCTGTTACCACCAACGCGGTGCGCTCTTACCACACCTTTTCACCCTTACCCTGCGCCCCCATTGCCGAAACAATAAGGCCCAAGGCGGTCTATTTTCTGTGGCACTTTCCGTAGGCTTACACCTCCCAGGCGTTACCTGGCACTGTACCCGAAGGAGCCCGGACTTTCCTCCCTATTCCCAAAAAGAATAGAGCGACTGTCTAGCCAACTCCCAAGACAAGGATAACGCTTTTTTATAGCACAATGCAACCCCATTCCATGCTAAAATAAGCCTATGTATAGGTATAATACTGAACGTTACTCTAGCAGGCTTAGCAGATTTTTTTACGGGATCTTTGCAGTCACCTCTTTATTTTGTTTGCTAGAAATACGACCTACCTTTGGTTCACCTGTCAAAAATTTAACACCGATTTTATCTCAGCTTGAAACCCACATTCAAAACTATGTTCAAAAAAAACGTATCCCCGGCTGCGCAGTGGCCATTGTTTATCAAAATCAAATTGTCTTTATGCATACTTATGGGGTAAAAACGCTGGGGAAGAATGAAAAAATAGATCTCGATACTATCTTCCAATTGGGTTCTGTTTCAAAACCGATGGCCGCTACCCTCGCTTCCATCCTAGAACATAAGGGGTTGTTAAGATTAGATGATCCTGTCAATTATTATCTGCCTACTTTTTCTTTAAAAAGCGTTCAATCTCCCAGCATTTTGAAAATCAAGCACGTCTTAAGTCATTCCACAGGCGTTCCCCGGGCGGGATTTAATAATTTAATTGAATCACATGCCCCTTATAGTAGTATTGTACATGCCCTACAGAATACCCCTGTCAGAACAGCCGTTGGAAAAAGATATGACTATAACAATGCCATGTTCAGTCTGATCAGTGAAATCACCCATGCTGCCACCCTCTTATCTTTTCCAGATGCCTTACGATTAAATTTATTAAAGCCCCTGAACATGAGCCGCACTTCTTCTAGCTTAGACGCCTTATTAAAAACCCCTAATCGCGCCTCTCCTCACACCCGTGACAGAAGAGGCATGTTAATCCCTTGTGATACTTATTCAAAGGGCTATTACACGGTAGCGCCTGCAGGCGGTATTAATTCCAGTATTCGTGACATGGCGATCTTCCTAAAAGCACAACTCGGCGGCTACCCTCAGGTGCTCAACCATAGAATATTGACACGTATTCATACTCCTCAGATCATCACCAATAATAATGTCTTAAGCCCTTATGAAGGGCCTCCACATCTGATTAAGAATGCACGCTATGGCCTGGGTTGGCGTATGGTGGATTTTGCGAATCATAAGATGGTATTTCACGGTGGCTGGTTAAAAGGCTTTACAAATTTTATTGCTTTCATTCCTGAGCAACAGGTAGGCATTGTGGTCTTGCATAATGGCGATAGTCGATTTTCTTCAAAAACCGCCGTCAAATTTCTTGAAATGTTTATGGAAGTCCCAAAACAAAGAATGCATATTATTCATAAGAAAACGCCTATATTACAAAGAAGAAGTTCGGTGCAACAAGAAATGCTCCATCTGCGTAAAAGAAAAATCCTTAAGCCTATTGAAAGACCAAAACAAGCTCAAAGCAAAATTTTGCCTCCCCGACAAACCATCACCGTCATACAAAAGCCAAAACCCATTCATACTAAACCTAAAGCTAAAGCTCGCTAGCTCTCTTCAATGCCAAAGCCTCTTCATACAATAGACCTTTAGGTATCCCTGTGATATCTGCCGCTAGACGGGTTGCTTGTTTAAGAGGTAATTCTGCTAAGAGGCGCTTTAAAATCCTTTGTGTTTCAGCGCTGAGGGTATCCTGTACGGGCTTTGACGCTCCTGCTAATAAAATGACAAATTCCCCTCGTTGCTGCATTGGGTGATTGCTCACCCACTCCCATAATTCTCTTAATGTCGCATGTCGAATGGTTTCAAAAGTTTTAGTGAGTTCTCGCGCCAAGGTCGCTTGGCGTTGATCTCCAAAAATTACCCGCATCGTTTCTAAGGTTGCGAGGACTCGGTGGGGGGCTTCAAAAAATATTAACGTTCTGGTTTCTTTTATGAGATTTTCTAACTGCTTATGCCGACTCGTTGGTTTAGCTGATAAAAATCCTTCAAAAACAAATTTATCTGTGGCAAGCCCACTGGCACACAGGGCCACGATCAAAGCGCAAGCCCCGGGGATCGGTACAACCTTAATGTCTTGTTCATGGGCCAAGCGTACCAAATGATAACCGGGATCACTGATGAGAGGCGTACCCGCATCAGAGATCAACGCAAGGCTTGCACCTTGCTGCAAAGGTTCCAATAATTTTAAGGCCTTTTCTTTTTCATTATGCTCGTGTAAAGACACCACAGGCTTTTCAATCCCTAAATGCTTCAATAAATGTAAACTGTGCCGTGTGTCTTCAGCAGCGATCCGATCAACGGCACTTAAGATCTGACGGGCTCGTAAGGTAATATCTTCTAAGTGACCGATAGGTGTTGCCACAATATAAAGGGCGCCTTGTAATATCATTTCTTTTTACTCCAAACTTCACACTACAATACTGACTCATCTTGAAAAATATTTTTATTACCCTACAATGTAATAAGGATCTTGTACACAGAGATGCGGTGTACGTTCATTGAATAGTGAATAAGTAAGGAAACTACCATGAAGCACAGCAAACTCTTTTCGTTATCCACACTTGCAACAACCGCCTTCTTTTGCCTTGTCTCTCCTTTACAAGCGGCAACGATCAGCTGGCAAATTACCGTGACCCCTTATATTGGCTTAGCCGCACAAGGGCTACATGCCCATCTTCCGAATGATTTGGGCGGCAACGTCTTTAAACAAGATTTCCCGCAAGGCAACGCCTTTGTGGGTGTCAGATTTAATGACTATGTCGGTGTCGAAGGGGGTTACGAAATCACACCGACTAAAAAAAGTGTCACGGTTCTCTCAGGAGGCAGCAAATTGTTCGGACAAATAGCACCCAGTGCTCCTCCTTTAGGTCCCTCGATACAATACTCAAAATCTCAACTTAAAAACTGGCATGCCAGTTTAGTGGGATTTTTACCCTTAAGTGAACATTATCCCTTCAAATTGCTAGGCAGCGTGGGAATTACCCGGCTAAAGGTCTTTTATTTTAACTTCAATTTAGCGACACCGACTAACACATTGAACCCCTTCCCCACTATTGTGACTTTTGCCAATAATAAAACAGTCTTGCGCCTCAATGCAGGGGGACAATATATGCTATCGGATATGCTCGGCATACGAGCCCTGGTGGGATGGAATAATACCGCTCGACTTGATAGCCTACCCAGTAAAGAAACAGCTACCAACAAAATACAATTCAGTAATACTTGGAATTACGGGCTTGGCGTCTTTGTAGAGTTTTAAGCGCCCCCTTTCCTTAAAAGAGAGGCATCAGGCCTCTCTTTTATTTTATTTAAAACTCGCTACTCATCTCTCCCGTCTTTATTTTATTCCTTTTTTCGAGCAATCCCTGTCTCCCCTTATTTTAAAAAAAAAGGTATTTGACTAAACTATTTGTATTTTTGGACAAAATACAGTACCTTAATTTTATGGAAACACGCTTTTTTCGCTTGCAATGCCTCTTGAGTTTATGCCTTAGTGCGATAATGTTAGTAGGATGTTCTACTCACACTTTTCGTCCGCGTTCTGAACTCACGCCTTTACAGGCTTCTAACGCCGCCATTCACTATTTAAGATTAGCTACCCAAGCTGTCACGCCTGCAGAAGCTGCTGATTACCGTTTACGGGCGGCTGAGCTTCAAATCCAAGCCCATGAGATCAGCAGCGCGCAGCAAGTGTTAAAAAGGATCCAACTGGATACACAAATTGATCCCTCGCTGCAAAAGATTGCCCTAGAAACACGCCTGGCCTTACTCAAAAAAGAATTTTCCAAAGCAAGAAAGCTCCTAAACAGTGTCACCAATTTGGGCCAAGTACCTGCTGGTATGGAGTCTTCCGAATCCCACCAAGCTGTAGGTGGTCAAAAACGTATTGCCCTCCTGCTCCCCACCAGAGGCCCCCATGCGGAAGCTGCTAAAACTATTCGGGATGGATTTCTAGCGGCTTATTACAAAAAGCGCCACCCTACCGATCCGGCTGTTAAGATCTATGATACCGATGAGGGCAACCTCATACGAGAAGCCTACCAAAAGGCCTTAAATGACGAGACTACCATTATCGTTGGCCCTCTCACCAAACCTGAGGTACAAGCCATTTCCACAACCCGTTTAGATATTCCTGTCATTGCCTTAAATACCGTCATTGAAGATGCCTCCGTCCCTCATAAACTTTACCAATTTGGGCTCATGCCAGAAGACGAAGTCGTGGCGGTTGCAGAACATGCTTTACGCCAAAATCATCGAAAAACACTGATACTGGCACCTGATAATGAATGGGGAGAGCGATTGATTGCCACTTTTAAAGCCTATTGGAACAGCCATGGCGGACAAGTGATTGAAG
>Ga0206910_1133_pt1 | contig 14160 bp, 11 predicted proteins | sample Alteio_BWOrgHeat_77_FD_152949 | JGI IMG/M metagenome (GOLD analysis project Ga0206910, IMG submission 152949) | Enriched cells from forest soil in Barre Woods Harvard Forest LTER site, Petersham, Massachusetts, United States -... | ecosystem: Environmental > Terrestrial > Soil > Temperate forest >... | reverse complement strand
ATTTGAAACAGCGGGACTGGTGATTCGGCATCATTTTGAAGGAGGACATTCTGTTTTTGAGTTAGATGATGGGAAGCATCATGATCATTTAGTATGTATAAAGTGTGGACAGGTTGAAGAATTTGTTGATCTGATTATTGAAAACCGTCAGCTGGCCATCGCGCAAGAAAGGAAATTCCATATGACAGATCATGCTTTGTATATATATGGTACTTGTGAAAAATGCAGTAAAGGTTAAATGGCGTCATTTTAAGCCGGTTGGATTTTAGGCAATCTCTAACATTTCCTTGGCATGTGCCAGTGCATGTTGAGTAATGGTGGCTCCCCCTAGCATCCTGGCCAGTTCTTCTATTCTTTCATTTTCCTCTAGTAAATAGATTTCGGTAGCAGTGCTTTTTTGAGTTTGTTTTTTCTGTACTTTAAAATGATGAGCGCCTTGAGCGGCAATTTGAGGGAGGTGTGTTACACATAATACTTGTGTATTATAACTTAATTTTTTTAAAAGTTTACCCACTGTTTCTGCGGTTTTACCACTGATACCCGCATCAACCTCGTCAAAAATAAGGGTAGGGGTGGTCATTTTTTGGGCAGTAATGACTTGGATGGCCAGGCTAATACGCGATAATTCCCCTCCGGAGGCAATTTTACGTAAAGGTTGTAAGTTAAGCCCCGGGTTTGTGGATACCAAAAATTCAATATCATCGATGCCATGAGGGCCCATAATCTCTTCATTTTTTTCCAAGAATTCAATTTTAAAATGTCCATTTGGCATCTCTAAATTTTGGATACTTTTTGTGACGGCGTTTTCTAATTGAGAAGCGGCTTTTTTTCGACTGTCACTTAAGAGATGTGCAGAGTTTTTATATGCCAGTTGGACAGTCTTTAATTCTTTCTCTAAGGTTTCCAGTTGAGTCTCTAAATGTAGAAGCGTTGCGGCTTCCGCCGCAAGGATCTTGCGGTGCGCTAGAATCTCCTCCGGCTGAACGCGGTGTTTTCTCGCAAGATTATGAATTTGGCTTAATCTAGCATCGACTGTTGTTAAACGGTTAGGATCCAGATCTAACGTTTTTCTAAAGTGTTCTAGTTCAGAAATACTCTCTTCGAGTTGAATAGCGGCGCTCGTGAGTAATTCATGACAAGTGTTAAGTTTAGTCGTGTGACTCTTAAGATTTGCAAGAGTACTAATGGCGTGGTGAAGGGCAGAAAGGGGGTCTTGATTAGAATCATTTTTCAGATTATTTAAAATAGCGGTACAACTGGAAAGCCACAGTTCGGCATGGGCAAGTTCTTTATGTTCTTTTTCAAGTATTTGAAATTCATTTTCTTGCAGATTTAATTCCTCAATTTCTTGGATTTGGTATTGTAAGAGGGCTAATTTGTCGTGTTGCCCTTGTAATCCTAACAACGCTTTATACTTTTCGCGCAACTGTTGTAGCTGTAAATAGCTTTGTTGCACTTTCAGTATTAGGGCAGGGTGGTTAGCATATTGATCCAATAATAAACGTTGGTGGTCTGTGCGTAATAAGGATTGGTGTTGGTGTTGTCCATGAATATCAACTAATAGCTGCCCTAATTTTCGGACTTGGTTTAAGGTGACAGTTTTCCCATTAATATAGGCTCTTGAGCGGCCATCGGCAGTAATAGTCCGACGAATAATACATTCCCCTTCGGCGTCTAGTGCCTGCTCTTTCAGCCACGCTTCGATAGAGACGAGCTGAGATAAGTCATAAATAGCCGAGACCTCTGCTTGCGAGGCACCGGGTCGAATAATATAGCTATCGGCACGCTCTCCTAATGTTAAGCCTAAGGCATCAATGAGGATAGATTTTCCAGCGCCTGTTTCGCCTGTTAATACGTTCATACCGGCCTGAAAATTCAGTTCTAATTGTTCAACAACTGCTAAATTATGAATGGAAAGGAGAATTAACATACTCTTTTAACCCTTAATTTGATGAGTACTCCACCCTAATTTTTCACGTAGTACTGAAAAATATTCGTGTTGACTCGGATGTATTAAAGTAAGTTCATGCTTATGTCTTTTGATTAAAATTTGATCCCCGGGTTGGAGATCAAAGTGCAATTGGCCATCGCAACTCAGCTTGGGCATTGTTTTATTCTCGGGGCTTACCATGAGTTTCACTTGGCTTAAGCTATCAATAACAATCGGGCGACTGCTGAAAGTATGAGGACACATAGGCGTCATTGTCATTGCATTCAAGGTGGGGTATAGAATAGGTCCGCCCGCAGATAAGGCATAAGCAGTGGAGCCTGTGGGTGTTGCAGTAATAATGCCATCGGCTTGTTGTCGTAGAACAAATAATTCATTGATATAGACTTCAAAATCTACCATTCTAGCAATGTTGCCGCTATAAAGTACGACATCATTCAAACCAATACCGTGATCAACGACCCGATCGTGCCGGATAATGGTGGTGTCTAATAAGAAACGTTTTTCTTCAATATAATGACCGTTTAAGATTAAATTAAGCTCTTTTTCCATGTGCTCAGGAAGAATATCTGCTAAAAAGCCAAGCCTACCCCGGTTGATACCTACAATGGGAACTTGATAAGAGACGACTGCTCGCGCAGCATTTAAGAGGGTCCCATCCCCTCCAACGACAATCACTAAATCACAATGCTTTCCTAAATCCTCTCGTTCAGCGGTAAAAAAGTGATTTTTAGAAAACAGGTTTGCCATTTGGCTTTCAACGACTAAATCATACCCTCCTTTTGTTAGGAAATGGATGAGTTTCTCGAAAGTATCCACGATACTCGTGTTGTTGTTTGCAAGTAAGCCAATTTTTTGAAATTGATTTAGCATGTCATTCTACTGTACAAACCTTTTAAAACGATTGTTATATAGTGTAGAGGGGCGAAAGAGTCCGATGCAATCACTTTAAATACTTTTTTGAGTAAAGTTTAAGAAAAATATCCTGAATTTCACAAGGCTGATTTTTTAATCAGTTTTGTGAAATCGCTCTAGCACAGTTTTCTATCAGAGTGTTAGAATAGGAGAATTAGACTTTTGCTATCTAATCAACTTTTAGAAAGAGTAGCCGAGTATGGAGTTAATCTCACAACGCTCTCGCGAGCTTTTAAAGGCCTTAATCGAACGTTATATTCGTGACGGTCGACCTGTTGGCTCTCAAACACTGGCCAATGATGTTTCAGTTCCCTTAAGTTCTGCCACGGTTCGTAATATTATGGCGGATCTGGAAGAAAAAGGTTACCTGGTTGCCCCTCACCCCTCTGCAGGCAGAATACCGACGAAACAAGGGTTAAAGTTTTTTGTAGATAAATTGTTAACATTTGAAGCACTGGGCATGGAGGAAGTACAAACGGTCAAAGGACAATTGGATTTAAGTCAGGGTGCCGATAATTTAATTGGGATCACTTCTAATTTATTATCCGATCTCACTCAATTGGTGGGCATTATTTCCCTGCCTCGGCGAGAACAACAACTACTGCGAAGGGTAGAATTCTTGCCTTTATCGGGGCGACGGGTGTTGGTCATATTGGTGTTAAACGAAGAAGAGGTGCAAAATCGTATTATTCGAACAGAGCGTTCATATACTGCCAGTGAATTAGAACAAGCGGCGAATTATTTAAACAAGCTATTTTTAGGAAAAGAATTACTTGAAATTCATGCAGCCTTGTTAAGTTTATTATGTGCGGAACGAGAAAATCTTGATCGCTTAATGAAAACGGCCATTGAAGTGGCTAATATGGCTTTTCAAGGCCATACAGCAAGAAATGACTATATATTAGCAGGGGAAAGTAATCTTTTAAGCTTTGTTGAGCCTTTCAATAGCTATCAGTTACGCAAATTATTTGATGCCTTTGCGGAGAAGCAGGGTGTATTACATTTACTAGACGAATGCATTAAAGCCAGCGGAATTCAAATTTTTATTGGTGAGGAGGCCAGTGAGCGGGGCTTTGAAGGTTGCAGTGTCGTTACCTCGCCTTACTCCATCGATGGTCAAATTGTGGGCGCTTTGGGGGTCATTGGCCCGACCCGCATGCCCTATCACCGTGTGATTCCTTTAGTAGAGACCACAGCAAAATTATTAAGTTCGGCCTTGAATCAGACCGCGTAGTCCCCATATTGGGATGAGGCCGACGTATCAGCATGAGGAGGAGATTCTAGCCATGAATAATGAAAGTGAAATAACCGAGAAAGCCGATGACACATTTTCTCCAAAAAATGAGCAGCAAGCATTAGCGTTAGAAGAAGCTCAAAAAAAGGCTGCAGAGAATTGGGATCTTTTTTTACGAACCCGTGCCGATCTCGACAATGTTCGAAGACGCGCTCTTTTAGACGTAGAAAATGCGCATAAATATGGGATAGAAAAATTTGCTCGAGAAATGTTAGCCATTGTGGATAGTCTTGAACAAGGTTTAGCGGCCCTCTCTGTGCACCAGGCGGGCGATAAGGATCTGCGAGAGGGCCTAATATTGACTTATAAATTATTGTTGGACAGCTTAGAAAAATTTGGTATCAAATCCTTAGATCCGCTGGGGGAAAATTTTGATCCGATGCGGCACGAAGCATTATCAAGCCAGATTAAAGAAGGCATAGAGCCTAATAAAGTCCTTTTGGTCATGCAGAAAGGGTTTATGTTACATGATAGGTTATTAAGGCCAGCGCGCGTGATTGTATCCGGGGCCGCTGCCTCGGCCAACTAAAGCGACGGGTGGGGTTGAAAGTAATCGTTAAGCCCCCATCTTAGGGGTTATAGATTTTATGAGATGCAAATGGGGGTTATAACATGGCGGAAATAGTCATTGGAATTGATTTAGGCACCACAAACTCTTGTGTGGCGATTATGGAAGGCGGCAAAGTAAAAGTACTGGAGAACAGCGAAGGCGATAGAACGACACCTTCGATTGTGGCCTATACCGCAGATAAGGAAAAGTTAGTAGGAAGACCCGCTAAAAATCAACGTATCACCAATCCCAAGCGTACTTTTTACGCGGTAAAACGATTAATTGGTAGGCGCTATGACGATCCCGTGGTGGCCAAAGATAAGGGTATTGTACCTTATCCCATTGTGCGAGCTGACAATGGAGATGCATGGCTTGAAGTCGATGGTCAAAAAATGGCTCCTCCTCAAATCTCTGCAGAAGTTTTAATTAAAATGAAAAAAACGGCAGAAGATTATTTGGGCAAAGAAGTCCACTCTGCGGTAATTACAGTACCGGCCTATTTTAATGATTCCCAGCGCCAGGCCACTAAAGATGCGGGCCGTATTGCGGGGTTAGAAGTTAAACGTATTATTAACGAGCCTACTGCGGCTGCCTTGGCTTTTGGTATGGATAAACAAAAAGGCGATATGACAATTGCCGTTTACGATTTGGGTGGCGGAACATTTGATATTTCAATTATCGATATTGCCGATGTTGATGGAGAACATCAATTTGAAGTATTAGCCACCAATGGAGATACCTTTTTAGGAGGCGAGGATTTTGATTTACGTCTCATGGATTTCCTTGTCACTGAATTTAAAAAAGAAAGCAGTGTGGATTTAAAAAACGATGCAATTGCTTTACAACGCTTAAAGGAAGCGGCTGAGAAGGCAAAAATTGAACTTTCCTCTCGTGAACAAACGGAAATAAATTTGCCGTATATTACGGCAGATGCGAGTGGACCAAAACACATGAATATCAAAATTACGCGTGCCAAATTAGAGGCACTGGTGGAAGAACTAATCCAACAAACATTAGAACCGTGTAAAATTGCGGTTAAAGACGCGGGTAAAAAGTTTTCGGAAATTGATGCTGTTATTTTGGTCGGTGGGCAAACCCGTATGCCAAAAGTACAAGAAGTGGTAAAAGAATTGTTTGGAAAAGAACCTAGGAAAGACATTAATCCTGATGAAGCAGTCGCGATTGGTGCGGCTATTCAGGGTGGGGTGTTATCAGGTGATGTCAAGGACATTTTGTTATTAGACGTTACGCCTTTATCATTAGGGCTTGAGACCTTGGGTGGCGTCATGACTAAATTAATTGAAAAAAATACCACTATACCGACTAAAAAGACGCAAGTTTTCTCGACGGCTGCGGATAATCAAACTGCGGTTACCATTCGGGTTTTCCAAGGTGAGCGAGAACAAGCGGCTGCAAATAAATTTTTAGGGCAGTTTGATTTAACGGATATTCCACCAGCGGCGCGTGGTATCCCACAAATTGAGGTGGCATTTGATATTGATGCAAATGGTATATTAAGTGTGTCTGCCAGAGATGTCGCTACTGGTAAGGAACAGAAGATAGTGATTAAGGCTTCTAGTGGTCTTAATGAAGAAGAAGTTAAAAAAATGGTGAAAGACGCAGAACTGCATGCCGAAGAAGACAAAAAGTTTCAGGAATTAGTATCTACACGTAACCATGCGGATGGTATGATTCATGCCACAGAAAAATCTTTGAAAGAAATGGACGCCAAGATTTCTGCAGAAGAGAAGGCTGCTATTCATCAGGCTATTGAAGTCTTAAAAGAGGCCCTAAAAACTAATGATAAGGCAGAAATTGAAAGAAAAACGGAGAGTCTTGCAGCAGCCTCAAGTAAAATGGCAGAAAAAATGTACGCTGCTCAACAGCAAGGGGCAGGCGGGAATTCCCAGCAATCAGATGAAGCACCCCCTGCTGAAAATTCCAAAGAAGATGTGGTAGATGCAGAATTTGAAGAAGTTCAAGGCAAGGAGAGCAAAGATTAATGGCCAAGCCTGATTATTATGCAACGCTTGGTATCGCTCGTAATGCCAGTGAAGCGGAAGTAAAAAAAGCTTATCGTAAACTGGCGATGAAGCATCATCCTGATCGTAATCCCAATGATAAGACGGCGGGAGAGCAATTTAAAGTTATCAGTGAAGCTTATGAAGTATTATCCGATAGCCGAAAGCGGGCGGCATATGATCAATTTGGCCATGCAGGCGTTGATCCCAGCGCCGCTGCGGGGGCTTATGGCGCTGGGGGAGCGAATTTTGGTGATATATTTGGTGACATATTTGGCGACATTTTTGGCGGCGGGAAGGCTAATGCTACAGGGAGAGGTTATGCAGAACAAGGCTCAGATTTACGATATAACTTAGAATTGAGCTTGGAAGAAGCTGTTCGAGGTAAGACGGTACAAATTCGTGTGCCCACTTGGAACACTTGTGATGAATGTCGAGGATCGGGTGCTAAGGGAGGGACTGAGCCTAAAGCCTGTCATACTTGCGCAGGGGCAGGACAAGTTCGTATCCAACAAGGTTTTTTTTCCATTCAGCAAGCCTGCCCTACCTGCCGAGGGCGAGGCACTGTTATTAGTAATCCTTGCTTAAAATGCCAGGGTCAAGGTCGTGTACAAGAATATAAAACGTTGTCAGTTCGCATTCCTGCGGGTATCGATAATAATGATCGCATTCGTTTAGCAGGTGAAGGGGAGGCGGGCTTGCATGGGGGACCGGCAGGGGATTTATATGTTCAAGTTCAGATACGTGACCACACTATCTTTACGCGTGAGGGAGCTGATCTTTATTGCGAAATGCCTATTAATTTTACGGTGGCTGCTTTAGGGGGAGAATTAGATGTTCCGACTTTAGACGGGCGAATAAGTTTGAAGATCCCTTCAGAGACTCAAACGGGAAAAGTATTTAAAATTCGAGGTAAAGGAATAAAAACGCTTCGAGGAGCAGGCCCCGGCGATTTATTGTGCCGTGTGATTATTGAAACCCCTGTTAATCTAAATAAAAAGCAAAAGGAAATTCTGCAAGAATTGGACGATAGCCTAAAAAAAGAGGGGGGTGATCATAGTCCTCGTGCTACCTCTTGGTTTCACAGGGTGAAACTTTTTTTTGAAGAAATGAAATTTTAAATGATTAACATAGCGGTGGGAGGTGCCCAGGGGCGGATTGGTTTACTAATCACCCAGGCTATTAAAATAGCCGAAGATTTACAGCTTTCAGGAGAAGTGAGCCGTCAAGGTAATCACAGCTCTATTGCTGATATAAAAATGCCAACGGATGTTTTCATCGACTTTAGTGTGCCCGTCGCGCTATCGGAGCATTTAAAGATTTGTCGAGACAGGCAATATCGTATGGTCATCGGTGTGACAGGCTATACAGAAACTCAAAAGAAAGATATCCAGAAGGCGGCAGAGGATATTCCGATTGTGCTTTCTCCTAATATGAGCATAGGTATAAATTTAAGTTATAAAATATTAGAGCTAATTGCTAAAACGTTACCTGAACATACCGATATTGCCATTTTAGATATTCATCATAAACTTAAAAAAGACAAGCCTTCTGGAACAGCGCTTCAAATGGCAAACACTATTAATAATGCTTTAGGAAAAACCTCTCAGCAATCCAAGATCAGCTTTTCTTCTTTACGGATGGGAGATACGATTGCCGAAGCGAGTGCTTTGTTTGCTTTAGAAGGTGAACGACTCGAAATTACCCACCGCACCCTTGATCGTTTAGTATTTGTAAGAGGCGCTTTACAAGCGGCGAGATGGGTCATGGATCAACCCTGTGGGCTTTATGATATGCAGGATGTATTAGGTTTATCTTAGACGGTCTTTCGTTTCTTTATTGATTCTCCTTATTGTGCAAAAATCTCCTATTTTATGATTGATCTTCGATATAAAATGGATTTTTCTTTTTCCTTTCACGTTTCCTAAGTCTTCGGTATTTGTAAGGTTTAGTTGAAATTCAAAATGCATCTTCTATATTACTAAGAGGGATGAAATGCTCTGAGGGACCATTCTGAGTGCGGCTGTCGGGTTAAAACGGTGTTTTTATACAGTCTAAGGATTGGATGGCTAGTAGCTGGCGAAATGGTATCGTCCTAGCGGTTATTTGAAAGCGCAAAAAGGTGGACACGATAATGCTACAATATGAAATACACCGTGATGCAATAACCGGTGAAGAATGGATTGAGACGGATCTGCGCGGCAAAGAATTACTAACGACCTATCTACTCAATAAAGGTACGGCTTTTACGCAGCAAGAACGTTTAGAATTAGGTTTATTAGGTAAATTGCCCGCAAAGATAGAAATCCTAGACGATCAGTTAAAGCGCGCTTATCGCCAATACAAGAAATATAAAAATAATCTTCAAAAACACATTTATCTTAATAATTTGCATGATAAAAACGAAATTTTATTTTATAAATTGGTAAATGCACATCTGGTGGAAATGATCCCGATTATTTACACACCTATCGTTGCAAAGGCGGTACAAGAATTTAGTCATGAATTTCGACAACCACGAGGATTATATATCTCTTATCCTGATCGAGATAAGATTGAGTTTATATTAGATAATCGAACTCATCCTGAGTTGTCAGTTATTGTTGTCACAGATGGAGAACGTGTTTTGGGTATTGGAGATCAAGGCGTAGGTGCTATTGATATTCCCATTGCAAAATTAATGCTATACACCATGTGTGGAGGAATTAACCCTTATTATACTTTACCTATTATGTTAGATGTGGGCACAAATAATAAAAAATTATTAAAAGATCCTTTATATTTAGGATGGCGACACTCTAGGATCCACGGGGCCGAGTACGATCGTTTTATTGAAAAGTTTGTTCGTGCTTTGCAAAAGCGTCTGCCCAATATTTTTTTACATTGGGAAGATTTTGGTCGCGATAATGCTCGTCGGATCTTAGAGCGTTATCAACATGAATTGTGCACTTTTAATGATGATATGCAAGGAACCTCAGTGGTGACGATGTCTGCTGTTTTAACAGCCGTTGGACAAATCGGCTCTCAGCTCTGTGAACAACGCGTTATTATTTTTGGTGCAGGTACGGCAGGGGTAGGCATAGCTGATCGATTTGTGGATAGTCTGATGCGACAAGGCGTTTCTAAACACCGTGCTCGAGAACAAATTTGGTTAATCGATCGAGAGGGTTTATTAGTACGCGAAATGACTGACCTAATGCCTTTTCAGCTGCCCTATGCCCGTGAGGCAGGGAGGGGCCAACTTTTGGAAGAAGTGGTCTCGCAGGTAAAGCCTACTATCTTAATTGGTTGCTCGGCGGTCAAAGGGGCGTTTACTGAAACCATTGTCCGTAAAATGGCAGCTCAAAACTTAAGACCTATTATTTTTCCTTTATCTAATCCTAATGAGTATGCAGAGGCCACCCCAGCCGATTTATTGGCTTGGACAGAAAATCGCGCATTGATTGCCACTGGCAGCCCATTTAGTGAGTCTATCGCCCAATGTAATAACGCATTTTCTTTTCCCGGTATTGGTTTAGGGCTTATTGCCGCAAAAGCTAAGTATTTAACCGATAATATGTTATGGGCTGCTTGCCAGGCTTTAAGCCAATGCGCACCTGTGGGCCACGATGCGCCCTTATTGCCCCCCTTGAAGGAAGCACGTAATGTAGCATTTAAGATTGCAGTGGCGATTGTAGATCAAGCAAGGCAAGAAGGGTTAGCAAGTATTAATCCGGATCTTTCCTCCGAACAAGCAGTTAAAAGTATTTTATGGGAGCCTTTTTATCGCCCTATTCGTGCCAAAAAGAAGAATTAAATTTTTTTATCCTCTTAATTGTTTTTTATCTAACTTATTTCTAAAAGCTTGACGTTGCCTCTGCTTAGTATAACACTGGCAATAACCCTTATTTTAAATGGAAAATTTGAGTGAATAATAGACAGTATTCCTTTGCAATGCTGACAGATTTATACCAATTGACAATGGCGCAAGGCTATTGGAAGTTAGGGAAGCATCAGCAACGGGCGGTATTCGATCTATTTTTTAGAGAACACCCTTTTGGAAATGGATACACGGTGTGCTGTGGTTTAGAAGCAGTCTTGCAAATGATCCCAAATTTTTGTTTTTCAGAAGAAGACACTACCTATCTTTCAATGCTAAAAGGCATAGATGGAAAATCATTATTTGCCCCAGATTTTTTGAGGGTGTTACGGGAGCTGCGTTTATCGATTAATATGAAAGCAATCCCAGAGGGAACCCTGGTTTTTCCTAAAGAACCTTTATTACGGGTAGAAGGGAGTTTGTGGGAATGTCAGTTACTGGAAACCCTCCTTCTAAACCTCATTAATTTTCCAAGTCTGATAGCGACAAAAGCGGCTCGTATTTGCCTAGTAGCAGAGGGTGATCCGGTCATTGAATTTGGTTTAAGGCGTGCGCAGGGCCCCAATGGGGCTTTAACTGCCAGTCGAGCCGCTTATGTAGGGGGAATCACTGCCACTTCTAACGTTTTGGCGGGTGAAGCTTATGGTATTCCTTTAGCAGGTACCCATGCTCATAGTTGGGTCTTGGCCTTTGAAGACGAGCGGCAGGCTTTGGCTTCTTATGCACAAGTCATGCCCAATAATTGCATTTTATTGGTAGATACCTATAACGTCATGGAGGGTATTAGGCATGCTATTGAGGTAGGTTTAGAACTAAAAAAACAAGGCTACCCCTTACTTGGGATAAGGCTTGATGCTGGCGATCTGGCTTATTTAAGTAAAGTAGCCCGTTCACTGTTAGATGAAGCGGGTTTAACGCACACAAAAATTGTTGGAAGCAATGACTTAGATGAATATGCCATTCTGAAGCTAAAAAAAGAAGGCACGCAGATTTCATTGTGGGGTGTTGGCACTCGTCTTGCTACCGCTTATGATCAACCTGCTTTAAGTGGCGTCTATAAATTGGTTGCTCTCGAAGTAGGTGAAGGAAAGTGGCACTATAAGGCTAAACACACGGATGATTTCAAAAAACAATCTCTGCCGGGTATTCATCAGGTGAGACGTTTTTCTAAAGATGATTATTTTGTGCGAGATGTTATTTATAATATTGCAGATCCAATTCCACTGCCAAGAAAACAGGAGACGGTTGAAGAACTATTAGTAGAAGTCGTCAATAATGGTCGAGTGGTTTATCCCTCGCCACCTACTTCAGAGCTTAGAAAACGGACAATTGAACAATTGAAAAAATTGCCTGCCGAGATCAAGACATTGGATCCAATACGAAAATATCCTGTTTTATTGCAAGGTCCTCCCTAAATGACTATTAAGGTATTGCTTTTATGAAATCTCGCTGGTCTTCTCGCTTTAGTTTTATTATGGCTACCACGGGTGCTGCAGTAGGGTTGGGTAATATTTGGAAATTTCCCTATATGGCGGGAGAAAATGGAGGAGGGGCTTTCGTTTTACTCTATCTCATTTTTATCATTTTAATTGGTATTCCTACCCTAATGGGCGAAATTTTAATTGGTCGGCTTGGGCAAGAAAACGCTGTTAACACTTTAAGGAAACTTGCTTTAAAGGTAAAACACTCGCCTGCTTGGGGATTATTAGGATGGTGGGGCAGTGCAGGTCTGATATTGGTTTTATCATTTTATAGTGTCATTGGAGGCTTTTCAATCGGTTATCTCGTCGTGGCTTGGACAGGGGGATTGCAAAAATTTACTTCCGCACAAGAGGTTCAGCTTTTTTGGGAAAATTTTTTAGCGGATCCTTTCAATTTGTTGTCGTGGCATACGCTTTTTATGCTGTTTACCTTAGGAGTAGTGGCGTGTGGTGTTAAAAACGGATTAGAGCGGGCTTCAAAAATTTTGATGCCTGCTTTATTTTTAGTCCTGATTATACTCATGATTTATAGTATAAAAGTGGGAGATGTGCACCGTGCGGTTCAGTTTTTATTAGTCCCTCATCCCGCAGCCCTCACCGCTTCAACAGTGATTTATGCCTTAGGACATGCTTTTTTTACGTTAGCGTTGGGAGCAGGGGCGATGTTGGTATATGGTAGTTATTTACCAAAAGATACCCGTATTGGTTCCAATATTTGTATTATTGCTGCCTTAGATGTCTTTGTAGCTTTAATAGCAGGTATAGCCATTTTTTCGATTGTTTTTGCCTATGATTTACCACTCGCCAGTGGGCCGGGGTTGATGTTTAAAATATTACCCATTGCTTTTGCCGAGATGCCAGCAGGCGAATGGTTTGGGGGGCTCTTTTTTTTATTATTATGGTTTGCTGCTTGGACTTCTTCCATTTCTATGGCAGAGCCTTTAGTGGTCTTGTTGGAGGAACGAACGTCTTTAAAACGCGGGATGGCTTCTTTGGTAGTAGGAAGTGTGTGTTGGGGCTTAGGGATCTTGGCATTGCTATCTTTTAATCTATTTCAAAATATTCGATTGCTAGGAAAATTTACAATATTTGAGGCAATGGCTGATTTAACGACGAATATTATTTTACCCCTAGGGGGGCTTTTTTTTGCGATATTTGCCGGATGGGTTTTAAAGCCTAAAGATGCTAAAGCCGGCTTATTGATGAATAGCGCATTGGCTTTTAATATCTGGCGATTTTTAGTTCGTTATGTGGCCCCCCTTGGGATTTCAATAAGCTTTATATGGAACTTTTGGCTTTAATATTCCATTAAGCATGGTTATCCCAAAGGGAGAAATTTTATTAAGAAAAATGACGTTCTTTTTTCTGTAAATAATAATTTTTTCCTCTCTCTATATAAGCCTGAAATTGTTGATTCATGGGCTTTCCACGGAGGTCCTTTGTTCTAAGCGATGCGTGAAAAGCAATCAACATGCAATTTCTTTCAAACTCTTCTTGGTATTTCTTTAGCTTAATTTGCGCGTTAATGTCATGTTTTTGCGCTAAGTGACTCAAGTTTTCCAATTTTTTTTCTAATGCCATCATAATCTGAACAGTTTCCAGTATTAAAGTCATGTCATTGGGGGATGTTGCCATTTTGAACTCCAATAAGTAAATAATATTTATGAGGTGGATATTATACGAATTTAAAGAAAATGTAAACATCCTCATTTTTTCAAAAAACGTGTAATATCACAAAGTTTTTTTCGATAAATTGCTTTATTTAAAAAGTATTGAGGATAGGTAAAAGAAGTATTTTTTAAAAGAATATTGAATATTTAAAAATAAAGTCAATGGCTTAAGGTAATAAACCACAAACTACTCGGCGACCCTCTGCCATGAGGACTGTATAGGTGCGACAAGCGGCCGCGGTATTCATGACTTCAAAGCCAATTTTATGTTCAATTAAAAGAGAGAAAATTTGCGGATGAGGGAAACGAAGGGTTTTTCCAGTACCCAATAATACCACTTGAGGATCAAAGGCCAGCATGCCTTCAAAGTCGCTAGCTAATAGGGCTTCAAAGTGGCTGGGTCGCCAGGGGGCCATTAAGTA
>Ga0206910_1132_pt1 | contig 14169 bp, 14 predicted proteins | sample Alteio_BWOrgHeat_77_FD_152949 | JGI IMG/M metagenome (GOLD analysis project Ga0206910, IMG submission 152949) | Enriched cells from forest soil in Barre Woods Harvard Forest LTER site, Petersham, Massachusetts, United States -... | ecosystem: Environmental > Terrestrial > Soil > Temperate forest >... | reverse complement strand
TATTGTTGAGTTTTTTGATTGGGATTTGCACCATGTTTTAATAAAGTCTCAACCACCTCATCCTTTCCAAGTTCAATTACGACACATAAAAGTGTATAACCCTTTTCAGTGCCAAAAGCCTTGAAGCTATAATCGCCTGGCTGCACACCTTCATCAATTTTCAATCCACGTTGATACAGCTTTTCTAAAATAGAAGCTCTACCGCTATTTAAAGCAAACATAAATAATTCTCGGTTGAGAGTCATCTTGTCCAATATATCGTTACACAATGCATCATGACCATTGCCATCAGCGTAGATTAAACATTGTTTCATGCGTAAAAGGAATTTTGAATCTGTAAACTTTTGCTGTTCCAATAGTTTGGAAAATAATTCTCTATTACCTTCAATGGCAGCAACATTTAGCCACGATGTTAAATAGATATCATCGGTTCCAGCTCTTGCAAAATCACAAACAGTCATCGCTTTTACATCTACATCATTCTGCCAATTTGTTAATGTCTTTAATGTCTCTTGATTATTTTTGGCGAATGAATCAATTGACATAACAATCATTTAGGAAGCTGCAAAGCCTGTCATAATGGCATTAACCAATTCTTTGTGAGATGAATACGTTATTGATGGAGGCTTATTTGGATCTATAAAACGCCAAGTTTGGTTCCCTGGATTGTAACCAACTGCCACAACGTGTCCGTTTGCTATCATGCTTAAAGCAATAGGTTCGTTAATATTGTTCTCATTTAATTGATTTTCTAAGTGAGAAAATAGAGTGTTTAACTGATCATTTGAATAACAACCAGTACTATGCGTTACGTGCTCTATTCTTGCTCGTTCTGAAGCTAGAGACTGCACATATGGCAAAGCACTTTTGAAATCTTGTACTAAAGGAGTATAACTCAAAAACTCACGGTGCAATCTTGTGTTAAACAAAAGCTCTATGCCGTCAAGCAACGCTTTAACATTAACAATATCTTGCTCTTCAGCAGTTAACACTTCATTTTCAAGCTTATTAATAGCCGTATTGACTGCTAATTCTAATTCGGACTTCTCTGTTGATTGCAATTCTGTTAACTGCCTATTTGGAAATTTTTCTTGTAATAATTTTTGTCTGAATATTTCACGCTGTGGAAAAACCAATTCCTTTTGTTTTTGTATAACAGCATCAAATCAATATGTGCAGCTAACTCGCCTACTGGGATCTTATCTAATTGCTCAAGGCGTTGATCAAATTTATCTAATTGATCAGTCAATATGTCTGGAATAGCCATATAGGCAACGCCATAACACATTCCATCTTCATCAGGATTAGATGGATCTGACAGCGACACCATATGCTTAATCAATTTACGAGGCGTAATAGGTATAAAGCATCTCCTCATATTCTTGAATTAAGTATAGTTGCTGTTGTAATATTTAATTTTTCAATAGAGTCAATGAGATACGGGTTCATACGATATAGATATCTTTAAGTTTCAGTGCTGCTATAAAGTTAGCTAAATCAATGCCTCGTTACGTATAATTGTTATTTTCTAATGTCACGCTTGATCTTCCTTGGCTTCGTGGGTCAATCGCAATGACATGGTGTTTTTTACTGAAATAATCGATTTGAGATTTAAAAACATCAGGCGGCATCGAGAAACCTAGTATAAATAATAAAGTCTTGCCTATACCTTTTTCTTGATAAAATAGAGTTAAATCATTGCTAATTTTAATCTGTTTAGCATGACCCGTAAGCGTAAAAAAAACAGCCATAACCAAACAAATTGGCCTTTGATAATCATAACTTAACTCTCCATGGCACTTCAGGTATAGTAGCAAAAATAGTCATTCGAACACTATAGGGTATTCGTTGAAATAATAAAAAATGTTTAAGCGGTAAAAAACGGGCAACTGTTACATTAAATTTGAACCACTACAAGCTACGGAGAGCCACAAATCATGATGCATAAAAATATTAATCAAACGGAAATATTAAAGATCATGATTGATGATGGAGGATGCACTGTTCAGGATGCGATGAATGTCGTTCGTCGCGGCGCTGATCCTGATACAAAAGGTTCAAATGGTAATTCTCTTTTGCATTGTTTAGTGAAGAGTAAGCATGGTGTCCAAGTTAAAGATCTAGTACTAAAATATCATGCGAATGTAGATATTAAAAATGCGAAAGAACTGACGCCGTTACAGTGCATACTGAACTATGGTAGTCAGTATAGCGTTGAGGATGCGATGAATTTAGTACGCTTAGGCGCTGACCCTGATACAAAAGGTTCAAATGGTAATTCTCTTTTACATTGTTTGGTGAAGGGAAGTCAGACTGCTTCGATTAAAGAGCTAGTACAAACATACCATGCTAATGTAAATATTACAGCTGCAAATGATCTGACGCCACTGAGATGGTTAATTAATAATGGTGGAACTGTTGAATCTGCGATGAATTTAATTCACTTGGGAGCTGACCCTGATACTAAAGGATCTAATGGCACTTCTCTCTTGCATTGTTTAGTGAAGAATAAGCATGATGCCCAAGTTAAAGAGCTAGTACTAAAATATCATGCGAGTGTAGATATTAAAAATGCGAAAGGACTGACGCCATTACAGTGCATACTGAACGATGGCAGTCAGTATAGCGTTGGGGATGCGATGAACTTAGTTCGTTTAGGTGCTTGTCCTGATACAAAAGACTCAAATGGTAATTCTCTTTTACATTATTTGGTGAAGGGACATCAGATTCCTTCGATTAAACAGCTAGTACAAACATATCATGCTAATGTAAATATTACCGGTGCAAATGGTCTGACGCCGCTGAGATGGTTAATTAATAATGGTGGAACTGTTGAATCTGCGATGAATTTAATTCATCTGGGAGCTGACCCTAATACTAAAGGATCTAATGGCGATCCACTTTTGCACTGTTTAGTGAAGGGCAAATATGCTGTTCAAATTAACGAGCTAGTACTAACATACCACGTGAATGTAGACACTATGAATGCAATAGGATTGACGCCGTTACAGTGCATACTGAATGATGGTAGTAAATATAGCGTTGGGGATGCGATGAACTTAGTTCGTTTAGGTGCTGACCCTGATACTAGAGGCTCTGATGGCGATACTCTCTTACGTTGTTTACAGCGACGATACCATCATACTCAGATTACAGAGCTAAATCAATTACAAGTAAAATATTCTACAAAAAAGTACCTTGAACCGAGAAATAATTTCTTGAATTTACTCTTATTGCTGGTCAATGAGAGAGAAAACAAATATTCATATCAAGAATGTTCATATTTTAAATCGTTACACATAGATATTATTTGTTATATCATTAGCTTTTTAGATTTTGAAAGTATGGGAAAATCTTGGAAAGAAGGCGTTGCCTTGACAGCAGATGCTTATAAACAGCATCAAAAAATTAAAACGATGTTTGCCACACCGGGTGGCATTAATGTTTTTCAACAAAATCATCATCAGACTAATCAACCAGCCTTTACATTCTTTAAATCCGCCCAAACGCTATGCGTTGATTTTGCAAAATTAAAGTCTCATCTAAAGCATACACAAAAACATACACTAATAGATACAATAAGAAATAAAGAGCTCACGAGTGACTCAGGGAAACAACTCAGCGAATTTAGTAAAAAATATGCTGTTGCCTATTGGAAGGAGCATTCTGCTTTATTCAATAACTCGGTAAATAAGCAAAAATTGCTTAATTGCATCAAAGATAATGAGCCATACAATAACTCAAAAATAAAATCTCAGCTTAAATTAAGATAAAATTACCACTGATGAATTTCTCTGACTCGCTAGAGTGTGAAGTCAGAGGTGTCCTTCAATAAATATTTCAAATAGTACTAATTCCTATTCCGTCGTCATAATCACTGACATCGATGGCTTTTACTCGGCAAATTGTGGGTTAAGGCTAAATGTACGATAATTTTTATTTTCAGATTCAGTAGTTAACGGGATAGCATCATTGGCAAAGAAACCGTGCTGTTTAATAAGAGAAATATTTTTTTTAGATAGTTGACGCTTTTTTAAATAAGAAATTAAATTATTCAGTGAAATATTTGCTTCTTCATGCAGCATGGCTTGTTGAATGGAGGCATTGCCAAGAATACAAAAATTACCTAACCAATTGAAAGTAACAAATAAGCTGCCATAAAGAGTACCTTCATTAATGTTGTACAAATTATTTTGGGAGATAACTCCTTTTGCAGCTGTTGCCATAGCAGTTGCTGCTAATGCACTGCTTGCAATAAGTATCATTGCATTTATGGCAAGTATAGGGCGTTCTTTTATTTTTTTGTATACGCTGAAGTAAATTGTTCTAAAATCTAATCCATTGATAGCAACTTGCATAGAAGAAGCAATGCCAGGTAAAAATGCAATGAGTTGTTTAGATGAGTCATTAAGGCCATCTAATTGATTTTTACCGGAAATCATTTTTGTAATGATATTAATTCCGTCGTAACCCTTTTGGCCATTCAACATGTAATAAGAGTATGCTAATGTTGCTGACATTGTGAAATCAAAAATATTGGCAATATTATTAGTTAGCCATGTTTGTGCTGTGATTGGCTTAAATAATGAAAAATTGAAATCTTCTTCACTTTCATTCTTTTTCTTTATTTCTAAGGCCCTATTGTAAATGATTTGAATCAAAATTGCGGCATTATTTTCAGTAATTTCAGTTTCTTTCATTTCTCTGAGTAATTGATCGATTAAAGGATAATGCTTTGTATCTATGCGTTCCAATTGCTCGAGTAATTCATTTTGAAATTGAGCATCTTCATTAAATGTATTGTAGAAACGCTCAAAAAACGATGACGTACCTGCATATCTCCTTGCGCCATAAGCAAGTAATTGAAAAAGCGCCATACAAATGGCAAGTGTCAAATCAAGTTCAATGAATGCGTCGTAGGATAATGTTGCTGCTGAAAGTGCAGCGGAGGCAGCAAGCAGCAAATAGAGGTTTGTTTTAAAGAATGTTAAAGGATCACTATAGCATAGTACTAAATCATTTTTAATTTTGTATGTTGCATCAGATAAATATTTGGCATTCGTTAAGGAATTGGTTGCTAGAGCAGCGAATCCAGTGACAGCGGAAAAAAATTTATTACTTGTTGACATGCTTTGCCACCAAGCAGCACTTAATTCGCTGACCTTTTCTCCAGAGGGAAACATGACGGCATACATTGTGCTAGGTAATGCGGTCACAATACTTGTGGGATAGAAAATGATAGATGAAATATTATTTATAACGAATGATGCGGTATTGCATAAACCACTGTATATTTTGTTCCTGTTTGAGCACATGAAATTTTCTATCCTGTAAAATTAGTCCGTCCACCGTTCGCCCTGAGGTGGGCGTGTTTTTTGCGCCCGTCTCTAAGGGTAGATCGAATTATATAGTCTATGTGATTTAGTTTATGTGATTTTTATACAGAGTATATAAAGAATAATCGGTTGCATAAAATAGTCATTGTTGTGTTATAATTCCCTCACATCATACTAATTGTATAAAAAATATACTATAACGCAATCGAGGAAAAGACCACTATGTTTAGCAGCGACCAAGAAAACATCCCTGTAGAAATCGGAAAACGAGCTATGCTTCGTTTAACTCTTTTAAACAGAAAAAATGGCTTAAGTTTTAGCGATTTACAAAAGAAATATTTAGGGACTAGTTCTAGACTGTCTGCTGTGCATATGGATAACGAATATTATAATCATCGCGATTTAACACAAGCTCGTATCCAATATTTTGATTCTCTTTGTTCGTTCTACAATGAGCCAGTGAAAAAAATTTACCATATGCATAAATTAGACTTAGAGACCACTCAATATAGATTAATGGGGGTACCTAGTTACAATATAGGCCCATTACAAGTTTATAACGATATGGCCATGGATTTGAATTTGGCTACAATAGAAGAAATTATATATTGTAATGATAATGATGTAGTTTTTCCTACTTATAAAGATGATAAAGTTCAAAACGGTCGCTTTCTAGTAAAGGCTAAAATTGGACAACTTTATTTCGAATTTTGTCCTACGGGAAAAGATTGTTTTGTTCTAGAGTTATACTTAATCGATAAACAAAATAAAAAACGATACCCATTGTTTAAAATTGCAAATGAGCGGTACGGTTTCTTTTGTTTCGAACATATTTTGCCAATCAAGTTGCACTCATTTAATAGTAGCGGCACAGATCTAGGGGCGTCGCTTGAGAAATATAATGAAGAAAGTTATAAACTTTTAAATCAGCTTCATGGATTAAATTGTATACTAACAAATTTATTGTTAAATAAAGGTATTACATTAAATGATATAACGTATTTAAATAATTTCACTTCGGATATAAACTTACTTAACCAATTTTGGAAGGCGGATCTGAAAATAACACCTACATATAAAAATGAGTATTTTTGGCACTGCGGCGCTATTAACTTAAATGAGTTAAACTTTCTCAATATTAATAATGATATTTTGGGTCAATCAAACTCCCCCGATATTAAAACGGATACGTTGGGTCAATCAAACTCCCCCGATATTAAAACGGATACGTTGGGTCAATCAAACTCACCCGAGATTAAAACGGATACGTTGGGTCAATCAAACTCTCCCGAGATTAAAACGGATACGTTGGGTCAATCAAACTCTCCCGAGATTAAAACGGATACGTTGGGTCAATCAAGCTCACCCGAGATTAAAACGGATACGTTGGGTCAATCAAGCTCACCCGAGATTAAAACGGATACGTTGGGTCAATCAAACTCTCTCAATATTAAAAATGATAATGAAATTACGTATTCAAAAAAGGATGGTACGTATGTCCTACTGGATACGGACAATTTTTTCCATAACCTCTTTGACAGCTTACAATCAAAACAGGCTTACTTTTTCGGTAATTATCAAATTTATAAAAATAATGAAACCCTTTCTTTAAATAAGGGATCTGGTACACCTGGTATTGTTTTTAAAAGAAATCCTGGAACAGTGATGGTGTGTAACAACATTAGTGCAGACAGTTCAATTTCGAAAGAAGTACAAAATAGTACAGAGAGCAAAAATATCACTCGTGATCAAATCTCATATCAAATCTGGAACATGCAGAAAAACTTTTTAGAAAGCGAATTGAAACAAGCTAATGAGTTTCTACTATTTATATCACGTAAAAGTGAAGATCAAATAATTATCAATATCATAATGCTATTAAACAGCTTGACTGAACAATTAAAATTTAATGGGATATCGTTAAATGCTGCGCAAGCTAAGGCCAAGACTATCATCAATGTTGCTAATCTCACTCCAGCGCAAGCTCTCTATTTAAAACAAGCAATTTTAGGCGATGAGTCACTGGATTTTCTTAAAAAAGAAACAACAACAACAAGTGTGGTAAGTGTGGGAACTTTATTTAATTCTTTATTCGGTAATAACTCTTCTTCATTCCGCAATAACTCTTCTTCATTTGATGATATAAATAAATTATTGGATGCTAAAATAGCTCAAGCAAAAAATAGTAACCTAATGGATCAAAATTCCACTGTCAATAACAGTACTATTATCAATGACATTACAATTGCTAATAACAGTAATTTACAATTACCCACATCCAATATCGTTAATAACAATAAGCATGGTATCATTTCTGTTCCTTCTGTTAATACAAATGCAACAAAACAATCTTTGCCTCCAGGCAATGGCAATGCTGCAATCGTCAATAACAAGGATAAAAAATCTTCTGTTCTTTCATCCGCCAAGCCAGTGCCCAAACAACCAGATTGTGATGTAAATGGAACCCCATACGATTTTATTTGCCCTATTACACTAGAGATTATGAACGATCCAGTAAAATGTCAGTTGGATGGTCGAAATTATGAACGAAATGCAATTGAACAGTGGCTAAAGACGAATGGAACATCTCCGTTGACTCGTACCAAGATGAAAGATGGGCAATCTATTTTAGATGTGTTAAGCGCAAACCAGGAGTTGAAAACAGCTATAAACAATTTTAAAGATGACAAGCAACTCTCTGCTACCAAAACTGCTACCAAAATTTTCAAATGCTAGCTAGCAGCAGTATTGATCAGTAACAATAACAATCAGCCTCTGATGCTATTAGCAAAAGGGGCTGAGATGCAAGCCATTAAGTATTACAATTTAAAAAATTCGACTGACTCAATTTGAATTCTGTTCCATGAGATCAGCTAATTGTCTTCTAAATTGAGGCCCATAAAACACAGCACCAACAGGTATTTTATTTTCTAGCCTTTCAGAAATTTTATAAGCCCACTCTGGTCCAAAGCCACCGCAGAGTTCAATCATTTGGTATCCTTCATTGACTAATTGTTCTGCAACATCTAAAGCCATTTCTTTGTTTGCCATGTTGATACCTACGGCTTTAAAACGATAGTTATCTTTTTGCGTAGAAACGGTATTCTCTTGAGGAGAAAATCCCGGTGAAAGAAAAATAAATGCAAAAGAGTTAAATGTCATAACTTATCTCCGTGTATAATTAAAAATGGAAATTAGAATTAAAATATTTATACGACAGTTTCCACTGCTGTTTGAGAAGAAGTGCCTGACGTCGGCGTACCTGTGAGTATGTGCCAGTGAGAAATTATACCAATCAGGCCAGGTTATGCAAACCACCTTTTATCAAACTCGGCCGTAAACGACCGAAACCCCATAGGCAAGGACCTGCCGCAAGCGGCAGGGTTTATTAAGATAAATCAGGAGTTCCCGCTAAAAAACGCGAGAACTCCTTGAATGTTTATATGCTGCACAAAAGCAAAGCTTTTGCTTGCACCAAAGGGGGAGAATCGCGGTTCTCCCCCTTTGGAAACCCTCATCACGTAAGGTCAGCGGGAACCGCTGTAGATTGATTAAAATAGCTTTGCTAATTTACGCAAGAGCGTGACTACTTTCCAAGAACGAGAATTAAGAGTTGCGGCTAAGGTTTGATGAAGTTGCTTAAGCTCAATCTGTAAATTTTCATTATGTTGTTTTTGATTTTCTAGTACTGAACAAAGTTGTGTATGCTGAGTTTGCAAAGCTTTATTTTGTTGCGTTTGAGTAAGCAAATCATGCTCAAACTGGCGAACACGAGCACTTAAGGGAGCTAAAGAAGCTCCAATATCTCTCGTTCCCTTGTTGCGAATTCGATTGATAGTGTGCGGCCAAGAATGAAAAGCAGATTGAATGTTGTTGATACTTAATATCTTGGGATTTAATCCTGCTTGCCGAAAAGCTAAATTAACAGAGAGTTGATCGCGGCGTGAATAACGTAATACATGAGCGTGCCATATTTCAAGCATGTTTTTAACCGCAAGATTACGATGATCACGCAGTAATATTGCAGTCCAAAATGCCTTTTCTTCTAAAACCTCAGGATAATCTAAAGCGTAATGATTTAATTGTTCAAAGATGCGATTTTGATCATCTAAGCCTAGCTGTGAAACCGCCAAAAATTCATCCAAAACTGATTCACGAAAGCTATGCTCTGGCAGGCAAAATCCGGTTTCTAATAAATTGTGTTCGAAGAATTGCTCGGGTTTTTGTTTTAAAAGAACACTATTATCAATATAGAGTGATGCATCAAATTCGTTGAGATATTGATAGGGCAAAATTTTCAAGCTTCTTTGGCTGCGAATGTGATCAGAATGAAACATCTTCTTGATAGGCTGTATTTTCCAACTATTGCTACGCAGCTCAGCATTATCTGTCAGACAAATGAAAGGAATAGTAGATTGATCAGCAATCGGTTGTTCATTTAATTCTTCATAGTCACCAACTAATATGGTGTAGACGCAAACGTTTCTTGGTGGCAGTAAGTTTATTTTAATATCTGAAATATTCACCTGTGTTCCTTGTGATTAGAGTTACGGCGCTTCAAAATATACAGAACTGATGTATTGTATTTCGTTCAAATTTTGATAATCAAGCAGCTTCCACAGAATTTCCCGCTAAAAAACGCGAGCACGTCTGGACAATACCTAATATGTGTTCAATTGTTATGCAAATGTATGATTGAAAGTTATTTATAGCGGTTACAAAAATGATATTCATGTTCCGTCCACCCTTCGAAACGGGTTAACAGACCTAAGTATTTTTCCAAAAAAGTGTTATGCTATGCCACGTTTCGGGTATGTAAGACTCCTTTTTATTATTAAGCGGTATATGCTATGAATCAGTTTGTATCAAACGCCATGTCAATGGGGCTGTCCTTTGATTTTCTCAATTTACGTGAAGGTTTATCTAAAAATCTTGCTTCATTAGGTTATAACAGGATGACGCCAATTCAAGCACAAAGTTTGCCTGTCATGCTGAATAATGATGATGTTATTGCGCAAGCCAAAACGGGAAGCGGTAAAACAGTAGCGTTTGGTTTGGCGTTATTGAATCGTTTAAATATCGAAATTTACGCGGTACAAGCTTTAATATTATGCCCCACGCGTGAATTAGCAGAGCAAGTCAGTCAAGTATTACGCCAGCTTGCCCGTTTACTGCCAAATGTGAAAGTGCTTAACTTATCCGGCGGGATGCCGCTGAAACCGCAGCAAGATTCGCTCAGACATGGTGCACATATTATTGTGGGTACACCCGGACGTATACAAAAACACTTGGATAATAAATCATTATCGCTGAATCGGCTGCAAAACTTGGTGTTAGATGAAGCAGACCGCATGTTAGATATGGGTTTTTTTGATGCGATACGAGACATCATTATGTTGTGTCCTAAGCAAAGACAAACACTGTTATTTTCAGCAACGTACCCATCAGAAATTCAGCAAATAGCTCGTGAATTCATGCGTGGTCCGAAAAAAATTGTGGTACAAGAAACTGATAATGAATTGGATATCGAGCAAATTTTTTATGAAACAAATCATCCAGAAAATAAATTTGTGTTATTAAAAAAAGTATTACTACATTTCAAACCTGCATCTACGCTGATTTTTTGTAACACTAAAGAGCAAACAACCCAGTTAGCAAATTTGCTAAGCAGGGAAGGGTTTAGTGCAATTGCACTGAACGGCGACATGGAGCAGGTTGATCGTGATAAAGCTATCATACGGTTTAAAAATCAAAGCTGCTCTATTCTAGTTGCGACGGATGTGGCAGCGCGTGGTTTGGATATTAAAGAATTACCGGCAGTAATTAATTATGAATTAGCATTCGAACAGGATGTGCATGTTCACCGTATCGGACGGACTGGTAGAGCGGGCAATAAAGGATTGGCGCTTAGTTTGACCATTCCGGCAGATGCGCAGCGGCTTTGTCTTATCGAAGAAAATTTAAAACACGCAGTGACATGGGGAAATGCCAGTGAATTAAATACTAAAGGCAGTAACATTTTGTCGCCTGACATGGTTACATTGATGTTAAGCACTGGACGGAAAGATAAAATTCGTCCAGGTGATATTTTGGGCGCACTGACAAAGGACGCTGGATTGGCAGGCGACAAGATTGGAAAAATTGATATCACACCGCTTTATTCTTATGTAGCTGTGCATAAAAGCCAGGCTGAAAAAGCATTTAATTATTTTCAAACTGGAAAATTGAAAGGCCGATGTGTGAATGTAAGACGATTAAAATGAAGGTGTAAACATGCAAACAGGTATTGTTAAGCGTTTTAATAAAATTAAAGGTTATGGTTTTATTGCACCAGATAATGGCGGTGCAGAAGTATTTGTGCATTTTTCTCAAGTGCAAATGTCGGGATACAAAGAATTGAAGCCAGGACAACATATTAGTTACGAATTAGAAACAGGTGAGCGCGGAGAATTTGCGACACAAGTGAAGATTCTTTAGCTCGGATAAAAAGATGGCAGCTGTAAAACAAGCTGCCAAATGCAAATATTGAATAATGTTATTTGTTATCTTTACCCATACATTCCTGTACGCATTCTTTATCCTTGCTATGTTCGCAATGTTCTTTGCAATATGACATGCTATGTTGATGTTTCTTGCAATGACATTCACAGTGATGTTTGCAGGATTCAGATGGGCATTCATGAGCATAAGAAATGACAGGCATGGCTATGAAAGCACTGGCTGCTAAAATTGATGCAACTGACAAGAATGATTTCAATCTGTTCATCGTAATTCTCCTTGAAATAAGTGAAAGAATATTCCATTTAAAAATTAATTATATCAAAATTTTAGTAGAATCAATAGGGTCTGTTGACATATATAGGACTTACGCATTGATAGTATGAGGGGTGATAGATGCTTGAGAAGTTAAAATAATTATTGTTATCATTAGGTTATGAATATATATAATAAAAATCTTTAAGCCGGGTGATAAAATATATATAAGACGAGGAACCAACTTATGCAATTCATAAAACGAGTTAGCAAATATTCCTTATTACACTACTATTGTATTATCTTGCTTGCCGTAATACCGATTACCTCTCATGCGCAGGCTATTAGCATCATAGATATCTCACCGCATGATCTGTTGGTTGATCCAGCTATCGTAATGACGCCATCTACCATGCAGCCTGATTGCCATACATATACAGGATGCGGAATCATTGTTGTAAACCAATATCATTATCAAAAACCTAAGTATCACAAGCCCAGGCGGCATCGAGTTTATTACTGCGATTGAGAGTAGGAGAATAGGGCAAGAGAATGATGCTTGACTCAATAACAAGTTAGTTGACATCTATTGTTTAATCTGACGTAGTAAATGACGAGTTCGAACAAATGATAGATTATGAGTTACTTTGATCATGACTAATGCTGTAATAATAAGCAGCGTAAAATTAATAATACAAATAAAGAAAAGCGATAGTAGCCAGCTTAATTGTAATGAAAGAAGATAAACCAAACACATTCCATTAATAGATAGCCAGATAGACGTTAATAATATGCCGGCTATCAGATGTAGAATTAATAAATTGATTACACTTCTACCTGCAATTTGCGCTTCTATTTCAACAAGCGAAATAAAATTTGGAATGATTTTAAATAAGGAAAATAAAATAGTAATAACATCAAATATGAATTTGCTTATATGGTTTCGTTTGTTAGTCATTCTATTCCTTTACTTGTTACGTTATTTACGTATTAAATATCCAACAGCCATTCCGACTAACAGTGCTATCCCTAATGATTGTATGGGTTTTTCAATTGTATAATTAGCAATATTCTTTTTTACTTCCTTAGTTTGTCCTTTTACATCATCGATAGAGTCTGCCCATAGCTCAGTAGCTTTATCTTTTAAATTATCAGAAGCTTCCTGTATGGCAGCTTTGATTTTGTCTACGTCATCTGAAAAATCAGTATTATTATGATGGTGAGTATGCTTATGTTTTAATGTAGTCATGACAAATCTCCATGTTTAATATCATGTATTTACCTATTTATAGTTATCTATTTAAGTATTATACCTCTCTTTATTTTGATATTTAGATTTTTAATTATAACTTGTTGATTATTCATTATTAATAAAAGAGAAAATGATTAATGAAAGAGAAGTCATTTTTTACAGATTCGCGTATATTTTCCTAGGTAAAGTAGATTATCTATATTCTAAAAGGGTACCAAACTACCAGTGCGTTAAACTGTCGTATGCGACTCAGTAGTTTGGCATTAATTTTAAACTATTTTTCTGAAACACTATATCAGTTATTATTGCATTATTTATTGCACTATAAAGTAATTTAGTGAAAAGTCATAGCATTTAACTGAAACTGTATCATTACCAATTTTTAATGATAAATCAACCGGATTGATGCCAGCAAAAGTTGATTGTACTTCTCGATAGCAAACTTGCTTTTTGCCATTTACGTCTATGAAATAATAATCTGATTTTGTTGTATAGGTAGTTGTGCCGGGTAAAACATAATCAGTACCTGATTGAGTGACAACAACGGGTTCACCTGAGATCGTCATTTTTGTAATAGTTGATGTATTAGCGGCTGGCGTATTAGTAGTTGGTGTATTAGTGATTGATGTATCAGTAGTTGGTGTTTCAGCAAATGCATTCAAGCTGAGGATCATAAAAATTGATACCGTAAGGCTTAATAAAATCGATTTCATTTTATCTCTCCTTAAATTTTTGTATATATGATTTTATTATATCATTATCAATATATAATACTTTCGCATACTAAATATTAAAAATAAGTATTAACCCTTAAATTATTTTAAGTTA
>Ga0206910_1129_pt1 | contig 14361 bp, 16 predicted proteins | sample Alteio_BWOrgHeat_77_FD_152949 | JGI IMG/M metagenome (GOLD analysis project Ga0206910, IMG submission 152949) | Enriched cells from forest soil in Barre Woods Harvard Forest LTER site, Petersham, Massachusetts, United States -... | ecosystem: Environmental > Terrestrial > Soil > Temperate forest >... | reverse complement strand
TTGTAGAATTGGGTGACCATATGATCATGCCCAACCATGTTCATGGTATTATTATTATCAACAAACCACCCACCACCGTAGAGACGCAAAATTTTGCGTCTCTACATACACAGGACCCACATGCAGGAAATCATTTCGGCCCACAATCTAAAAATCTTGCCTCAATATTGCGCGGTTACAAAATTGGTGTTACAAAATACGCGAGACAAAACAACATTACATTTAAGTGGCAACCACGTTTCCATGACCACATCATACGCAACGAAGAAGCGTACAAAAAGATCAGTATGTATATTGTTACCAATCCATACAGATGGAAAGACGATATGTTTTACAACGAAAACCCGCGACCGCAACTGGCCAATTAAATAATTCTTACGTTCTCATTCACAGAACACCTAATTTTGCAGTTGCATGTTTTTGTCGGTCGCGTCATTAAATTCCGGGAGTAATGGTAATTGCTATTACGTAGGCAACAGTAAGGAAGCTGTGCTAATAGATGCCGGGATCTCCTGCAGAGAAACAGGCATACGCATGAAACGCCTGGGCCTGTCCATGCAGAATGTAAAGGCCATATTCATTACACACGAGCATACGGACCATATAAAAGGAATGGACGTAATGGCACACAAGTACCAGGTACCTATCTATATCACCGAAAAGACCTTAAATGGTGGCCGCCTTAAACGCAATAAAAGGCTGTGGGTGCATTTTAATGCCGACGAGCCTATAAGAATAGGCGAGATGATAATTCATCCATTCTCAAAGTTCCATGATGCGGCAGACCCTCATAGCTTCTCCATTGAATATAATGGACTAAGAGTAGGTGTATTCACAGATATCGGCTCTGTGTGCGAGAACCTTATCGCGCATTTCCAACAGTGTGATGCAGCATTTCTGGAAGCCAACTACGATGAAGTAATGCTGGAGCAAGGCAGCTATCCCATCTATCTAAAAAACCGCATCCGTGGCGGACATGGGCATTTATCGAACAGGCAGGCATTTGAACTCTTCACGGCCTATAAACCTAAGTTCATGAGCCACTTATTTTTATCCCATCTTTCGCGAGAGAACAATGACCCGACACTGGTACATGACCTCTTTTACAAGCATGCCAAAGGCACGAATATCGTAGTGGCATCAAGGTATAAAGAAACTGATGTGTATCGCATATCGCGGTCAGGTACAGAAGTCGCTTCACCACCCAAAGCCATGCAGGCATCTTTGTTCTAGCAGGTTTGTGTTCCATATCTATATCATCCTATGGATCTCCCCATTGAGGCCCCTTAGGAAACCGTATCATTGATACTATCATCTGAAAAACGATCTTTCCTATATTCTTTATTTCATTGAAGCTGCTTTCAACCTTTTATGATAAAGTGAGTAGGAAGCAAATAGTACTGCCAGAAATATGAACATGAATGCCCAACCGCCTTTGTGTTCTGGGTCTGGGTGACAGTAAGTGGAATACATTGCTCCTATAAGATCGTATGCAAGCCCTGCATAGGCCCATTCCTTTATCCTAGAGAAACCAGGAATAAGAATGGCTATGCCACCCAATATCTTTGCAACACCGAGGAAGGGAATGATATATACCGGGTAGCCGAGCCTGGTCATAAAGTCAACTGCTTCTTTCATGCAGATGGCGTCCGGAATGGCAGTGAATATCATGAATCCAGCGAATAAAACAGTAACGATCCAGTAAGCGATGTTTATTTTTTTCATTGTTATGATGGTTTTAATTTTTGTCTAAAATAATACATTATTGTAAGAGACTCTTCCAGTCGATCGACAGATTGTTCAATGCCTTCTAATACCCAGATCCCTAACTACCATTTCACTAATAGTAACAGTACTAGTTCACTTGTGCGGTATTGTTTGCCATGTTGTAGTATTAATTTAAGAAATGATCTTTGCAAGGTATTCATCAAGCTGATCGAAGGTGCCTTTAAATCCTTGTTCCATATTTGGCCTTATAGAATTGAATACATTTATTTGTTCTTCAGTAGCGTTGATCGGTCCACCTTTCAAAGTAAAGGTAGTCTTGCCGTCTTGCTCTGTGAGCGTAAGTGTATTCAGTACTTCCAAAGGATAATTTGGTAACCATGGATTAGGGGTTATGCCACCTTGTTCATCAGAAAAGGAATTGACGAAAACTACCCGCTCAGGCGCCACTATCTCATGATAAACAAAGCGTCCCCACATAGCTTGTCCGTTAGGGGATCTCATGCAATAAAGAAATAAGCCGCCGGGGCGCAGGTCTAGCCTCGCTACTTCCATGGCAAAGCCTTTCGGTCCCCACCAGTGTGCCATATGTTCGGCCTCAGTGAATACTTTGAATACTAATTCCCGCGGTGCGTTGAATTCCCGCGATATAACTATCTCATTCAGATCTGTTTTGCTCATAACCCTTGTCGTTTATCGTTTTTTATAAAAAATAGTTTAGCTTATTTATGGACCTTTCCTTTTTTCTTGTTTTTTGCTTGTAATTCCATCAGGTAACTATCAAGCGCATCCAGCCTGTCTTCCCAAAATTTTCGATATTGTTCTATCCAGTCCGATACTTCGCTTAGTCTATCCAGTTTAGCTTCGCAGTAGCGTTCCCTGCCTTGCTGGGTCACCACCAACAAGCCACATTCCGTAAGGATCTTCATGTGTTTGTAAATAGCTGCGCGGCTCACGTCGAAATGCCCGGCTACGGAATTAACATTGAGCGACTCATGCGCTATCATGTTCAAGATCTCCCTTCTCGTCGGATCTGCTATTGCCTGAAATACGTCTCTTCTCATAAAATAAAACCTTTATCGCTCTTCTTTTACTGTACTACTGACGCGTTACTCCAATATGCTGCATTGGTACCCATTTGATATAAGCACGCCAATTATCCTATCTGGCATTATGTTAGCTCCTTCCACTCTCAATATGTTATCACAATCGTCCAGGTCAAAATTTATTTTATGTAGCGGGAACCCTTGCGACAAAACCGAAAGAAGCATTGCTGCATCTTGTTGTTGCTCCACATTAGTTTTAAAAACCTCTACCATATCAAATATTCAGCTTGCGGATAAATATGAAACCTTTCGGTTGCAAATATATATGAAACCTTTTGGTTTCTCAAAATCTTTCTTAAAATTCATTACCCTGTTCACAGTAATTTTGCATCACACCATGTATATTACCATCTGGGTCTGCAAAAAATGCTAGCCAGCCTATAGTGGGGATGGCACGTTTGAGCTTTACTATCTTCCCTCCAGCATTTTCGATATGTACCATCGTTTCATCTATATTTTCAACAGATATAGTATTGATAATGGGTTGCCCTTGACCGACTTTTTGCATTATTGCCCCGTTTATGCCCAGTTCATTCTCATCGCCTGTTGTGGCCAAAAGATATGGACTGTCCCCAAATTGCCGGAATTTCCAGCCAAAAACCTCTGTAAAGAAACCCGCGCATTTTTCGGGGTTATCAGATGGTATCTCGAAATGTACTACCCTGTTGCTCACTTTTGTGAATTTTTGTCGTAATTAAGCATCCATTTTATCCCGAACTTATCTGTGAACACCCCAAAGGTCGCCCCCCAGAATTCTTCTCTTAAAGGATGAATTATTTTTCCACCATCCGAGAGCTTTGAAAAAAACACATTTATCTCCTCCTCACTGCAACAATTAAGCGAAAGCGACATGTTAGTGCCCATATGAAATCCGTCCGGACCAATCATATCAGACCCCATGACCAGCAAGCAATCCTTTGTCAGTGATGCGTGCAATATCTGGTGTTTCATAGCCGCAGGGCATTGTTCTTCTATTGGTGACCCCTCTACTGTTTGCATTGCTAATTCGGCTCCAAGACAGTGTTTGTAGAATGTCATTGCCTCGCGGCAATTCCCGTTGAAATTCAAATATGGATTGATCTGTGCCATAAATAGTACGTTTGTATTTAAAGGATGCTGACACAAACTTACTGCTCATCAATGACTTCGAGAGGGTGCAAACACGCCATTTTAAGGTGTTGATTGCGACAGGTCTTTTCTTTAATTTTACTGAATGAAGCAGAAACATGTATCCATACTTGTACCGCGCGGCGCCGCCGCTCTTAGCTGCATAGAAGGTCCATTTATATTGTTCAATAAAACGAATGAATTCCTGGAGGGTATGGGCCGCCCGCCAATGTTCCGCGTGCAACTCGTGGGACAGACCAATGAGCCGCAAGTGTATGATGGTATGTTCACTGTGAGCCCCAATGCTGCTATTGCCGATGTGCATAAGACAGACCTGATCATTATCCCGGCTGTGAACGGGGATATGAAAAAAGTAATAGAGGCAAACAAAGACTTTTTGCCCTGGATCGTAGAACAACATGAAAAGGGATCGGAGGTTGCCAGTCTTTGTGTTGGCACATTTCTACTTGCATCTACGGGTTTGTTGAATGGCAAGAAATGCTCTACCCATTGGATAGCAGAAAACCAATTCAGGGATATGTTCCCAGATATAACCCTCGTGTCCGACAAGGTAATAACCGATGAAGAAGGCATTTATTCAAGTGGTGGTGCAAGTTCTTTCTGGAATCTTCTTTTGTACCTGCTGGAAAAATATATTGATCGTGAAATGGCTATCCGCTTCGCAAAATATTTTGAGATCGAGATAGACCGGACAAGACAGTCTGCATTCATTATGTTCACCGGGCAAATGGTGCATAAAGACGAACCCATCAAGAAGGCGCAGGAATTCATCGAAAAAAATTACCAGGATAAAATAACTGTGGAGCAACTCACATCTATGTTGGCCTTGGGCCGCAGGAACTTTGAGCGCCGGTTCAAAAAAGCAACTTCGAATACTGTTGCAGCATACATACAACGTGTAAAGATCGAGGCTGCCAAGAAAAGCCTGGAACTATCGCGGGAGAATGTAAATGAAGTAATGTATGGTGTTGGGTATTCTGATATCAAGGCATTCCGGACCACTTTCAAAAAGATCACAGGGTTATCCCCGTTGGAGTATCGCAACAAATACAACCGTAATGCACAGTTAGCGATATGATCGCTTCTTTGCTCTACTTACCCCAGGAACTTTCATTGCGTTCTTAATGCACTGTTAAGCAATACCAAAGCTATTGTTAAGCCTTTCAAGATATTTTCGTGGCGTAAAAGGCGGTTGCATCTTTGTATCAGCAAAAGCAGTTAAAGATCCCCAAATTTTACTCCCCAAATAACTCAACAGAATAAAAGGCCTCCACAAGGGGCCTCTCGCCTTTTATACAAGTGTCCCTTTTACAGTTTGAAATGTGTAACAAGTTTATACAAGCCATCTTGTTCAGCATCCCGCCTTAGCAATGTGAGCGTATCCGCGATAAACTTATTCTCGTATTTTTTGTCTTTGAACAAGCTCCAGATCTTTTCGGTGTTTGTTTTTGTCATGCCTCTTGCTATAGTTATATGCGGCTCTTTGTGAAAGAGCATCTTAGCGCTCTTGTCTATGGCGCTGCATAATTTCAACGCGGGATATATTGCTTTCTGTATCTCAGCAAAAAGGCTTTTGGGCTTGGGGTTTATATATACAGTGCCGGACGAAGGGAAGCAACCATAGTCTTCCAGCCATACAAATGAAGTGCGCACTTTTCCTTTCAGACTTAACTTTATGGCATTTATTATGCGGTCCTCATTCAATAAATTGCCCGAAAAATTTATTAATGATATATGCGGTAAAGAATGCTTGCCGGGAAAACTTCCTACTAGGTCGGAGACCTTTTTCTTTGCATAAGTAACGTCGTTCGATACAGTAACATCGGGGTCCATTACCAGTAAGTATTCCCCATACAATGCAGGTACTTGCATTGAGAATAATGATGATTGTAAAGTGGCGGTATCGCTCATTCAGACGCCTTAGTGTCCCCTAAGTTATTTTATTATTCCCAATATCCAAAATGCAAGCGCTTTATGCATCGTGCGAATTTTATAATGTTGTTTTTTGTGTTAGTGCGCCAAGACCCACTAAAATACTCGTCTAAAAACCAGCAGCAACGCATTTGAATAAATTTGAATTTTTTGGTGCGAATCCGTTGTATTGTAAATAAATACGTGGTATTCAATGAATTTGCTTCAAATAATTTGGATACTTCGCTTTGTTAATTAATTTTGTCTCTTACAATATTTTATTCAAAATCCAGAGCAGTGGCGTACGAAAACAAAAATTTTGGTGACAACAACAGAGGTGATAACCGCAATGAGAGTTTGTTCAGCAAGCGCATAAAAGCGGGAAAGAGAAGGACCTATTTCTTCGATGTCCGCTCTACCCGTGGTAACGATTATTTTATTACCATCACAGAAAGCAAAAAACGCTTTGATGACAATGGCTATGACAGGCATAAGATGTTCCTTTACAAAGAGGATTTCAACAAATTCCTGGCTGCCTTGACCGAAACTATTGGGTACGTGAAAACTGACCTGATGCCTGATTTTGATTTTGACGCCTACAATCACGATCAGGAAAGTGAGGAGGCAGTTATAACAGCAGTCTCTGCCGAAGAGACCCCGGCCCCTGTGAGCAGTTCTGATGAAAGCAGTGTTGACGACTGGAAAATCTAAGTAGTTCAAAATATTTTTCTTGAAAGCTCTTACATTTTGTAGGAGTTTTTTTTTGTCTTGTTTTTAAAAAATATTGTATGAAAACGAACAAAGAAATGGGCTTCAAAGCGCGCGGCAATAGTTTTAAATATGCTTTCAATGGCATTTACCTTCTGTTCAAGGAAGAACCTAATGCACGCATCCATTTTGCTGCTACTATAGCAGTAATAGTGGCTGGCATCCTGAAACGGTTGCCGCCACAACAATGGGCGCTTATCACTATTGCCATTGCTATGGTGTGGGTGACAGAAGCCCTTAATACTGCTATAGAAGACCTTTGTGATCTTTATACCAATGGCACTTACCACCCTAAGGTAAAAGTGATAAAGGATGTAGCTGCCGGAGCTGTTCTGGTAGCTTCCATCGCGAGTGTGGCGATAGCTGTGGCGGTCTTCTTTTTTTGAACTTAATAATGATGTGGCTGCATTTGTCATATCCTGTTGCGAGGTTGAATACTTTTTACGAATTATTATTTTATTGATCACACTGTCCGTGTACCTTTGCGGTCGTGTCAAGAATTAAGGCATTCACCAGATCAAACTTAAAAGTCAATGAACAGCGTTTATTATGTAGAGGACAGTATCTCGATACAGGAATTGGTGCGGCATAGCTTGTCAGAAAAGTTTGAAGTGCACACTTTTAACAATTGCATGGAGGCTCTTACTTTTATTGAGGCTGGCAATATACCTGATATAGTGATCACTGATCTTGATACGCCTGTAATGACCGGCTTTGAGCTGTTGGTGAAGCTTAAGGCAACTGATTTTTTAAGGGCCATTCCTGTGATGGTACTGTCTGGTGAAGAGAGTACGGACTCGAGAATAAAGAGCCTTGAGGCCGGAGCCGATGATTACGTTGTGAAGCCTTTCAACCCCCTGGAACTGCAGGCGAGGATAAATAATATACTTAAGCGGGTAGGGAAATGATGTACACACATCACCCGAATAACATTTGAACATCCTGAAGATCCGACGGACCTGTTTTGTCTTATGAGCAGTGTGCTGTACGCCAGGGCCGGTTGTTGCCGCTGTTTGGAAAAAATCCTCAATTTGCATAAATAATTGATAATCAATAATAAAAGCGGCAATTTCGGGGCAATTCTTGCCGCTTCTTGCCGCTTTTTGGCCGCTTGCGGCAAGGTCCGTTCTGCCTTCTTTCCCAGCCCTGATACAGCCTTCCCGAAGTTTTCGAACAGGCTCTCTAAATGGTGCAGCGATGTAAAGTACCTGTAGCTGAATGACGTAGTGCCGGTATAGAAACAATTCTCTGCCAATCGTTTTGCGTGGGTGCCTTGATGTTTGTCTTGCATGGGACAAGTCTTTTGATATAAAGTTGAGAAAGATCTTCGACGCTGAAAAAAAGTGCCCGCATGATGCGGAACGCCGTTCCGTATGATGCGGAACAGCGTTCCGCATGATGGGAAGAAGTTTTGAGGTTTGGTGCGGGTTTGAGCCGTTTTTAGGTGTGTTTTGAAAAATGATGGTCGTTTGGGTCAGTTCTGATGGATAGGGATCGCTTTAGTTGTATGACAGGACTCTGCAGAAATACCTTTATATGCATTGGGAATATGGTTTTTTAAGCTAATGGATAAAAAAAGGCCGCTCATGGCGGCCTTTATGAACAAAAATTTCACATTGTTTAATATTTCGTGACCTTATAAGTAAAAATGCCACCACTGGTTTGTATATTTATAATATACAGGCCGGGGGCATAGGGGCTTAGGTCAACTCTTATATCTCCGTTATATTGTTGGGTATTTAATATGCTTCCACGCACATCTTTTACACTTAAAGTAACAGGGAATGTGATATTACCATTAGGGATAAAATTTGCAAAGGAGGTGGTAGGGTTAGGCATAACTGTGAAGCCGCTGAGGGTATTGCTATCTAAAGAGGTGATAGCACTATTATTATTACTATTAGTGCCCTGTAGTGCAACATTTGGCAAACGGCTATTATGGTTTAAGTCGCTATAAGCTTGGGTATTATTGATACTTCCAGTGTTACTTCTCCCAGATTTTTGCCCTGTGTTGCTTGCTTGATTTGCATGGTATGCGTTTTGACAATCGCTCTGGCTATATGGTGTAGGGGGAATTGGACTTGTACCACTACAAAAATCTGTCGGATATGTAGAAAGTGACAATGTCGTTGTCTGTGCAATGGTGCTATTGGGACTTACTGTAATGTATTTCCCTGCCTGTATGTCATAATTAGAAGAATTAGGAGGTGTTAATACGCCTGCAATTGCTATATAATTCCAAGCGTATGTATAGGCGCCTGGCAAAGTTTGGGTTGTCAAATTTAGACTATTAGGCATTGAAGCTAAAGTGCTAAAATTTGAATTATTAGCTGATGGCATCAAGTTAATATTGTTGATCGAGCTGTTATTGCAATAACAAAATGCACAAACGAAATCCTGTATTAAGGGGTATTTAAAGGTTTGCAGTGCTGTATGTATGGTACCATACGCATCTGGTTTAAATACGTATGCAACAGAAAATATTATATTTACTTGCCTGTTTCTTGGTAAATTACTAAACTCATCTCCAATGTCACAAGAAAACATCTTGAAATTTTCCTGTGTAATAACAGAACTTAAACATTCAAGAGGAAAAAAACGTGTCCTGTATCTTATATAAGTTTTATCAGGGGTTTGTCCGTCATCTTTATATAATAAATTATATTGGCTTTCTGCTGTGAAAGATGATGTGTTAGGCATGCCTTCAATTTCTAAGGCAGCAGAAATTTTAGTATTTTTTTCATCTACTAGGGGATTAAGTGAGTATTTTATAGGATATGCAGAAGATAATTGATACTCATAGCGAAAATAATAGTCACAGGTATCTTGATAAATTGTATCCACTTCATCACTGACCCATGGGTCTGGGTTATACCACCCAGTTGCTTTTCGTCCCCGACGTACGTTATCAATCCAATAACCTGTATTTACATGTGGAGATGTTAATAATGCAAATAAACCCATTGGGTTATTATACATGGGATAAGCAGGATTATTATTGGGATCCATTTGGCTATATTGATATGTAACGCTCAAATTGTTCGCATTCAAGCTGCCTGGATTAGCAATTGCTATTGAACCGTTGTCTGTAGCAGTAGTTATATTACCCTGCAGAACTAATTGAGTAGATGTAACTAAAGGATAATTGTTGTTTTGTGGCGTGCTTGAAAAAAAATCCAATAAGTCACTGATTCCACCGAATTCTCCTGATACCCACTTTAACGGATCAGTTTCACCAAGGCCGTTAAAGACATCTTTGTAGAAATTAAAGACTTGTGCAATTGGCTGAGTATCCATTCCCTGAGATGCTAAATCACTAGTCAAAAGATTATCATCTCTATAATTTTGAACTAAACTGTTAATTGCATTTTGGTTTGGCCCCAGATAGTAGGAATACAGATAATTTTCTCCAAAATTTCCATATACTGGATTGGGAGAGGTTCCGCCTATGCTTGCCAGTGGAATTGTCGTACCGAGCGCCCGGCCAGTAGCTGATAAAGTCGCATTTGATATGGCAATAAAATCAACTTTAATCCCACTTTGAAAGAAACATGTACAGGGATCATATGCAACAGGAAAATCTGCATAAATCCAGTGGCTTGTTGCATCGGGTTGAAACGTAATTGCGTCAACTTTGGTCATTATGGTGTTTTGATCTAAAGGTTGTTCTACTGTGTTGTAGTTATTAAACAAGGCTGTGCTATTTGTAGCAGGATTAACGAAAGACAATTCAATTTGAGTTTGATCAGCATTAGTTGAGCCCTGATTGGGCAAAATTGCAAAAATTCGCAACTTTGCCTGGTATTTATTATAAAGCATAATATAGGCTATACTAAAATTGTCATAATTTGGTCCAAAAGTAGATCCGCTCCAAGCACCTTCACAGTAAGGTGAGGGATTGTTATAATAGTATCCAAAGTCCTGTTTAATTAGTTCCCATCCGTCCTGAGGTTTGTAATCACTTTTTGGACCTAAAGCTATTGGATTCATGTATGGTGTTGTAGTTTGCCAATAGGGCGATATTACATAAGGTGGTATATTTGGTTTATTAATTGGGCCTATTTCATTGCCGATATTACAATTGTCATACCACCACCATTTAAAGGTATTTGTCTGAAAAGTACCATTATTAGGTTGTACATAGTTTGGGTCGGGGTTAGTATTAGTATTGTTTAGGTCGCATTGGGCTCTTAAGTCGATCGTTGCTAAAAAAAGAAATATGGTATATATGATCAGTTTCATAAAAATTAAATTGAATAGTGAATAATAAGATGGCTAGTGATGCTTAATTCACTTTTTTCTTTAGCAATTCAATTTCCTTTTTTTGCTGTTCTATTTCCTTCTGTTGTTGAATAGCGTACAAAGTCAGTTCTTCAATTTTTTGCAAAAGTTTGGCGTCCATTTGCGCAACATCTATACCTTCTTTTGCAACTTCTTTTGCAGAAGGTATTTCAGGGAGGTGTTTATTTTCTTTTACAAAAGATTCCACTTTTGTTAGTGGCATTAATTTATAATTTTTTGCAAAAACAAAGTCAGACCAATTTGTTGGGTCACCACTGCTTGCCACTTTCAGTTTTTCTGTTAAGATTCCGTTTTGTACATAAAGGTTATAACCTGCAGGAATAGTGTTATTAGCTATAATACCTGAGCCTATAGCCACAACACCATTTTTATAAATATTCACTATACTATTCCAGATTGTATTGCTGCCTGAGTAATCTGCACTAACAAAGTTAAATGCAACATCATTAGGGCCATTTGTAGTGGTGGTTAAAGTTGGATCATTTGCTACAAAAACTATGCTTCCTTGTCCCCAGGTGTTATTAGTGCTGTTAGTGTTTACCATCATCCCGGAACCATCTATCCAGCCGTTATTGCTACCCCACAAAACAATGCCTTCACTGCTGCTTTGTCCCTGTATGGCCGCGTGCCAGTTGGGTTCATTCATTTGAAGAATACCGGTTACACCTAAATTTCCCCCCGTACTAAGATCGCTTGCAATACTACCTGTTCCGCCAATAGTTAAATTATTATCTGCATTAAGATCCCCACCAACATCTAATGTATGGGCGGCTGTTGCTTTATTGATAGCAGTTTGGCCATAATTGTTTACTGTCATACAAGCCCTTGGTGTGGGCGCTGTAACAAGGTATGGGGGGGCATCCGTGTAAAAAATCTCAAACAGATCGAATGCAGGAACTTGTGGGCCGGTCTGAGTTTGATTTGGTCCAATACTTTGATCACTTGTTGTAGCATTAATTGTTAATGCAGAGGTACAGCCCCCACATTGCCATGAACCCAGATTAGTCCAATTTGATGAATGGTCAATTTCTAAATCATGTGCAGGCGTTGTGGTGCCTATTCCGACAGGGCCAAGGGTTGGCCAAGGGTTAGAGTTTTGCGCAAAAGAATATTGATCGGCAGCTCCTAAAATAATTACTGCGATTGCAGCAACTTTTAAATATTTGTTTTGTAAGTTTTTCATTTCGAATAGTTTTAGCGAACAATAAATTTTTACAGCAAGCTAAATGATAACAAAGCCGGAACTATCCGGTATTTCATGAAGGTGCGACTTGAGTACATGAAAGTGCGGTTTGAGTTCAGGAAGTAAATTTTATCTGCTGTTCACATACAGGTGTGTGGAGAAGTATAAAAAAGCAAAATGCCACCGGTGGCTACCTCTGTAAACGGGTAATGAGGCCAATATAGTTGGTGATTTTTAGAGAAGATCTATTTAATATTCAGCCAGTCAGAAAATCTTGCAGATAGGTTCCGGATTAGAGCATAAAATAGAAGATCATAGCCACTGCGTGCAAATAGTGTTTAAGTCGAGCATTCAGCAAGGGCAGAAAGACTATGCTGAATATGGCATATTTTTTGTTGCATAATAATTAAACCGTCCTATGCCCGATACCCGTTTATCCAAAGTATTTTTCGCAGTTTTGTTATTTATAGCTATCGCCCCTTTGCCTGCGTGCAAAAAAAGCGCTGCCCCCCCTTTATCACTTACGAAACTGGCAGGGCGCCATACTTTCCTGGAAAGATGCAGTACTGGTAGTTATTCAATTTATACAGATTCAATTGTAGTGATCAATTCATCAAAGGTATATATGTGCCGTATCCAGGATAGCTTATACCTGGCTGGTAGTACTGACACAAGTTATACGTTCAAGGGTAATTCAGGGGTCAGCGTTACATATAATACGAAGGTAAATACTGTCACTTTCAGTCAGTACGTACAGGTAGGTTACGGTTGCTCAGGAGTAGAAATACCTAATTTAGCCCGTATAAATCCATACCAGGTGCAGACAAACTGGGTGAGCGCTGATACAGGACATTTTGGCGATACGATACAATTCTCCACGAATGCCCCTTCCAATGCAATCATTAATTGGTATTCCCCGGAAATATCTACAAAAGCAAGCCTAAACTTTACTTGCACCGCCGCCGGCAGTAACTATCTGTATTCAAATTCTGCGCAGGCAATAGTTGTAGTTACTGTAAGTGATAGTTCATATTTACTATCCAGCAATAACGTAGGTTTTTATCTTGATCCACAACTTTTTGCCGGTACTAAAACATGGACCAAATCCCGGCAGGTATATGTGTCCGGGCCACCTACTTTTGATACAGTATATAACTTACCAGATACGAGTTTTGCGGTAACAGTTTCGCATGATTCAATATTCATTTGGAATAATTTTTTTAATCCTTGCGGCACCCGGAGCCCCAATCCGTCCGAAGCTAATTTTTGCTCCTTCGTAGTTTATCAGGTATATACTCTCTCTTTGTGTAGTAACTCATCGTTGTATTGTTCTACTTTTGACACAGAGGTTATTTCAGGAGATACTACGCTTTATGACATATATACATCTCAATGAAGGCATGATGGTTTTGCCGGTGTTTCTAACACTAAGGCTACCCTAGATACCAGCAAAGGCAAAAAACAAAAGCAAAAAATAGTTCGTGGTGTATTATATAAATCAAGATGGGCTAAATGCAATCAGATCAGGAAAAATCAATCTGTTGCAAATATATTTCTTTGCACTTCCTGTGGTGGGTCTAGTAAATTTTCTTAGATATTGGGTGCATTCAAACGACCCAACAGCTAGTGTTTTCTTCTTGTCTGTTGGCCTGCCACTTATGACATCGTTGTTTATTTTTTTTCTTTATCTAGCCTGGCGGTTGATGAAAAGACTAAATAACACTATTGAAGAAATTGGTTTTGAAAACAATACAGTTATAATAACAACTTTCTCAATTTTGTGGATGAAGTCAAGAGAATGCACTATACCTTTTTCTGATGTTTTGGTTAGAAAAGCGATGTTTGAATGGTTTGAAAAGAAAAAAGACAAGAAGGGATCGATCATCAGGTCAAAAAATGAAAAAAATGAATTGTATTTAGTTGAGGACTATTTTGATGACCATCAAGCAATAGAAGCACGATTACAAGGTGCGGGTATTTTTTAGGGTAATGAGGTCAAAAATGATTGGTATAAAATAGTTATTGTTGCAAGAACAGGCCGCTCCCAGAGGAGCTCAATTCAGTTCGTTATGATCGCTATAAACAGAATATTCCTACGGAATTATTGGATCATTTATAATGGCTAAAAGGTATTATTTACAATTCGGTGAGCAAGAAAATTCTGCAAATAGGTTTTGGCTTAGGTCGCAGGTGAGGAATCTGCGCCGTAGCGAGTAGATATGGAGACTAGTATGAGCC
>Ga0206910_1128_pt1 | contig 14427 bp, 12 predicted proteins | sample Alteio_BWOrgHeat_77_FD_152949 | JGI IMG/M metagenome (GOLD analysis project Ga0206910, IMG submission 152949) | Enriched cells from forest soil in Barre Woods Harvard Forest LTER site, Petersham, Massachusetts, United States -... | ecosystem: Environmental > Terrestrial > Soil > Temperate forest >... | reverse complement strand
GGTGCGAGATGCGCTGTTGCTCGGGCTGGGTCTCGCGATTCTGGCGAACAGCCGGCCTTATGAAGGCACGGTCTTTTGTTTGCCCATCGCAGCGTGGTTTTTGTGGTGGCTCGCGGGGAAAACCAAATCACGAATCGTATCGGGACAGCGCTGGCGAGGCGCGGCGTTTCCCCTTGCGATGGTGCTGGCGCTGACAGGGGCGTTCATGGGCTACTACAACTATCGCCTGACCGGCAGCGCGCTGGTCATGCCGCACATGCTGAACACGCGTGTGTATCACAGCGCGCCACTTTTTCTCTGGGAACGCCCCGGTCCGGAAAAAGCCTACCGCAACGCGCAGTTCGAAGATTTCTACAACGGATGGGAACGCGACAACTATCACATTACTCGCGCTGACATTTTGCGGGTTTCGTGGGAGAAGCTATTTCGCTGCGGAGTCACGTATCTGTGGCCGGGATTGCTGTTGGCGCTTCCGGCGCTGCCCTTCACGCTGCGGGATCGCAGGATGCGTTTGCCGCTTGTCTGCATCGGACTCGGCGCCATCGCCGTTTTCGTGGTCATCTGGTCCAACGCTCACTACGCAGCTCCGCTCACCGGCGCGATATTTCTTCTGATCGTGCAAACGATCCGCCACCTGCGCACGATGCGAATCGCCGCGCGTCCCATCGGCCTTGCGCTCTCTCGCGCGGTAGTTCTAGCACTGGTCTTCGATACTGCTTCCGCCACCGCGGGGCATATCTGCGATCCGCTTCTATGGCCTTGCGAAGGCGACATCAGCCGGCAAGTGATCGCCGAAAAATTGGCGCATACTCCGGGCAAACACCTGATCGTGGTGCGCTATGGCCCTGAGGATGAACACAACATTCACGACGAGTGGGTTTACAACGGCGCAGAAATCGACAACGCAAAGGTTTTGTGGGCTCGTGAGTTGGACACCGAGCAAAACGGTAAGCTTTTCGCCTACTTCAAAGACCGCACCACCTGGCTGGTAACTCCCGATGATGACAACACTTACCTGGAGCCGTACACCCCACCGACTGCGCAAAGCTCGCCGCCGACCGCGACGAAGTAATCAGTATAGACGAAACGTGACTTCGATCGGAACGATGGAGTCGATGGCCTGGCCATCCCGCGTCGCGGGGCGAAATGTCCATGTCTTCAAGTTTTCAAGTGCATGTTCATCGAGCCCGTAACCCAGCATGCGGATGAGCTGAAACCCGGTCGCACGCCCATCTTGCTGATCAGCACAGAGAACACCGACGTGCCTTGAAGTTTGTGCCGACGTGCCAGGTCGTTGTAGTCCGGAATCGGGCATCGAACGCATATCGGTATTTTCAAATGTGGATCGTGATCGTCCGTCCTAAGCTTTCTTGCCTCGTTGCCAGAGTTCGAAGGAAGGGGATCGGTCAAGCAGTACGTGAAGGAGGTCTTTGGAAACGAGACTTGGCGCGCGACCAGAATTTTGCCGTCGGAGATGTTTTCAGCGGAGAAAACAAGTTTGAAGCTGGTCTCGTCGCTCTCCAGGGACCCGTAGACGATGACGTCCGCAAAGCCTGCATCCGCAATAGTCTTTCGGCTTTCGGGAGATCCTATGGCCGCGAGCGGCAAGTGAGGACGCATCACGGTTTCATGGATATTCTTGTGCTCCAACACCCGCAATTTGTCACTGTCCTTGCCGTAATCGCGAAGCGCAGCGTCCAGGGACACCGCCAGAAAATGTCCCAGCTCAAGTCCGGAGCCCGTCGGACCACCTGGGATCGGAAACGGCGATGATTCCGGCGTTCTGTTTGCGCAGTTGTTTGGCAAAATCCTCGCCAACCTTGTAGACGGCCTCCCACTGAGCACGGCTTGCGGACTGGCAGAGCAACGCGACGACCGCCAGGGCAGCAAACTTGATCGCATAGGTAAGAAAAAGCGATCGCCTTGCTTTACTCATACTTGAACGCTTTGTTCGGATACGGCGGCGCTTTCGGCACTGGGCGGGGATCTTTTTGGATCTCGGCCTGGAGATATTTCAGGGCTTCGTCCAGCTGGGCATCGGCGCCCGCGAACGTTGCGTGAGGCAAATCGTCGACGACGATGTCCGGGTCGACGCCGTGACCTTCGATCAGCCATTTTCCTTCGGGGCCGTAGACGCCGTATTCGGCGGCTGTGGCGATTCCGCGATCGGCAAGGACGTTGCTCGAGGACAGCCAGACTTCGCCGCCCCAAGTGCGCGTGCCGATGACTTTGCCGAGGCCGAGGCGGCGGAAACCTTCGGCGAAGGCTTCGCCGTCGGACGCGGTGAGCTGATCGCAGAGCACCACGATGTGCCCACGAAACGCGTACTGCATATTCCAGTAGGGATCACCGACGCGCGGCTGCCAGTAGAACCATGCTTTCCGCAATAGCTTTGCGAGCAGCCAGGAATCTATGTTGCCGCCGCGATTGTGGCGCACGTCGATAATCAAACCTTGGCGGTCAAACACCGGATAGAACTCGCGTGTCCAGTTCTCGATATCGGCGGGACCCATCGCGCGCAAATGCACGTAGCCGACGTTACCTTTGGACTTGGCATCCACATCCAGGCGGCGCGAGATTTCCCAGTCTTTGTAGCGCAGGTCGCGTTCCTCGCGGTCGGTAACCGCCGTGGTCAGCACTTCGCGCGTCTTGCCATCGGCGCCCTTCACTTGAAGCAGGACTTTGCGGCCGGCTTTTCCGCGGAGCAGTTCGCGTTCGTCGGACACGCTCAGGAGATTTTCGCCGTCGATGCTGACGATCACTTCGCCTTCGCGGACCAGTGAATCGGGCCGCGCCAGTGGAGGCGCTTCGTTGGGAAGATCCGGATCGTGCTGATAGATGTGACGCACCCCGTAGCCGCCACTGCCCTCATCGCGGCGGAGTTCCGCACCCAGCGAAGCGATATCCACCTGATCGGCCGGTTTGCGCGAATCGCCGCCGAACACAAAAATGTGCAGCGTGGAAAGTTCGCTGACCATTTGGGCGATCACGTCGTTCAGCTCTTGCCGGTCGGCCACGCGGTCCACCAACGGCGAATAGCGTTCGCGAATCTTCACCCAGTCGAGACCGTGCGTGCCGCGATCGTAGAAATAATCGCGCTCCAGGCGCCAGGCATCCATGAACAGTTCGCGAAACTCCGCGCGGGGATTGGTCGCAAAGGTCCAGCGCGACATATCGATCTTCGCTTTGGGCAAGGCTTTGGGGTCGTTCAACGCGGCGCCTTTCACGTCGGAATCCACGATGAAGAAATCGTCGCCTTTGGCGATCAGCATCTTTTTGCGGTCTGCGGAGATTTCGTAATCCTTCACATCGGGAATCAACGTGTCTGGAGCATCGCCTTTATTGGCAATGTCGAGGCATTGCAACGTCATCTTCCGAGGGCGCTCGTCATTCGAGTCCGTCCAGCAAAGGCGCTTTTCGGTGGCCTGCAGGGAACCGTAGTTTCCCGGGGGTACGGGCACCTCGCTCAATCGCGCGGCGAGATTCCCGAAATCTATGTTTACCTTTACCTGTGGTTTCTTAGCGTCTCCTGTCTTTTTCGCTTCGTCGCTCTTGGCATCGGCCGCTGGTTTTCCATCCGCAGTTTTCGCATCGACTTTCGCGTCATCAGCCTTGGGCTTGTCGTCGGGCCTCTTGTCGTCGGACTTCTTTTCGTCAGGTTTCTTTTCGTCTTTGGATGCTGCCGAATCCGGATGCAACTCATCTGCGGGCAAAAATGGCGAACGCAAGCCAGGCGTGAGAGCCAACTCATACACTTTCATGGAGCGATCGAAGTTAGGATCCGGCTGGCGCGGGCCCCAAGGCGAGCCAGTGGTGGTGCGGAGCATGCGATCGGATAAAAAGTACAACCATTTTCCGTCGGAGCTCCAAGCGGGGGCTTCACTGTTGTACCGATCCGAAGTCAGCGTTTCGATCGCACCGGTATTGGCGTTGAGAACTTTGATCTGCGAAAACGTGTTTGCCGCACCCTCGACATAAGCGAGCCACTGACTATCGGGCGACCAAGTCAGGTACGCAAAATCCCCGTGCATCGACTGCGCGATCTTCTTTTGTTGTTTGGAATGCAAATCGAGCAGCCATAACTGCTGATTTTTGTCGCGATTGGCCAACCAATGCCCGTCGGGGGAAGGAATGCCTTCCCATCGCAAAACGTTCGCGTCGGTGGTCAGCCGCTCGGCTGCACCAACTCCATTCGCGGGGTATTTCCAGAACTCCGTCTCTCCAGTCTCGGTCGAAAGCGCAATGATGCTCTTCCCATCGGGCGTATAAATTCCCTCGCGATAACGCACGCCGGAATTCCCCGCGACCTTGACGATGCGGCCGCTCTTTGCGGGTAGGGTGAACAGCTCGCCGCGCGCGGTAAAGACTGCGGCGCTACCATCGGGCGCGATTTCGACGCCGGTGAGATATTCCGAGGGCTTCCTCACCCAATGATCGCGCAACTGATCGAAGTCCGAGACCAGCGTGATCGGAACGACGGCATCTTTCCCGGTCTTCAGGTCCAGGAGCCACAAATCCGCGCCGCACTGGTAGACGATTTTCCCGTCGGAGATTGAGGCGGCTTGTACATCGAAGCCGCGCTTGCGGGTATGCTGCTTCAAGTCGTGCCCGTTGGCGTCCATTGAGTAGACATTCATGACGCCATCGCGGTCCGAAAGAAAATAGACGCGGCCATTCCCGAACATCGGAGCGTGCGAAGTGCCGGCCCAATCGGCGGTCAGTGGCACGGCTTCGGAATTCGCATCGTAGCGCCAGATATTTTCCGCGGTGCCGCCTTGATAGCGTTTTGTGGAGCTCGGCTGCCGGCGCAAGCGCGTGAAGAAAAGAGATCGCCCATCGGCGGAGTAGCTTCCCTCCGCGGCCTGGGCCAGCGGGACAATTTCGCGGCCGCCGTGCGCGTCGATCGCTACCAGCTTGGTATCCGGCAAGGTCGAGTACCGGCCTGTCTGCACGAGGACGCGGCCGTCCGGCGTCCATCCGGCTGGCTCGGCGCCGCCGTCCCAGGTGCGGCGCTCGGGCAACCCGCCATCGATGGGCATGGTGTAAACGTCGATTGGTCCTTCGTACTCCGCTCTGAACGCCACCGTTTTGCCATCGGGCGAGATCGTAGCGAGAGATTCTTCGCCGGGATTCGAGGTGAGCCTACGCGCGGTTCCACCTGAAGTTGCAACCGACCACAGGTCGCCTTCCGCCGTGAAAATAATTGTGTCGCCGTGAATCGCGGGGAAGCGGTAGTAGCCGGGGCGCGTGGCGCTCTTGTCCTGCGAGCCCATGGAAGGCGCAAACGCTACGACGCCAACTATTGCCGCCAGGACTCCGCACAACTTTTTCACGTTCACGCGAGCATTCGCCATCATTCGCCCCCTCGCAATATTTTGCTACTTCTCCGCGACCATCAGATTGTTCAGGCCAAACTCGAAACGTTCGTGATGAAACTCCTTGAAGCCGATTCCGCGCAGCATCGTTTGCAAGTCATCGAGCGGGATTCGTTTCTGATGCTCGTCGCTTTCCATTTCGTCGCTGATCAGCCGCAGAACATGCAACACACTGAGCATCGGATCGACCATCGATGAAGGCCATGTGAGGATCAGCGAGCCACCTGGCGCCAAGATCCGGTAAGCCTCGCGCAGGACGGGCTCCGGCTCGACGAGATGCTCCAAAACCGCCAGCATTGTTACATGATCGAAGGCCGCCGAATCCAACGGCAAGGTGGCTCGAATATCGGCGTGCACGCGAGTCCATCGGCCGCGCGTGCCGTTCTCTACCTGATCGTCGACGCCAACGCCGTAAGAAATTTTATCCTCGGCGAAATCCAGAAAGGCGGTTTCCAACCCACAACCTAAATCGCAAACTCGCGAATGCTCCCGCATATGGGGATAGGCCGCACGAAACCTCATCCGCGCAATAAAATGATCGATCCCGGTGTAAGCCATTATTTAAGGTCGTAGTCTCCAATGTACGTTCCACGGCTGATGCCCAGCATGCTGAGGAAAAAAGAAGCGAATACAACTTGTACTCCGATAAAAAGCCACATCGACCAAAATAGAACCTGACGGACTGCTTCCAGTGGGCCGAATCCGCTGGCTACCCACTTCCAGACGACCCAAGCGCACCCACCAAATCCAATCGCAAAGACTACGCCGCCAATCATCAATCCCGATTCCAGCGTCACATGGGCTAGCGCGCGTTTCAACGAAACGTTGCCGCGGTCGAAGCGCTCCGCGTAGCTGAAGACTTTGGCGAACGCCCCGATCGACAAAATCTGCACGCCCAGCAGAGTGAAAATCACTCCAAAAATCATGGTGTGCACGTCCAGCGTAATTCCCTTCGTTACCACCCGCGGCCCTCCATACAAGAAGCCCACCAAGAGTAATCCGACAACCACCAGCGAAGCCCCAGGCAACAAAAACAGCCAGTTCGGTGCGTATAGCAACATGAAACGCAGATGGCGCCAGCCGTCGCGAAAACTTCGGAGGTGCGGCGGGCGGCCGCGCTTGTCGGGCCACAACGTGATTGGGATTTCCGTGACTTTTGCGCGCAACTGCGCCGCCTTGATCACAAACTCCGAGGCAAACTCCATGCCGGTGCTGCGCAAATCCATCCGATCGTATACTGCGCGCGTGAACGCACGCATGCCGCAATGGCTATCGCCAATACCTGCGTGGAAGAATAAATTCAGGACCGAGGATAGGACCGGGTTGCCGAAGTATTTGTGATGCCAGGGCATGGCGCCCGGCTTGATCTCCCCGCGAAAGCGGTTGCCCATCACCACGTCGTACCCGGCGCGCAATTTCTCCACGAATCGCGGCGCTTCGCCAAAATCGTAACTGTCGTCCGCATCGCCCATCACAATATATTGTCCGCGCGCCGCCTCAATCCCAGACTGCAATGCCGACCCATACCCGCGCTGCATGACTCGCACGACGCGCGCGCCCAGTTTTTCAGCGATTTCGATTGATCCATCGGTCGAGCCGTTGTCTGCGACCACAACTTCGCCACGGAGTCCTGCCCCTGCGAATGCATGCATCGCCTTCTCAACACAAATGCCGATCGAGTTTGCCTCGTTCAAACAAGGAATTACCACCGAGACATCGGTAGCGGCCGTGCGAATCTCCGCAGCCGCGCCAGCCAACTCTCCCACGTTCACCGCAGATGTCTTGTCGCCGTCCACGTCAGCCGACTTCGCTCCTTTTTCGTTCACCACTTCGCTGCGAAGGCATCCAACCGGTCCGCACCTTGCATTTTTCCGCACCGCCGCTATCATGGGCGCCATCGACTTGGCTTCCCATCCGCGAATGCATCCCTATCGCTCTTTGAGACGCCTCATTGTCTAACACATCCGACGCCTCCGCTACATCCAGCGGGCTTAACGCAGGGGTTGGTGCGGCCGCGCATTCCGGCTCCGATCGCGGGCGGCTGTTACAAGTGCTGGGCATGTGGTTCGGGATCGCAGCCGCCGTAGGCAACACCATCGCGGCGGGAATCGTTCGCACGCCCGGCGACATCGCCAGACTTGTCCCGAATGTCTGGGTGTTCTTCGCCATCTGGGTCGCTGGAGGATGCTATGCATTGATTGGTGCGTCGTCGCTGGCTGAACTGGGAGCTGCGATCCCTCGCAGCGGCGGGCAATATAATTTTTCGCGGCGCGCCATCGGCGACTACGCCGGCTTCATCGTCGGCTGGAGTGACTGGCTTTCCACTTGTGGCACCAACGCCGCGGTCGCTATCGTCATCGCCGAATATAGTTCGGCCTTTGTCCCGGCTCTCGCGCTACACCAAAAACTTTTTGCCGTTTCGATCCTCGCGCTCTTTACGCTGCTGCAGTGGCGGGGCGTAAAATGGGGTAGCAGCACGCAACTTGTAACGGCCGCGCTAAAAACCGGCGCGTTCGTGATCCTGGTCATCGCCTGCTTCGCACTCGGCGGCCATCTTCGCGAAGCCACCACGGCCGCCACCACGGCAACGCCGACGTTCCCGCAAGGCTGGCCCCTGGCCGTGGCCTTGATGCTTGGCCTGCAAGCCGTTATCTACACCGTGGACGGCTGGGACGGCATCATTTATTTCGGTGAAGAAGTGAAAAGTCCGGGGCGCGATGTGCCGCGCGCTATTTTCGGCAGCGTGTTTTCCGTGATGGCGATTTATCTGCTGCTTAACGCCGCCGTCTTCTACGTTCTCCCTTTGCACGAAGTCGCCGGCAATATTTTTGCGTTGGGCCTGGCTGCCAATCGCGTATTCGGTATTTACGGCGACCCAATCATTCGGGGCATCATGATCGTTTCGCTGCTCAGCTGCATCAACGCTTGCCAGATGTTCAGCACGCGGATTCTTTACGCAATGAGCTGCGACAAGCTTTTCTTTCGGCGCGCTTCGCGGGTCAACAAGGGTGGCACACCCACGCTGGCTCTTTTACTGAGCGGCGCGGTCGGCATTATCTTCGTGTTGGGCTCGTTCGAACGCGTTATCGCCATGCTGTCGTTTTTCTTCGTCGCTAACTACACTCTTTCTTACACATCGCTCTTCGTGCTTCGTCGGAAGGAACCCCAAATGTCGCGCCCGTACCGCGCCTGGGGATATCCCTACACAACCGGCATCGCGCTGGTCGGCTCCGCACTTTTCCTGATCGGCTCGATCCTCACTGACCAAACCAACGCACCTCTAGCCGCGGGAATGCTGATCCTGAGCTACCCAATCTTCCTCGCGATGAAGTGGGCCGCGTCGCGATCGACCACTGCTGCGTAGGCGGCGGTCTTCGCGTCCGAGGCAGAAACAAAAATCCCGTCGCGCAAAAATCGCTCGACGGGATTTTTCAGAATGCAGTTACTTCTTTTTCGTCCGCCCGCTAAATCTTCTCCGCAATACTCTTTCCCTGCATAAACAAAAGCAGATAGTCTTTGCCACCAGTCTTCGAATCCGTTCCAGACATATTGAACCCGCCGAACGGGTGAGCGCCTACCATGGCTCCGGTGCATTTCCGGTTCAGATAAAGATTTCCGACGTGGAAGACTTCCTGGGCTTTCTCAAGTTTCGCGGCGTTCTTTGAATAAACGCCGCCGGTCAATCCGAACTCGGTATCGTTCGCAATTTCCAGAGCGTGATCGAAATCGCGCGCCTTGATCACCGCCAGCACGGGACCAAAAATCTCCTCTTGCGCGATTCGCGCCTTGGGATCCACATCGGCAATCACGGTCGCCTGTACAAAGAATCCGTCTCCGGGCGCCCGATCGCCACCGACCGTGACGCGTCCTTCTTTTTTCCCTACGTCAATATAGCCAAGCACGGTCTTCAAGGCCGTCTCGCTGACGACGGGCCCCATGTAGTTTCCCGGATCCTCGCTGGGTCCCACGGTGACTTTTTTCGCGCGCTCGGTGATCTTCTCGACAAATGAGTCGTACACTTTGGCATCGACAATGGCGCGAGAGCAAGCTGAACACTTTTGTCCCTGATAGCCGAACGCCGCTGCGGCTACGCCTTCTACTGCGGCATCGACATCTGCGTCCTCGTCAACAATCGTCGCGTCCTTCCCGCCCATCTCCAGCACGGCGCGCTTGATCCAGATTTGGCCCGGCATCCGCTTTCCTGCCGCCTCACTGATCAGCAGGCCTACTTCTTTTGATCCGGTGAACGCGATGAACCGCGTTTTCGGATGCTTCACCAGAGCGTCGCCAGCGACCTCACCGAGTCCGGTTACAAACTGCAGCGCTTCCTTCGGCGCCCCAGCCTCGTAGAGAATCTCCACCATCTTGGCCGCCACGGTAGGGGACTCCTCAGACGGCTTCAGAACAATCGTGTTCCCAGTAACCAAAGCCGCCGCCGTCATGCCAGTGGCAATCGCCGCTGGAAAATTCCACGGCGGAATGGCGGCCCCGGCTCCTAATGGAATGTACGTCAAGAAGTTCTTCTCGCCCTTCATCGGCGTGACTTCGTGAGGCCCTGCCAGGCGCAGCATCTCGCGGCCGTAGTACTCCAGAAAATCGATCGTCTCAGCGGTATCCCCGTCGGCCTCGGCCCAGGATTTCCCTACCTCATAGCAAATCCAGGCGGAAATCTCGAATTTCCGCTCGCGTACAATTCTGGCCGCGCGAAACAGGATCTCGACGCGTTTCTCGGCCGGCGCCTTCTTCCAGGTTTCAAACGCGCGATTCGCCGATTCCATTGCCTGCGCGGCCTGCTCCGCCGTCGCGGATTGAAACACACCAATCACCTGCTTCGGATGCGAAGGGTTCGTGGACGCAATTTTCGCCGTGTTGATCACGGACTTCCCGGCGATCCACATGGGATATTCGCGTCCCAGTTCCCCGGCGACCTTCTTGAGGGCCGCTTCCATCGCCGCCCGATTTTCCGGGCGCGAAAAATCGACAAACGGCTCGTTCGTGAACTCGCTCACTCGCACCTTCGCATCCGCAGTAGCCATCAGCAGTCTCCTGGTCGAACACGCAACACTCAATTCTACTTCTCGCGTCAACCGTGCCACAAGCCAGGCTTAGCTGGCTGCCCAGTTCTGTATCCTCAATCCGCGCACTCTTCGGAATTCCCGCTCGTTATTAGTAACCAGGGTCAGCCCTTCTGCTCTTGCGTGCGCCGCGATCCACAGATCGTTGTTGCCGATCATCCGACCTGTTCTTTCCAATTCGGCCCGGATTCGCCCATACGAATCGGACGCAGCCGCCGGCAATGGCAAAACAGGTATGATCGCGGTTAAGGCTATCAGCTTCTCGAGGGCCAGTTCGCCTTGTTGGCTCTTGGCAGCGCCATAAAGCAATTCTCCAAACGTAATCACCGAGAGAGCTGCTTCTCCCTCCCGCAGGGACTCAAAATGCCGCAGCACGCCTTTCGGCCGGTCTCGGCGGATGTAGATGCAGATGTTGGTGTCCAGCAGAAAGCGCGCTTCCATCTAGAGACCTCTGCGCTTTTGCGGTCTATCTTTGCCTCGGCGCACCCGAAAATCCTTGGGCAAGCCGGCCAACAAGTCAAACGCTTTGGCCATCGATCCCAGCGGCTCTCGGAGCACGATTTCATCACCGCGGCGCGAGATTTCCAACTCCTTGCTTTTCACCCGAAACTGTTTCGGGAGTCGCACCGCCTGGCTGTTTCCTGATCGGAATACTCGCGCTGTCGCCATGATCGCTCCTTCTAATGTATATACGTCAAGTATATACGAATTCGGGTCGCCACACAAAATACGTCGATTCTTTGCACTGGCGCTCACCACGAGCTGCCTTCCGTAGTTTCACCGATCTCGCCCTGCGCTATAATTCGCCGTCAATGCCTCTGCTCTCTGGAACCCGTGTCGGCCCCTACGAAATTCTCGCCCTCATTGGCCCTGGCGGCTTGGGCGAAGTCTGCCGCGCCCGCGATCCCCAACTCGACCGCGACGGTTCGCTGCTCCTCACCCGCTACGTCGGCACCCAGGAAATCTACGCCTTCGACATCACTTGGCCCTGACCATGCGCATCGCTATCGCCTCCGACATTCACGGCAATCGTCGCGCCTTCCAAGCTGTGCTCGCCGACCTGAAGCAAGTCGCGCCCGACCTCATCGTCCACGGTGGTGATTTCGCCTCCGGCGGCGCTCAGCCCGCCGAAATCATCGACGAAATCCGCTCGCTCGGCTGGCCCGGCGTTCAAGGCAACACCGACGAAATGCTCTGGGCTCCGAACCGCCTTGCCGCCTATGCCGCCGCGAATCCAAAGATCGCGCTGTTCTTGCTCGCATCCAGGACACGATCCCGCCAACCGTAGCCGCCCTCGGTGACGATCGCCTCCGCTGGCTAGAGTCGCTCTCGACGCGACACGCCCACGAAAATTTCACTCTGGTTACGCCAGTCCCAACGAGCTTTGGCGCGCACCCATGCCCAGCGCCACCGACGACGACCTCCGTACCACCTATGCGTCGCTGCAAACTCCCATCGTGGTCTATGCCCACATTCACCAGCCGTGCATCCGCAACCTACCGGGCCTCACCGTCGCCAACACCGGGAGCGTCAGCCAGTCCTACGACCGCGACACCCGCGCTTCCTACCTCGTCATCGACACCAAACTAGCCAGCTCAATCAGGCCGCCTCACCCAGTCTGACCCCGCCGCGTCCGCTACGATGTCGAAGCCGAAGCGGCCGACCTTCTCCGTTGTGGACTCCCGCACGCACAGTGGATGTCCCGCATTCTTCTCGCCGGCAAGTACCTTCCTCCCGAGTAGCCTCATGCCCGTTGAGTGGGCGCCAGCCTTCAGACCCGCCATCCGGCTTAAAAAGTTCTACAAACACAGCAGGGTTCAGCGGAAGAGATCGGAGGCTACGCGTGCGGAGTTCCATTCACGGAAGGAGACCGAGCCGTGCCAGCCTTCGTCCATGACCTTCTCGAGGGCCTGAAAGGTTTCGGAAGTGTATTGAGACTTGTGGCATTCAAAGGCGCGTTTGAAGTTCTCGAAATCCTTGGGCGTGTAGGAAACGGTGACGGGCAAATAGGCGGGATCGGTGGTGTGGAATGGGAGAGAGGCGGGCCAGATGGTGTTGAGGGGCTTGGCCTGCGCGGGAGTAAGGCCGGGGTAATAGAGCTTGATGCCGGAATTTTGCGATTGCACGACCTGGGTGACGGCATCGGAGACGAGGCGATGATCGGGATGCCCGTAACCGCCGTCAGGGCCCCAAGTGATCATGACTTCAGGATGAATCTGGTCGATAAGTTTCTGAGTGTTGTCGGCGACGGCGTGGATATTTTTGGCGAGAGGATTGGTGATGGCGCCGAGTTCGCCGTCGCTGAGATTGAAAAAAATGGGAGCCTCGATGCCGAGTCGTTGGCAGGCGCAGGTGGCTTCGGCACGACGCGCGGTGGCGAGGGGCTCGCCCGCGGGAATCTTGGCGAAGTCGGTGGCGCCTTTTTCGCCTTTGGTGGCAATGGCGAGGTAGACGTGGACGCCTTCGCGAGCGTAGCGCGTCAGGGTGGGTCCGGCGAAGACTTCGTCGTCCGGATGGGCGAAGACAGCGAGGAGGACGCCTAGATGCAGAGGAGGAGCTTGTTGCGCGAAGAGAATAGCGGCGAGCAGCAGCGAAGCCAGTATGGTGAAGAGTCTCATTGTGACGGTCCTTGGTTAAATCGACGGAGCCCTGACGCGAACGATAGCACTTCGCGATCGCAAAAGAGGAAAGACCCTCAGCACTGCTACCGTTTGCCTCTGGCAAACGCGGGAGCCCCGATTGTTCCCCCTACTCGAAAAGGAAACGACAGCAACCCGTCCTTCACACTCGCCCCCGCAAAACGCGCGAACGTATTCGTAAGAAACCCCTGTTTGGTCGTAATCCGCGCCTCGCCTTGATAGTCGATTTCGTCAGAGCCGTCGACGTTCACGCTTCCTGATGCATCGACATCCACTCCATAGCCGTCGATATCGATCACTTTGCTGGTGATGCGCAGATTGGCCAGCTCCAAGTCGCTAGAGATCCGGCTGAACGACGACGGGTTGTCTTTCGCCAGGCCCAAGTTGTTGTAGTGCACCAACCGCATCAAATCCTGATTGAAGGCCACGCTTGGCACCTTCCCGCGCTTCACCGTCACGTGCCCGCTGCCGTGAATTCCCGCCAGCGGCCGGTGCGAATGCAGAATCTCCCCCGCCAGCGTGAGGTCTCCCTCCATTTGGCCAACCATTTTCCCGCGGCCGTTTTCAAATGGCTGCAGGACCTGCACCACATTGATGTCGCTGAATTGCGCATTCGTCCGGAACGCCGGCCGCTTCTTCGTCAGGTCAAAAAACATCGCGCCCGCGGCTTTGCCACCGAAGACGTCGGCCTTCAAGTCGCCAAGGAAAATCTGCTTGGCCCACAACTGCAAGTGGAAACTCAAATTCTTCGCGTCCACCGTGCCAAAGCTCATCCGCCCAGCGGTCACGCCGCCCTGACCGCCCATCGCATTCGCCGACGGATCGATTATCGCGTCCACATTCACGTGATCGAACTCTCCCGAAATATCATGGGCCTCGAAGAACACAGGTCCCGGCGCATCCGAGGGCAACAAATTCGACGCCACCAACTGTCCGCGCTTCACCACCACTTTCGCGACCTCACCCAGCGCGCCCTCGCCGGCTTTCGCACCCGGATTCTCGAAATTCCACGGCCCGTCTGGATCCGAGGTCGGCCTCAGTTCCACTCCATCCAGCATCAGCGATTTCACCACGACTCGGCGGCGCCACAACTGGCGTGCATCCAGTTCCGCATCGATCTGCGCCACCTTCAGCAGATACCCCGTTGGAAACGGCGGCGTATTTTGCAAAGCCAAATTCTGCACATGCAGGACTAGCGGGAAAAACGTCAGGCGCAGCCGCTCGATCTCCGCCGGCTTTCCGGTGTGTTCTTGCAAGTACGCGATTGCCCGAGGACGGTAACGGTCGGCATCGATCAGCACCCACGCGACCAAGACCAGCGTAACTATCACTGTCCCG
>Ga0206910_1018_pt2 | contig 14448 bp, 14 predicted proteins | sample Alteio_BWOrgHeat_77_FD_152949 | JGI IMG/M metagenome (GOLD analysis project Ga0206910, IMG submission 152949) | Enriched cells from forest soil in Barre Woods Harvard Forest LTER site, Petersham, Massachusetts, United States -... | ecosystem: Environmental > Terrestrial > Soil > Temperate forest >... | reverse complement strand
CGATTGTGGTCGCGGCCTCCATGCACAATTTCGGTGTGCCCTCTACCCTTAAAGCCTGGATTGACCACGTGTCGGCAGCGAAAAGTTCGTCAATGAGAGCGTCAGACAAGGCCAGGGCGGTGGCCTGCTCGGGCGCGCGTTGTTCCGGTGGAACATACATGCCGGTGACAAAGGCCTGTCCCACGTGTGGCGGTGGATTTTGCGCCAGGTCTCGGACAATGAGCTGTGCCTGTGGATGGTGCTGCTGCACTTCGTTCACCAGAGACCGGGCGGCCTGATGCGAGTAGGAATCGCTTCCCCGTGGACTGCTTTCGATGAGTAGGATGTTTTTCATAAGGAGCTTTTTGTTTGGTTAAGTTTTTTCGTTTACTTGCGGCATTGTACCTCCGATTCGTTCGCCGGCCTAATACCATGTTCCTTGCGCTGCCATGCCTTTTCGGCATAATGGTGGCCGCTATGGAACTCCGGCATCTCCGCTATTTCCTCGCTGTAGGCGAAGCATTGAGCTTCACGAAGGCCGCGGCGCAATTGCGCGTTGCGCAACCGGCGCTGAGCCGGCAAGTGCAGGATTTGGAGGAGGAAATCGGCGTGGATTTGTTCAAGCGCAGCCCGCGCGGCGTCACGCTCACCGCCGAGGGAAAATTATTCCTGGACCTGGCGCGCGACATTTTACGGCGCACCGATGATTCGGTGGAGCAGGTTCGCGCTCTCGCCCGGGGACACTACGGCGAGTTACATATCGGTTATGCGGCTTCGCCCACCGTTGAAATACTCCCGCCCGCGCTGGCGGCGTTTCAGAAAGCGTTCCCCCGCGTTAATGTGCTGCTGCACGATGGCTCGCGGCGCGAACTCATCGATGGCCTGCAAAGTGGCGCGTTGCAGCTCGCGCTCATGCCCAAAGCCGTGGTTGAAGGCATTGAGTTTGAAACCCTGCGCGCCTATCCATTTTGCGTGGCGTTCGCACCGAGCCATCCTTTCGCGCGATTGAAGTCCGTGCCGCTCGAAAAAATGGCCGCCGAACCCCTGATCGGATTTGCCCGCAAGGATTACCCGGACTATTATTCGCTGATTGATGGCCTCTTCAACCCTCTGGGACTCAAGCCTCGCATCGCCCTTGAATGCGACGGCGCCAGTTCGTTGATCACCGCGGTTGAATCCGGCCGCGGCGTGGCGCTGGCCATTTCCGTTTTCAAGATCGTGAGTGGGAAGAGGTTGGCTTATCGCCCTTTGGCCGGAATCAAGGCGCTGATTCCGGTGGGCATCGCCCGGGCGAAGAACGGAGATGTCACACCGGCGGGAGAAAAGTTTTGCGAAATTTTGCGCAAGGCGTCGAAAGGGTCAACCGCAACCAAGCCCACCTGAGCCCAGCGATTATTTTGCGGATTGGATATCCTCAATAAAGCAGCTTCCTTCAGTTCAGTACCAGACGTCTCTATAGTTTTTTAATGGCATTACTGATGGTCTTTTGCTGTGCGGGTGTCACGGGAGCGGAGGATAATGCGGCTGCTGCTGCTGCGGGGTCTTTCCTGGCCCAGCTCGCCATCGTAATCAGAATTTGATTATAGCGACTCGTGTTATCACCAATGCTGACCGCCAGTTTGTAGGCGGCTTCTGGATCCTGCGCGGCTTGAGAAGTGACGTATTGCGCCACGGCAGCATCGCGTTCCGCGCCAGCGGGCAAAGTTTGCATCCAAGTGAACAGCCCCGCGGGGTCTTGCACGGCCCAGTTCGCGGCAGCTGCGGTAATGGAATTTATCCGGGTGCCGTCCGTGGTAATATTCATGGAGGCCACTGTGGCGGCGGCGGGGTCGGATTCCGCCCAGGCGGTAATAATCTGGCGCAAGGTTGGTCCATTAATGGCAGTCTGCCTGTTGATAGTACCCTGGGTTTGGAGAATGTCGTTCGCCTGTTTCCACGCGGTGGCGGGGTCAACTTGCGCGAGGCCGGTCAGCGAACTACGGACGGCGTTATCCTGCGTGGGTCCGGCAGGGAGCGATTGCGCCCAGGCTAATGCGCCGGGGCCATCATTCTGCGCGTAGGCATAGGCTACGCCACCAGCGGGGCCGGACATGGTGGGGTCGTCCGCCAGATTTTGCATAAAGTTAGCGGCGGCCACCGGATCCAAATTTTTCCAGGAAGTGATAACCGCCTTCATGGCCTGGCTGCGGACTGTATCGGCCGTATCCGCGGGCAGATTTTGCACCCATGCCAGCGCTGCTGGCGTATCCTGGGTGGCTAGCGAATCAGCAATGGCGACAGTGATGCTATCGCGCGGGCCACCGGGTGGCATCTGGCTATAATAGTTAGCCGCGGAGGCGGGATCCGTCTTCGCTAATTGGCTGACCACGCCGGACAACGCGGCATCGTGTTCATGGCCCGTCAGATTTTTATTCAACCAGTCCATTGCGCTAGTGGGGTCGGTTTGGGCATACGCGCCGAGGGCGGTGGCATAGTAATTTCCCCGTTGGGCGATTTGGGGCAGGCTGCCGATGTAGGTGAGCGCCGCCGTCGGGTCGGTATTGCTCAGGTTGGTCAAAAGACCCGAAATGCTGCTAGTGTAAACAGAACCTTTGGTATTGGCACTGAGCCACGCGAGCGCAGCGGCCGGATCAGTTTCGCCCCAGGATTTTAAGGTGGAGGTGATTAGACTGTTGCGGTTGTTGCTCGCTGGCAGCGTGGCGAGGAATTGCGCGGCGGTGGCGGGGTCTTGCTGGGCCAGCTCGGTCAGGACGGATTGTTGGACGCGGTTGCGCTCGGTACCAGCAGGCAGTGATTGGAGGTTGCGCAGTGCGGCGGTGGCATCCAGCCCCGTCCAGCCGCCATATACTCCCTCCAGCGCGGCGAGGCGCACGGCCCCCGCGGGCAGAGTTTGGACCGCAGCCAGTGCAGTGGACGGATCCTGTCCGCCCCAGGATTTAAATATATTGTTATAGAGTTGGGATTTCTGCTGGCCAACCGGCAGGGCGCGCAAAATAACGAGAGCTTGTTTGGGATCGCTGTTGGACAGACGCGCCAAGAGACTAGCCTCGATGTTGTTGCGCGCGTAAACTCCGCTCACTTGCTTCACTGCGGCCAGAGCGGCAATCAAATCCTTGTTGGGCCAGTTGGTGAAGACCGCTTGCGTGTACACATTGCGATCAGCCGTATTGGTTTGGTGATTGGCCCAATCCAGGGCATCCGTCGGGTTGCTTTCCGCCCAGCGGGCAATCAGCAGGGCCATGATGGATTTCTTGCCATCGTGATTGGGCAATATTTTGACGGCGGCAAGCAGTTCGCCGAATTCGTTGGATTTGACCCCGTCCACAATCTCCAGCAGTTCGCGCATGACCTCAAGCGGGCTGAGACTGTTCTGGTCGTGGAGAAGTTTGGTAATCGCGGCGATGCGTTGTGCGAGGGTGACGGACGGCGGTACGGCATTCGTTTTGTGTGCTGCGACCAAATTTGCCCTGAGTTGGGAGATTTGTTGCTGCTGGTAAACGGTCGAAACTGTCGCAGTGACGAGAAGGAGTGCAGTGCCGGCCATGGCGATTTTGGTTTTGGTGGTCATAAGAAAAGTTTTGGCGATCGGGCCGGTAACCGCGCCCCCGCCTGCGCCAGCGAGCGAGACTCCGGCCACGGTCGTCGCCAGACCCATCGGTGCGGCTTGCACGGAATTGGCGCTGATGACGGTGGTCAGCAACGCGGCCGATACCGTCACGCCGCGCTGGGCAAAATAAACGCGCAGTTTTTCCAAAGCGCGTTCAACGCGTTTGCGCGCAGTGTCTTCATTGAGGCCCAGAAGGTCGCCGACTTCGCGATGGCTTTTGTTCTGGAAAAAGCGCAGGAGCACGGCGTCGCGGTCAGTGGCGTTCAACTCGCAGACGGCTTCATCGAGGACGGGGCGGAGCAAATCCCAATTCGGCTCTGGGGTCGGATCTGTATCTTGCATGATGCTGGCCTCCTGTTCGCGGGCAGCGCGGCGGTTTTCATTGCGGATGAGATTCACCGCGGTGAATTTGGTCGTGGTGTATAGCCAGCCGGTGAGGCTGGTATGACCAACCAAGGAACGCGCCTGACGTGCCAGCGCGGTAAACACACTTTGGGTAATGTCCTGCGCGAGATGACTATCGCCGCTGACTTGGCGCAGGGCGGCCGAGTAGACGATGTCCAAATGTCGACACACCAATTCGGTGAATGCCGCTTCGTCGTTTTGCCCGGCGTACTGGCGGAGCAATTCATGGTCGGGGATCATTTACATGGGATAATACCCACCCTCGGCCCAATCGGACAAAAGAAATTGGAGGGGTCCGCCAAAAGCCACCACCAATGACCTAATGATCTGTACCCGCTCACTTATCCCAAGGGTTTCCGCAAGCCCCTCCATTTCTCGCAAATGTCCTTATATCAATTACTAAACGCAAATGGGTACAGGAGAGTGTAACCACCCCACTACACTTTTCCGGCCACGCTTTCGGTGATTTGTTTTGCTTTGGCGGCAGCGCGGGCAGTTTCAGTTTGCAGGCGGAGCTGGCCGCAGGCGGCGGCGATGTCGTGGCCTTTTTCGCGGCGCAAGGTGACTGAAACTCCGGCGCGGTGTAAAATGTCCGCAAACGCATCCTGGCGCTCGATGCTCGGGCGTTTCCACGGCAGGCCGTCGACGGTGTTGTAGGGGATGAGATTGGCGTGGGCGTGGAGGTCGTTCGCAATGCGCGCCAGGGCATGGGCCTGCGCAGTGCTGTCGTTCACATCGGCAATAAGAATGAACTCGAGCGTGATCATGCGGCCATGTTTTTCGGCAAACGTGCGCACGGCGGGCAGCAATTCCCCCAGCGGGTATTTGCGGTTAATCGGCATGATTTGCTCGCGGACTTCATCAGTCGCGCCATGCAGGCTGATGGCGAGGCGGAAGCCGAGTTTCTCGTCTGCAAGGCGGATGATTTCCGGCACGAGGCCGGAAGTGGAAATGGTCACGCGCCGGGCGCCAAAGTGCAGACCCCATTCGGCGTTGAGAATGCGCAGCGCGAGCAGCAGGTTGTCGTAATTCGAGAGCGGCTCGCCCATGCCCATGACGACGATATTGTCGAACGAGGCCAGCTCGGCGCGTGCGCGGGGCGTTTTAATATCCTCCTGCTGGCAGACGGCGAGTAGTTGCGCGACTATTTCTCCAGCGGAAAGGTCGCGCTTCCAACCAGCGAGACCCGAGGCGCAAAAGCGGCATCCATAGGCGCAACCGACCTGGGTGGAGATGCAAATGGTTTTGCGCGAACGGTCTGCGCCAACGCCTTCCATCGGTGCGCGGATGACGACTGTCTCAATCAACGCCCCATCGCGCATTTCGAGCAACAACTTGTCTGTCACGTCCGACGAAGTTTTGGTGAGAATAAATTTGGCTGGCTCGAAATCGAAAGTTTCCGCCAACCACGCGCGCAGAGGTGCGGGCAGGTTGGACATGTTCGCGGGGTCGAGCACGCGTTTTTTGTAAATCCATTCGAGGATTTGCTTGGCGCGGAAGGCAGGCTCACCGTGCGCGACGAGCCGCTCGGTCAGGGACTCGAGAGTTTCGCCAAAGAGAATGGGCTTGGTTGGCGCGGCGGGCGTCATACCACCATTCAGAGAAGCCCGGGCACGAACCGCAAGCTTTTCACAGACTTTGAATTAAGCGACCCGGAAGGACAGGTAGTAGAGCAGGAGGCCCAGGCTGGTAAGCACCCAGTAGTCGCGCGGGGCAATCCACCACCACGCCGGGGCGTGCCACCAGACGTCAATGCGTTTGAATTTTGAAAGGCCGAACGCGGGATTGAAGAGAAACCACCAAAAGTCTTCCAAAATCCAAAACAAGAAATTGAAAGACAGCACGCGCAGCTCATGGCCGAGGGACCACGGCGCGAGGCCGCACAGGAACGGCCAGTGCACAAACACAAACACGAAAGAAAACAAAAACACATGGTAGCCGGTCAAGGGTTTGCCGGAAAGCATGGCCTTGGTCAGCCAGTTATCCACACGCCAAGTGGGGAGGTTGGCGGCCCAGCCGTGGGGGCCTTCAATTTGGACTTCCGTGGCGGCCAGCAGGGCGGACAGGACGAGCAGACCGCCAAAAAACAGCAGATGGCTCACGGCTGTTTTCCTTGGCTGAGGTCACGCGTTGGTGCGGACGGATGATTCCGTAACATGTGGGTTCACGTTAATGAAACAACTGTCACGTGCAATTCTTCCCGCTGGTGAAACAGAAAAATTTGCCTGTTCGTCACAAAGCGCGTTCCCAGGTAAACCGCAGTGGGTTAACGGGGTTGGGGAAGCCGGCGGCGTCCTTTTGCGCAAAAATTTCCGAATTGCGTGTTTTGTCCCGTGCGCGACCGGTGGTGCGGGCATCGGATACCTGGCGAAGCGGGATCACCTTGACGGTGACGTCTTCGCGATCGACTATTTGAGCCACGCGAGAGAGGCGGCGGAAGAAATCCGTTTCTTCGCGTCCATAATAACCGGCGTAGTCCTCGTCGTAGCCGCCGATGGCGAGATATTTGTCCCGATGGAAAAGCAGGTTGACGAGGGCTTGCTTGGTAATGGCGCCGCTATCCAGTTTTAGGCGCTTGGGCATATAAAAATAGGCCGGGTCGAGCGGTAGGGCCTCAAATAACAATTTCGCCTGGTCGGCGGGCAGCACCGTGTCGATGTCGGACATGTAAATCCAGCCTTCCGCGTGCTGGCAGCCCAGGTTGCGGGCACCGGCAAAATTCCACGGGATGTCTTCTTTGATGCGGTAGACCCGAATGGGGAGCTTACGCGCTTTTTTGCGGATGACATCCGCAGCGGTGGTTTTGGGGCTGCCGTCATCCACAACGATAATGCGCGGAGGATGCGCGAGCACCCGGGTGTAGGTGCTCCAGCAGTCCATTTGCGCCTCCAGCATCTGCGGGTTGTCGTAGTAGAGAAACACCATCGTCGGCGGCAGAGGGCGTTCGGTCGGTGGCGGCATGACGGAAGCGGGCGCGGAGCCGCGTTAGGAGCTGGTTTTGCGCAGGTCGCAAAACAGCGGGCGGGGTTGGAGGCCGATGAATTTCAGAATTTTTTTGGAAAATGCATCGGGCAAACGGTCGACTTCGCGGTTCCCGGTAAATTCTTCGTAGCTGACAGTCAACGTTGCCGGATGTTGGGCAAACAACGCGGCATGCTGGTCCTGAAGTTTTTTAATCTCGAGCGCGTGGGCGGGCAGGGCCGCAGTGGGAAACTTTGCGTTTGGCTGCGGCGTTTCGTTGACTTTGAAATGGGCGCGGGCTTTTTTCCCGTACTTGGCCTTGTTGGCCTTCCATTGGGCGCAGCTGCGGGCGACGTCGGGAGGACTACGCAGCAGATGGATTATTTTGAAGCCTGCCAGCGGTCCGCACAATTGTTCAAGCAACGGCAGCTCCGCATACATGACGATGGCGATATTCACGCAGCCGGGCTGGTTGGTGAAGATGGGGCGCTTGAGCAATACAGCCGGCAGTTTTTTTTTGCCACCGAGTTGTTTGTAACGCAGCACGCATTCGGAACGCTTGTGAATTTTGGGATGGCTGGCCAGGCACTCCTCGAGCAGGTGCGTGCCACTGCGGGGATGGCCGACAATGATGGCGTAGGGGGGCTCGAATTTAGGCTGCATCCGGAATGCGCGTTAAATGGTCAAAATGGCCCTGGCGGCCTGGAAGCGCAAGCGCTTAGCGGGCGGAGGGTTCGGAGCGCTCGCCCGAGTGGCGCAGACGCGCAAAATGCGGGTTCTGGGTCACGCGCCCAGGCAGCAGGGCATATTCGATGCCCAGTTTGTGCGCCACATAGTTAAAGCTGAGCTGGTCGCGGCGGGAATGGGCCTTGATCTCCGCGTACCAGGCTTCGTTAAAGCGGCGCATCTGCGGGGTGTGGCGGCGCAGCAGGACGGTGCATTCCGCCATGCCATTATTAAGCGGATAGTCATCGAGGTAATATTTTTGCAACTGCCGGTCGATGATTTCAGGGCGGTCGAGCTGCTTCTTCATGCAGTAGAGCCCCTCCTGGAAAATACACTCGCGGATGGGGTGCTTGAATACCGCGAGATCGTGGTTGCGCAGATATTTATTCGCCCATTTCTGAATCGGCAACGTCGACTTGATGACAATCGAGCCGTCGATCCAGAGGCTGTATTCAGCTTTGGGGAAAAAACGATGCGGCAGGATTTTGTGAATTTTCGCGTTACGGCAGGGATCGCTGAACCGGGTGTAGATGGGCCGGATTTCCCAGTCGGGGGCCGGAGTCTCCTTGCTCAGAAAGGCGACAAAATCCGCATGCTTGCGCCAATTGGCCGGCGGGCTGCGCAACGGGTCGTAGCCATCGGTGATGGCGGTATAAACTACAAATTTGCTCATGCCGTCAGGTCTCAGTGGTCAAAAAGGGTTAAAGGGACTTTAGAAAGAGTTTGTAGCGGCTGGCAATGGTATCAATGTGGAAATCACCGGCTTTTTTGAGGCATTTTTTCCGCAGCTCGCGATAAAGCGCTTCGTCTTCCTGGAGGGCGCGGACGTTTTTGGCGCAATTGTTCAGGGAGGAGAACAGGGTGCACTCAGGCGCAAATTCCCGGTACGCTGGCTCGTCGCTGGAGATTGAAGGGATGCCGAAGCCTAGGCAGTTAATGAGCTTGATGCCGGAATTGACCGCGAGGTGAAATTCAAAAAAATTGCGCAGGGTTTGGGCGCGTTTGCGCGGGTCAGCTATTTGGGTAAAGCGCTCGGGCGGGTTATACTGCGCAGGCGAGATGCGCAAGTTGAGTCCGATGCCGGTTTTGCGAAAAATGCGCAGCACGTCGGCGCGCCGCAAGCCTTCGACGGCGTGGGCGTCGTAATCAAAGCCTTTCAACGCCGGTTGCCAGTGGCGCGCGCCAAGCCAGACGGGCCGCCGCAGATTGGGTGGGTTGGGTCGTCCGGTAAAATTGCAGTGATAGTGGGGGATGACTTCGACGCGTCCATAATCTTCGAACAGTTCCTGCGTCAAACTATTGCTGGCGAGATAGGCGGTGATATGTTCGCGCGGTGGTGGCACGTCGATAATGTCCCAGACAACTTTCCCGCGTTTGGCCAGTTCAGCATATTCACTGGGTGGCAGTTCCGACTTCACACAGACAAAGGCATCGTAACCCTCCGGCACGCGGTGGGCGCGCCGCGCGCAAAGGTGGAAGTCGCACCCCAGGCGCTTGGCCATATCTACGCAGCGGATTTTAACGCTGGCCATTTTTTCCGCGTTTCCTCCGATAAATAGCACGCGACGCAAATCCATAATGGGGATAAAATAAAAACGGATTATTTATCAACGCCAGTGCTAGGCGTCAAGCGGAGGGAACCCGGCGGGCAACACTTCATCCACCAGGCCGAGCCAGAAGGCATCGTGCGCAGAAAAGGCGTGCTCGCCGGACAGCAGGCGTTGGCACAATGTCATGGCGAAATACCACAGGCTCAGCGCGCCGGGCAGCGCGGATTTGATTAAAAAGGTTTCGGCATGGGTGAGGTTCTGCTGTTTTAGCCGCTCGTGACGGATGGCGGCGGCATTGCTTAAAAAATTCCGGCCAAACTTCCGGGCGATGCGGCGGCAGAGTTTCAAGTGGTCGCCGGACAGAAAATCTTTCACCAAAAGGTAGTCCATCAAAAGTTCGGCGCCGGCAATGCCATCGAGCCGCCAGTTGTCATCGCGGTTGGCTTCCAACTCAAACGCGATCGCTTTTTGAAAAACACGGGCTTCGACCGTGGCGAGGCTGCGGGGGGTGGCGGGTTGAGCCTCGGCGGGAAAATGTGGTGACAGGGCCAGAACAAACTTTAGGCGTTCGTACGATTCATTCAGCAGGCGCTGGGCGCGGTCAGATTCCAGCCGCTTCGAAAGCTGGTTTGTTAAATGTTTAAGCATGGCTGGCGGCGCATGTGGTGACGAACGGGGATCCAAAGAGCACAGTTCCTGCTGGCGGGTGGCGAGGCGGAAAATGATGTGCTTCGCCAACATCCGCGCAACGGAGCGGTTTTCGCGGTCGAGGCGCACGGCCAGCGCCAGGGCTTTTTCACGAGAGAGGCGCTTGCCGACTTTGTCCCATCGCCCATAGGTGCCATGCAGGCCAATTTTGGAATCAGGCAGGGCGTAGGCGCGGTGCCCGGCGAGCAGGAGATACGACGCAGCGCTGCCGGTCTTGCGCGCAACAGTAAACACGCGGCATTTTTTTCCGCCGTTTTGGAGTGTATCGATCGTGCCCATCAGTTGGTAAAAGGCCTCAACTTCGCCGCCGCTGCTCTGGATCAGCAGCGTGATGGGTTCGGCGGAGGCTGTCGCCAGTTGACGAAGGGCGGTGGCCACACGCGTGGCCGAGGCGACCGTCAGCGGGCCGGAGAGTTTGACCAGGCGGGCCGGGCCGGGGCGGTGGATTTTGGGAATGACTTCGCCCATGAAGACCGATAGTCAATTTTCCTGTGCCCGCTGGCAAATTCATAATCGGCGCGCCCCAACCCGGGGAACGGACATGATCAGCGAAAAGCCGCGCCCGTACATCTTCATCCATATCCCGCGCTGCGCCGGGACGAGCATCGAGCGCGTGCTGCTGCCGCTCGCGACTGGGGCCGCCACGCTGGAGGAATTATCTGCGGTTGAGCGGGCCAAATACATGCTGCCGGGCGGGAAGGGCCGCCAACACGCGAAACTAAGTGCATACGCCAAAGAGGCGGAATTAAACAAATTTTTCAAATTCGCCATTGTGCGCAATCCGTGGGCACGGGCGGTTTCGCAAATTGAGTATTTGCGCGCCAAAAAGAAGCGCCAGATTTTTTCGAGCGACGATTTCCGGGAAAACCTGCGGATTTACTGCGAGGCCCAAGACGGCGTTCACGGCCATGACCTCGGTGCGTGCCAGGTGGATTATCTCGTCGATGCTGACGGCAAAATGGCGATGGATTTTATTGGCCGGTTCGAATCATTGGAAACCGATTTCAAAAAAATCTGCCAAAAGCTGGGCATTAAAAAGCCGCCAACATTGCCGCATATTCACGCATCGACCCGAACCAAACCCTACCAGAAATATTTCGACAAAAGAACGGCGGATTGGATCCGGCGGCGCTTTGCCAAAGACATTGAGTATTTTGGGTATGAGTTTGAGTAGAGTACAAAGTTCGGCGTGACTCACTCCTGCGTGGACTTTCCGCGGCGGTCAGCTAGAGTCAGTCGAATTCCCCAAACATGATCTACCTCCTGGGCGGTTCGGGCTATGTCGGGCGCGCGTACCAGCACTGGCTGGGGCGGCAGGGGAAGCCGTTTAAAGTTATTCGGCGCGCGGAGCTGGATTATACGCAGCCGGAGCTATTGCGGGCAGCGTTGCAGGCGGATCGACCGGAGTTCCTCATTAATACTGCGGGCTACACTGGCAAGCCGACGGTGGATGCCTGCGAAGAGCACAAGGACGAATGCCTCTTTGCCAATGCAGTACTGCCGGGGAGGATTGCGGAGGCATGCGAGGCGGCGGGCGTGCCATGGGGGCATGTGTCATCAGGTTGCATTTTTTCCGGCGAGCGAACTGGCGGCGGTGGTTTTCGCGAGACTGACACACCGAATTTCACTTTTCGCGATGAGCACTGCTCCTTTTACAGCGGCACCAAGGCATTGGGCGAGGAAGCGCTGGCGGGCCGGCCCAACGTTTTTATCTGGCGCATGCGGATGCCCTTTGATCGCGTGGACGAACCGCGCAATTATTTGAGCAAGCTCATGCGCTATGAACGGCTGCTCGACGCGACCAATTCACTGACCGATTTGCAGGATTTTGTTGAGGCGACGCTCGCATGCTGGGAACGCCGAGTGCCTTTTGGCATCTACAACGTCACCAACCCCGGCGCTATTACCACACGTGAAGTCGTCGCGATGATTCAACAAAGCGGTGTCTGCCAAAAAGAGTTTAAGTTTTTTGCGAGCGAGGAGGAATTCATGCGCGTGGCGGCCAAGACTCCTCGCTCGAATTGCGTACTGGATTCGTCCAAACTCGCCGCCACCGGCATTGTGATGGCTGAAGTCCATGCAGCCGTTGCGCGCGACTTGCGCCAGTGGCAAAAAACGCCGGAGCCGGCCCTCGCATCATGAACCTCCTCGTCACCGGCGGCTGCGGCTTTATCGGCAGCCAGTTCATCCGCCAGCGCCTGGCGGAGTCCGGCTCGCCGTTGCGCAAATTGGTGAACCTCGACAAGTTAACCTACGCCGGCAATCCCGCGAATGTGGCCGAGGCCGCGAAGGATCCGCGCTATATGTTTGTACAGGGCGACATTGGCGACGAAGTGTTGGTGGCCGAGCTGCTCCATGCGCGCCGCATTGATGCCATCGTCAATTTTGCGGCGGAAACGCATGTCGACCGCTCGCTCGATTCGCCCGAGCCGTTTATCCAAACGAACGTCGTCGGCACGCTGCGGTTGCTCAATGTGGCGCGCCAGTATTGTGCGAAACTAAGCGCGACCGAACAAAAAGCTTTTCGCTTCCTACATATTTCGACGGATGAAGTTTACGGATCGCTGGAGCCGAAAGCACCACCGTTTACGGAGCAAACGCCCGTTGCGCCCAATTCGCCCTACGCGGCATCGAAGGCGGCGGCCGACCACCTCGTGCGGTCGTTTTGGAAAAGTTATCAGTTGCCGGTGCTGACGGTAAATTCCTCAAACAATTACGGGCCGTACCAATTTCCGGAAAAACTCATCCCGCTTATGATTTTGAACGCGCTCGAAGGCAAACCGCTGCCCGTTTATGGAGACGGCCAGCAAGTACGCGACTGGCTGTATGTGGAAGACCATGCCATGGCGCTGTGGAAAGTGTTGCGCGAAGGCCGGGTGGGCGAGACCTATAATATTGGCGGCGATGCAGAACACTCCAACCTTGATGTGGTTCAACGAATTTGTGCGTCGCTGAACGCAAAATCGCCGCGCACCGACGGCCAGAGCTATGCGAAGCAAATTTCCTTTGTCGCCGACCGTCCCGGGCATGACCGGCGTTATGCCACGGATTTTTCCAAACTGCGCCGCGAACTGGGTTGGAAGCCCGTCACTTCGTTCGATTCCGGCCTCGCCAAGACGGTGGACTGGTATTTGACACAGCGGGCATGGTGCGCTGAAATCACCACTGGCAAATACGCGCGGCAACGGCTCGGCGCGTCATCCTGAAAACCCCCATGCAACGCAAAGGCATCGTCCTCGCCGGCGGCACCGGCACGCGGCTGTACCCGCTCACCCTCGCGGTGTCGAAGCAGCTCATGCCCGTGTACGACAAGCCGATGATTTATTATCCGCTATCGGTGCTGATGCTGGCGGGCCTGCGCGAAATATTAATCATCACCACGCCGGACGAGCAGCCGCAGTTCCAGCGTCTGCTCGGCGACGGCGCGCAATTTGGTTTGGAGCTTTCCTATGCTACGCAGCCCAAGCCCGGCGGCCTCGCGCAGGCATTTATCGTGGGAGCAAAATTTCTCGCGGGCGCGCCCTCGGCGTTGGTGCTCGGCGACAATCTCTTTTACGGCCACGATTTCGTCAAGTCGCTCGAGGCTGCGCGCGCACGTACAGATGGCGCGACCATCTTCGGCTACCACGTGGCCAATCCTTCCGCTTATGGCGTGGTGGAACTGGACAAAGAGGGGCTGGCCTTGAACATCGAAGAAAAACCGGCCAAGCCGAAATCGCCCTACGCCGTGCCGGGGTTGTATTTTTACGATGGCGATGCCGTGAAATTCGCGAAACAGTTAAAGCCCTCGAAGCGCGGCGAATTGGAAATCACGGATTTGAATTTGCGGTATTTGAAGGAAGGGCGATTGCACGTCGAATTGCTTGGCCGCGGCACAGCGTGGCTCGACACCGGCACGCCCGCCTCGCTGCTCGATGCCGCGCAATTTGTGCAAGTCATCGAAACGCGCCAGGGGCTGAAAATCGCCTGCCTCGAAGAAATCGCCTTCCGCACGGGCTGGATCAAACGGGCGCAACTGGAAAAGCAAATCGCCCGCCACGGCGGCAGCGCGTATGCGAATTATTTGCGCGGGTTGCTTGTATGATGCATAGCGGTATCTCTTGGCAATAACATGAAAGTCCTCTACACGGAAATTTTGAAGCAGTTTCCTGAGATTCAGCGCCTAACGAGCGAGGGCGATGAAGAGGCTGGCTATCTTATGATGAATCACTTGGCTGAATGGCTAGGTGAGGGCGACAACATCGACGCTGATGAAGTAATTCCAAGAATTGAGACCTTCGTAAAATGGTGTGATTCGCAGCCGCGAGGAGATACAGCTGCAGATGACATACTTACGATGCTGGTCGTGGGTTTTTACGAAAAACTTTTTCGATATGAGCAGGCAAGGAAAATTTTGCCCCGAATAATCTCCAAAGAGCATTTCGTAAAAACCCACGACCAGCATCGTAAGTATGTCATCTGCAGCTGTATCTCCTCGCGGCTGCGAATCACACCATTTTACGAAGGTCTCAA
>Ga0206910_1124_pt1 | contig 14884 bp, 15 predicted proteins | sample Alteio_BWOrgHeat_77_FD_152949 | JGI IMG/M metagenome (GOLD analysis project Ga0206910, IMG submission 152949) | Enriched cells from forest soil in Barre Woods Harvard Forest LTER site, Petersham, Massachusetts, United States -... | ecosystem: Environmental > Terrestrial > Soil > Temperate forest >... | reverse complement strand
TTAGATCCAAAGGATAAAGAGTCACTTTCAACTGACCTGAGCTCAGCATCGCAAATAGAATGTGGCTTACTTTTTCGCGGTCCGCTCGCATTCCGTGAATGTGAAATCCACCGCCGAGCGAATCGACATCATAATTGATATTTTCAACCTGACCAGAAATTTCGGGGTTCTGCTTGTCAAAGATAACTCCGCCAAGAATCCAATCGTGCGCTTCCAGGTCATGATCAAATTTAAAGCTAAGGGCTGGAGTCGCCTTTTTAAGTAGACTGCCATCATTGATTGCAATGGTACGAAATTGATCGGTCGCTAGCAGTGAGCCTTCGATAACCACAGCGGCGGGAATTCATATTGACACCCTAACACCCAACGAATCACATCCGATTCACATCGATGGATTACAAAGAGGATTTTGCAGCAACCTCATCCAAATCCAACCGGGCGATACGCTTATCGAAAACGGCCAGGGCACAGACAACAACCAACTGGAACTCTAAGCCGTTGGCCTTTTCGGAACTAACAGCATGTAGCCGGCGTTTTTTTTTCGAGGCTCAGCTATTTTTGCACTGACAAAGGGTTTGAGCAAGTGCGCCCAGAGCGGCATGGGATAGGGCCGCCCCAATCTTTCGGACTCGAGCACGCTGTATTTGGTCGACTCGGGCTGCCAACCATTCTCATTAAAAAAACCGAACCAGTCTGGCGGAAAAAATCGAAACGGGGCCCGCGCCATTTGTTTTTTATGTTTGCTATTATTAAGGTAGGAATAAACCGCTGGCGCTAAATACTCGGCCACCCAGTAATTGAAATGATCCTCAGAGCGAAGGTCCTCGCAAAGCTCTTTGACATGCTCTGGGCTTAAATAAACAATCACCCCTTCGGTCAAGACGAGAACGCTTTTTGATTCGGAATTGATCTTCTTAAAGAGCTCGGTTCGCAGTTCACGGTTGGCCAAATCTAAAGAAATCCTCTCGAGGCGACAATTCGGTTTCTCACCTTTGAGCTTTTCATCTTTGAATTTAATAGTGGATTCAAAATCCACCTCAATCCACCGTAGGTCTTTGGGGAGCGCCATACGATAAGGTCTGGTGTCAAGCCCAGCCCCAAGATTGAGAATCGTATCAACGCCTTTGGCGACCGCCTCTTTGATGTAATCGTCAATAATGACGGTTCTAATAACTAAAGTCCACCGCGTGAACTTGCTTCCGAGCATTTGGTCGGCGATTTTCTTGCCTGTTTCGCCAACCAGACGAGCCGCCAAAGGATCTCGAAACAGGGCGTCGGGACGGAGCGATTCCTCGGCTCGGTAGCTTGCAACCCAGAAGGCCGTATCAGTAACATGCGATATCGCTAACTCTTGTTTTGCCATAGGCTTGATAGAATTATAAATCCTCAATAATGTCAAACTCTTATTGGGCTAGTTCGCGGCTACTGTAAAGGCTTTTGACGATGCCGAAATGTTTTCATGCGGAAATTCTTTGAGGGAATTTGCAAACAAAAAGTCCTTAAGCTTGATATAACAAATCGATCATGACACCTGGTAGATCTTGCCAGCGACCGCTTTTTCCTAGGAGGAAACCCCGTGGAAACAATTGCATCTGAAATCCCGGCGCGCCCATCCGAAAGCTCTTTTGCCGATTCTCTGAAGGAGCTCATCGTTGGCCGCATTCGAGCCGCTAGTGAGCAAGCGGCTCGCTCGACTCCAGCGCCGATTGAAGCTTCGATGATCGGACCCATTGCCGATATCATGATGATCGGCGGAGCCTCTATCATTGCCTGCCTACTCTATTGGATGTTCGTTGATCCGACCGCCTCGATCGCCAATGTCGCGGCCATGGCCTATGCTCTTTCTTTTGTGATCAATTACCCTCACTTTGCTTCGTCTTATCAATTGCTCTACGGAGATTATCGGGCTCAGATTCTTAAGAAGAAAAGTTTTTTCTGGGCGGCCATCATTGCTCCTGTTCTTATTATCGCGGCGATTGGTTCTGGAATCGCAATGGCAAGTCCTGCTGTTTTGTCTTTTTTAATTCAAGGCATGTACCTGAGTGTCGGCTGGCATTACGTAAAACAGATCTTTGGGGTATCGATAGTCGCTTCGGCGGTTCAGAAGCGCTACTTTGGTGTTTGGGAAAGAACCTTTATCCTGCTCAATCTCTATTCGGTTTGGGCCATGTCATGGGTTTCGTCTAATCTCGGCATCGATAAACTCGATCTCGACGGAGTGACCTATTACACATTGGGTTTACCAAGCTGGCTCATGACAGTGGCCTACGCAGCTACCGCAATTACTTTTTTAATCGCGGCCGGCATTATGGTTCGCAAATATGTGATCACTGGAGTGAGACCTGCGACCTCGAGTTTAGTAGGTTTTGCAGCCATCTATTTTTGGTACTTACCGACCGCTTCGCACCCTCTGTTCTTTTACTTCATTCCGTTTTTTCACTCCTTGCAGTATTTGTTATTTGTTTACACCTTAAAGAAAAATCAGTCTTCTGAGGCCGCTTCGACTCAAACACTCCCTTCTTTACAGCGACTGGTTCAGTTTAAAAAACTTTGGGGATTTTTTGCTGTCGCCGCGGTTCTTGGCATGGCGGCCTTTGAACTTGTTCCTCGCGAAATGGACAAAGCATTGCCGATTGGCGCTGGACTTCAATATGCGGGTCTGTGGTTTTTTTGCTTTCAGCCTGTTCATTAATCTGCATCACTACTTTATCGACAACGTCATCTGGCGCGGTGACAATGATTATTTGAAAACTTATCTCGTTCAAGCCAGTCAAAAACGAGGTAACGTATGATTAAACTTATCTTCGGCCTCCTCTTAACTGTTACAAGCCTGGCGCAAGCGCAGCAAACAAGTTCTTCACAGCGCTTGTCTGACGAGCGGATCATCTTTCGAACCAACGCTGGCGATATCGTGATTGCCCTGTATCCCGATATCGCTCCTAAACATGCCGAGCAGATCCTTAGGATGGTAAAGGCCGGGATTTATAACGGAACTCCCATAGGTAGAGTCGAACCCGGATTCGTGGCGCAGGTCTATGACTACAACGCCAAAAAGACTCCGCTCACTGAAAAACAGCAATCCCTTATCAAAAATATTCCAGCTGAATTCAGCGCTATCCCTCACACCCGAGGAATCGTGTCGATGGCCCGTCGAGATGGTGACGTCAACAGTGCCGAAAGTTCTTTCTCTTTTATCCTTGGACCGGCACCCCACTTGGACCAACAGTACACTGTCGTTGGAGAAGTGGTTAGTGGCATGGACGTATTGAGCCTAATCGAAAATATTAAAACCGATCGTCAAAGCGTACCGATGGCGGAACTCTGGGTTGACAGCGCACAAATTGTCGATGCCGCAAAGCTCGAAGAAACCAAGTTGCAAGCCGCTCATTCGCCGCCGATTCCCTATGAACAGGGTAAGCTTGCTTTTGAGATCATGGCGGGTTTTCTGTTCTTTTTCACCATAAGTACGCCTATTGCAAAAAGCCTTTGGAACAAACCAAAATCCAAATAAGGCGCTGCTCGAAGTCGATCGCATTTTATCCTTGGACTCTTGTCGGTTTGTGAGGGAAATCTAAACCCACAAAACTGCAGCGAGGAGTCCTTATGTCAGCACGTCTTTTATTGATCCCTTGCCTTTTACTTTTGGCTTTCTCGGCTCGGGCCGCTTCTGAGTCTGGCGTCTTTAAAGGCACCGGATCCTACACGAACGCAGACCAAATAAGCGCGGAAGCTGTTTCCATTTCGGTATCGCTAACTCTGACCGCCAGCGCCTTTACGATTCACGATTGTTGGACAAGCTCCAATCAACAAGACCCAATCTGCTACGACAGCAATTACAAGGTGGACGACAACCAGCAGGTATTTAGTAATGGCGTTAAGATCGGCGATATCTATCCCGGTTACGTCGTGCTTTTCACCAGCAACGACCAGGTCTCGGAACAAATGATTTTTAACTTCGACACCGACGACATAAGTTCAGCGCAAAGCTTACGCTACATTTACACGCTGGTTTCCTACGATGGTGTTTCTGAGGGCCGTCGAGGCCAATTGCAGAGAAGCCCCTGATTCGAAGAATCAGGGCTTAGACTTTATTGAATCGAGTTTGGCGTCGATGTGCTCGACCTGGCAACTGTGTTCGTCATGGTTGGCTATCATATAGAAGCGAGACAGCGAGCCCGCCGGTTTGAAATCAAAACTTAAACTCAAAAATTGTTTGCCTTTGAGGCTGGATTTCAATTTGGCCCGACGCCCTTTATCTTTTGGTGAGAAGTAATTTTCGTTGATGACCGCCTCGACATCATCATACTCGACATACCTTGCAGAATCGGCCTCGAGTCCGTGATTTTTTAGGTTTTGAAAGCTTTGCCATGCACCTTTGCCCTGACCGCTCCAACCAAAAAACTTTTCGCTTGTTGGCTTTTCAAGTGGGAACCTGTGGTTGGTATCCGCAACAGCGGCTTTAACACAGGGGTCATCAGCCGTCGCCACTATCGCCTCGCTGTCTAAGCCTCTGGCAATATTCGGCTCCGAATCTTCGGACCTATGCGGGGCCAATGCGCAGGCACTCACAAAAACAAGCAAACTGGTCCAAAGGCCTGAGTGGAACCGTTTCACCATCACCTCCCGCTTCTAATATTGCGATAGATGTGCAAGGGGCTGTCAAGAAAAGCTGTTTGCAATCTTTGGCCGCAGTCAGCAAGTCCGGTCGAGCTTCTAGCAAAGGCGTGCAATCAAATTCATGTTGAGAGCTAAGAATGAAACAGCCAAGATAGAGGTATGAGATATATATTTTTTCTTTCTGGAATTTTACTTTCGGGCTGTACCCACAAAGACTTGCGGCAGCCTGCCGGAGCGACGGATATTCATATTCATTTGATTTCGACATCCGATTTGCACGGATATTTGCTGCCAGAAAAGAGTCCGGCTGGACTTACGATCGGAGGCATCGACACGCTTCAAGCTTATTTCAAAATTGCCAAGGACATTGATCCGCAAACTTTGTTGCTGGACGAAGGCGATCTCTTTCAAGGGACGATCATTTCCAACTCGGCCGACGGCGTACCTGTCGTCAAATGGATGAATGCCGCAGGTTATACCGCGACCGCGATCGGCAACCACGATTTTGACTTTGGTCCTGGCCACGGGCATAGCACCGTGCGGGTTTCTGGCGAGGACCCGTTGGGAGCGTTAAAAGGGCGAATCTCCGAAGCGAATTTTGATTTCTTGAGTGCCAATATCTGCTCGATCAAAGAAGACCCGGGCGGTTGCGAAGATCCAAATAGTTTTCTTGTTGCTAGCTTTGCCAAGCCCTTCAAGTCCGTAAAAATATGGGGTATCAATATCGCCATTATCGGCCTGACTACGGTTTCTACTCCATCGACCACTATGCCTTCAAATGTCGCCGATTTGCGTTTTATGCCTTTAAAACCAAGCTTAGAGCGTCAGGTCACCTTGGCCAAGCAGCAAGGGGCGCAGATGATTTTGCTGTTGATGCACGACGGGGGCGAATGCAAAGCCCACGGCGATTGCGAATCGAGCGGCGCCATTTTTAAGCTCATCGATAGTCTGTCGCCCGAAACAAAGAAAAGTTTGCCACTGATCTTGGGTGGACACACCCACAACGACGTTAATGTCTTGTACCATGGCGTGCGGGTTGTCATCCCCGCTTGCGAAGGCAAAGTGATTGCCTACACGGATTTGGCCTATCATCCGCTTGATCAAAGCGTCACTGTCGAAGCCACTCAAAATGTCGATGTGTGCCCGCAGGTGTTTGCAAATACGAAATCTTGCTTCAAAGGCAGCGGTGATTTAACAGCTGGGCAATTTCTCGGAGAAGAAGTGCACCGCGATCCAGACGCCTTAAAATCCATTGCTGAAGACATCAAAGCCGCCGAGGATAAAGCCAATACGACGGTGGGGCGGCTCTTATCCGGGTTAACTAAAGAGGCAAAACCCGAATCCAGCCTCGGCGACTTTGTTACAGATGCCATGCGGAACTGCCAAAATGAAGGATGCGACAAACCCGTCGATTTTGCCTTCTACAACGACACTGGCTTTCGAACTGGTAACATCGCACAGGGAGACGTGACTTACGGAGAAGTCTTCGAAGCTCTCCCTTTTGACAACAGTTACGCCCTGGTCTATTTAACCGGCCTGCAAATTCACGATTTGATCGAATCATGGCTAGGCTATGCTCACGTCATGCCGCAAATCTCAGGACTAAAAATCAATTTCACCGAACATGGTGCACCAAGAACAATGTCAAACAAGGCAAAACAGTCTAAGACGCTTCCAGATCCCATTCTTTCTATGACAACGACAAACGGAGAGCCCATTGAAGAAAGCAAAACATACAGTGTTGCTCTGCCCGATTTTTTGGCCAGCGGTGGGAGCGGCATGGCCTTTGTGATGAACCAAGTCCCGGTGCAAATCTTCTATGGCCGTATGGTCCGCGACGTAGTGATCGACTATTTCAAGTCGCAACCTAAAGGCCTTGATTACTCGCAAGGGGACAAGCGCTTGATTCAGAGTCAGTAGGCGGCGCATAGCTAAATCCCCAAAATATTTTCGATGAGCTGCAAGGACTTGACGAGATCACTAGATTCCAAGATCTCTTGCATTCTTGCCATTCCAGAATTCACCTTTTTCTTCTCGTCCACAGTCAAGGCGTCCAGAATCGAAACACCGCGGTTGATTTCGTCAAGGCTGAGCGAGCGGTGCTGAATTTGCTCGTGGCGCAAGAGCTGGCAGATCGACCAGACAAAATCGCGCTCCTTTGCAGCGTCAAATAAATGCGTCAGCAGCGATTTGTCCTCTTCTTCGAGCTGCAGATTGAGCCTCTTCAATCGTTCGACGATCACTTCTTTTCTGGCGAGCAGCTTCGGTGTGGATTCAAAAGTATCAATAAGGGTTTCACCGATGGCATAAAATACGGAATCCGCATCAATAATGTCGTCGATCCGAAATCTCACTTTTGCCGTAGCCGCAAACTTCATGCTTCGGTCCGGCAGCTCGATAACATTAGTCACCTCGCAAAGGCAGGCGGTTCGATAGACTTGATCGGGACCCGGTCGTTCTGTTGCCATATCCTTCTGCGAGGTAATTACGATCTGTGAGCCATACTTAGCCTGAGATTCTTTGACAGCATTGATCGAGAATTCTCTTTTGATCATGTAAACCGAAGACGAATTGGGAAACACAACGCTATTAACCGTGGGAAAGAGTGGTATTTTCATGTTGACCTCATTTTTCTATGACGAATTTATTGTTTTTAATCGAATATCTTTTCCAAAATGGATGAAACTGCGGAATCCGCTCGGTCTCCCAACAGAAACTATTCAGCTCGCTAGCGCTCATCTTGTCGAGATTGAGTTTGTGCTTCTTTGCCAAGACATTGATGGCTTCCGCAAAACTAGCCTGAGTGTAGAACAACTCGGTGAGTTCGCACCCCAGAGCCTCTGAGATTCGCTGCAGCGTGGTTAAGCGGGGATCAACACTCCCCTGTTCGATTTTTGCAATGGTCTGTTGCGTAGTCTGGCAGCGCTCGGCCAATTCGGTCTGAGTCAGATTGAACTGCTTTCGAAGCTGCACAATTTTAAGATTAAGATTCATTCGTACACCCCATAAGATGTAATGTAGTATACATCTCATAAGGTGTAAATGGAAATTTAAAAAAATCGCAAAAGGATATAAGGGGTAATAATTTTAACTATTTCTTACTTAGAGATCGCCAATGCGCCCGTCATAATTGGCCACTCGGCAAAATATTGATCAATGGCACTGGCCGTCACTTCAATAACACCGATCGTAGATAGAGGATCACCAATATAAATTTGATTCGTAGGTGAGATCCCAAACGCAATGACCCAATGCCCGAAGTGGTCCACATCACTCAATCCGTTGGTGGGCGGTGGAATCGGTCCGGGCGCTCCGTAATGGTGCAAATACTTTTTCTGCAAGTCGAGCTGGAATCCCCAGCTCGTTCTTGGATCCCCTGCGAGAAGAACCAGCGCTCCAGCATGAATCGCGGCAAGGACGCTCGCCGAACTCGCCTTGATGCTCATCACCTTGGCCCCCAGAGCGGTTCCACCTTGGATCATCATCGGCGCGTAAGTCGGCCCAGACATGGGTGTTGGTTGTCCTCGAGTCAGATTGCGAACATTTCTGATATCTGACTCGGCCGTCGCTGAAGTAAAGGGCTCCAGCAGTCCAAGATAAGTCACTGCCATCAAAAGCGATGCGGGACCACAATCAGCATAGCCATCGGGGTGGCCGGCCGAATTGAAGGGCGTCGGTCCCCATTCGTCGGTAAAAAAAATATTTAGTGAACTCACGGTGTCCGCATTTGCGAGCGGAAGGCGTAAAAAAATCAACAAAATAAGGCCGCAGACGCGAGTCATAGGGTCCTCCTTGGCCCAAAGAGATAGCCCGCGGTAAGGAATTTCTCAATAGTAGATTCCGATAGAGTAAGGCTTACCAGGTTAATTCAGTGATACCTGCTTGATTCCATGATAGATACCTGAAATCTGATTCGGTAGGATCGATCAATCTTTGCTCTGGCCTTTAGGGTCAGGTCCCCGACCCTTTTGCAGGTTCTAACATGTCTAAGCAGAACATCTAAGACCAATTATTAATACTCATGCTTGGCATGGACTTACATTACTGTGCATTTAAACGGAACTTTTTCGAAGTACGCTCCGTCATTGTCATCTCCGGTCAAGACTAAATTGACTTTATCGCCGGCCTTGCTCAAATCTTCTAGGTTTTTGTCCAATTGGAAATCGAGTTGAGCTTTATCATCAGCAGCTTCGCCCCACTTGTATTCGACATGCAGGTTACTGCCTAAGCCCTTTTTAACCGATTTTGTAGTGATTCCGACTTCAATCGATTTATTGGTGGCGATGTTGGCCTTGGCCAATCCCGCATCATTTGAAAAATTAATCTGTCCGAGGGTTTTGTTGATTTCGAATGTGATGTTCCCTTGGCCTTTTCGGTCGCATGACAGATTGGTCTTGCTTTCTTTTGCTGCTGTATTTGCAACTTCGGCGCGGGCCACAGACAAACCTACGATAAACAACAAAGATCCGATGATTAGTTTTTTCATTTGAAGTTCTCCTCGACCTTTAAAAAGCAAGACAAGTGCCACCTGCGACGCAAGCCAAGCCATAGCGGTCTATTCGCTGAGCCCGGAGTGCCGCTTTCTGCCAACAGGGTATCGGACCTTGATCAGTGACTTTAAGCTGTCCAAAACTTTGACAGCTCCGCAGTTTCGGGGCATTTAAGCTTCAAGATGCAGAAGCACCTTTCGCACATTCTTGTACAACATCGCTATGAAGCGATTGATATTCAAAATCAGCTCAAGGCCGGCAAAGATTTTGCCTCAATGGCACGCAAATTTTCGATTTGTGGCTCAGCCGCACAGGGCGGTTATCTCGGCTGCGTGGCTTTGTCCCGCCTGCATCCGGATTTTGCAGAAGCCGCTCGCAATTTGAAGGAGGGGGAGCTCTCCGAAATCGTAAGAACCTCCTTCGGGCATCACTTGATCCTGGCTCACTCCGAAGCGCCCTGATATCCCTTACCATTACCCACATTTTTTCAGTTGTCAGCAGCATCGGAATCAGCACCAGTTCCAGTCCAGTTTTCAATGATGGTCGCAAACTTCAAACCGGACTGACACTGGTGCCGGCGCTTGGCGATCTGCGTCGCAAAGCAGCCATGGGCGCGGCTTCCGGTCGGGGACCCAAGTCTTGCTGGCTTTTGCCCGAGAAGGGGGTTATTTTCGCGGACTCTTTTTGAACCGCTTTTACTAAGGAGTTCTAGGTGAAAAAACTAGTGTTTGCGACCTTGTCTCTGCTGGCATTGACGGCCGTGGCTGAGAATCGTCCTCAATCGATCCTTCTCAAGGATTGGAGCGGGCCCTATGGCGGCGTTCCGCCCTTTGACAAAGTCAAAGTGTCGGAATTTAAACCGACTTTAGAATGGGCCATGCAAGAACAGCGTAAAGAAATAGCTGCTATTGCGGACAACAAAGAGCCTGCGACTTTCGAAAACACTCTGGTTGCGCTCGAAAACTCCGGCAGAACTCTTGACCGCGTTTATTCGATCTTTCGAATTTGGAGCTCTTCGATGAGCAACCCCGAGTTTCAAGCGGTTGAAACCGACATGGCGCCAAAATTGGCGGCATTCAACGACGAAATCATTCAAAACAGTAAACTGTTTGCTCGAATCGATGCGATTTACAATTCTCCCAAAAAGAGTCAACTGACTCCCGAGCAGCAACGCTTGGTTTGGTTCCAAGAAACACGTTTTATTCTTAACGGCGCCAAATTGGACGATAAACAAAAAGCACGAGTTGCCGAAATCAACCAACGCCTAGCGACCCTGATGACCACTTTTAGCCAGAATGAATTGGCTGATGAAGAAGAGGGTTATTTAGCATTGGATAAGGCCGACCTCGAAGGCCTGCCGCAATCTTTGATTGATGGCGCAGCCTCAGAGGGTGCCCGCCGTAAAATGGACGGCAAATGGCTTATCTCTAACACTCGCTCTTCAATGGAGCCCTTCTTGACCTATTCGCCGAAGCGTGAATTGCGTGAGAAGGCCTTCCGCATTTGGTCGGCTCGTGGCGACAATAACAACAGCCACAACAATAATAAGTTGATCACTGAAATACTGAAGTTGCGAGCCGAGCGCTCCAAGCTGTTTGGTTTTAAAACCTATGCAGACTGGCATTTGGCCGACACCATGGCTAAAGATCCTAAGATCGCCATGGATCTGATGCTGCAAGTTTGGAAGCCCGCTGTAGCGAGAGTGAAATCGGAAGTCGCCGACATGCAAAAGCTGGTTGACGCCGAACACGGCAATTTCAAAATCCAGCCTTGGGATTATCGCTATTATGCCGAGAAAGTTCGTAAAGCAAAATACGACCTCGACTTCGACCTGGTTAAACCTTATTTGCAACTCGAGAACATTCGAAAGGCGATGTTCTGGTCCGCCGGCGAACTGTTTGGATTCAAGTTCCTGCAAGTTCACAACGTTCCCGTCTATAACGACACTATGACCGTCTACAAGGTCTTGGGTAAAGACGGAAAATTTGTCGGACTTTGGTACTTTGATCCCTTCGCTAGACCTGGCAAGAATTCTGGCGCGTGGATGAACAACTACCGCGAGCAGTATAAGATGCACGGCAAGGGCATCACCACTATCGTGTCTAACAATGCCAATTTCATTCCCGGAAAAAAGGGCGAACCCGTTTTTATTTCCTGGGATGACGCGGTCACAATGTTTCACGAGTTTGGCCACGCCTTGCATGGTTTGAACTCCAACGTGACCTACGAGAGCCTCTCCGGCACTAACACGACTCGTGATTTTGTTGAGTTCCCTTCGCAAATGAACGAAAACTATTTGCAAACGCCCGGAGTTCTGAAGTTCTTGGTCAATGCCAAAGGAGAGCCTCTACCTAAAGAGCTGATCGAAAAAATTGATCACGCTAAAACATTTAACTCTGGCTTTAGCACGGTTGAATTTTTGGCTTCTGGAATTCTTGACATGAAATTGCATTTGATTGCCGATCAGGATATCGATCCTAAGGCTTTTGAAACAGCGGCTTTAAAAGAGCTGGGCATGCCGAGCGAGATCGTCATGCGGCATCGTCTTCCTCAGTTTGGTCATATTTTTTCTGGCGAGGATTATGCGGCTGGATACTACGGCTATCTTTGGGCGCAAGTGCTTGATTACGATGCTTATGAGGCCTTTACTGAGACGGGCGATCCTTACAACAAAGAAGTAGCGAAGAAATATCATGACCTGATCGTTTCGGTTGGCAATACCGAAGATCCGGCTGAAAACTATCGCAAGTTTCGTGGGCGAGATCCCAAGGTTGATGCGCTTCTTCGCGCACGGGGCTTTCCGGTTCCTGTTCCTGAGAACAGCACCAAAAACTAGGATGCAGTTTTAAGGGGCCTAAGGGCCCCTTTGCTTTTTTAGTATCAACGCATCCTGCCTGAATTATCCAGTGACTTTGTTTGAGCTCTGTACTTTCATCGATTCGATGGCCCTAAGGCCCGAGGACTGTAGCCTTGCTAAACAACGAAGCTGATACAGAAAAGTATTTTCGCCTGGATCACAAGAATCCTGGGCATAAGGACTTTGTTGTCATCAATTGGTGCCTAGGCAATGTCTGCAACTACAGTTGCACCTATTGTCCGGAGCAATTGCACCGGGGTGATCACAAATTCCCGCCCCTGCAGACAGTTCTTAATTTTGTCGACAAGACGCTGCAGCATTATTCCGGAAGAAAACTTTATTTTGAATTTACCGGCGGCGAAGTCACGCTTTGGAAAGACCTTTTGCCACTGGCGCGCGAGCTTAAAAAAAGACAATGCAAGATTGGCATTATCTCGAACGGATCACGCAGTATCGATTTTTACGCGCGATTGATTGAAGATATCGATCATATTTGTTTGAGTTTTCATCCCGAGAGTTCTGATGAAGAACATTTTTTATCGGTAGTTAAGTTGTGCTCTGAAAAAATCAGAACGCATGCGAACTTTATGATGCTGCCAGAAGCCTTTGAACAGGCTCTCGCGGTTTCGATGCGAGTCATTGAGATTCCAAATATAAGCATTGCCTTGCAGCCGCTGGTTGAGGAGCTCTCGGGCCCCATTTGGAGCTACACTCCTTCCCAGCTCAAAGTCATGAATATGCAGGGCCAAGCCTTGGTCAGGCACATCAAACACACCCGCAGCTTCGAATATTTTCGTGGAGCCATGCAGGTGACCTATACCTCGGGCCGCCAGAAAACTCTGACTCCGCAGTGGTTTATTTCGGCGGGCCAAAACAATTGGCAAGGTTGGGATTGTTACGCGGGACTTGAGCAAATCGTGGTGGATTTGGATGGATATATTTATCGCGGCTGGTGCAAGGCCGGAGGCTCGCTAGGAAAAATTGACGACAGCAATCTAGAACTTCCCAGCAATCCCATTCGGTGCCCTAAAAACAATTGCCATTGCAATCTAGATATCATGACTAGCAAAATCAAGCCCGAACCAAACCTCGATTCCCCTCACCCTCCGAGCTAAGGATGGATTTTACACCCGGGCGCCCGCTGCGAGGCTATCACGAATCAGGGCAATTCGCCGACTATAGCACCGATGATCTGGTTGGCCAGCGACTCAATTCTTTTTTGGGATGGTATTGCGGACTCGGCAGCGAAAATCTTTTTGTCGATATGGATGGAAACATTTTTGGTGCTTCTTGTCGTGTTGGCGGCACACTTGGCAACATTTACGAAGATTTTGAGATTCCGTCGGCTTGGATCAAGTGCAATCGATCGCTTTGCTCCTGCGGTGCGGATTTATTTATTCCAAAAGCTAAAAACCGTGAAAGCCTGGGCTTGTTAAGAAAAACTCGCGGGCTCGCTTCGCAAAACGAAAAAAAGTGCGCTGAAATTACGTCCTTTGCAGCCATCGAACGCACCCATTCATCAAAACAAAAACAAATTTACTGGGAAATCGGTCGCCGCTGCAATTATGACTGCTCGTATTGCTGGCCGTTTATCCACAACAAAACCGACCGTCACAAGTCCTTGCAGGAACTGGTCAGCGCCACAGAAAAAGTTCTGCAAAAATTTGCCAAGGGATCGCTGGTCAATTTCATTATTTCGGGCGGCGAACCCAGTCTAAACCCTGATTTTTTGCCATGGGCTCGATTTATCGCAAGCCTTGGCCATCACTTAAGCGTCCACTCGAACGGAAGTCGCCTGCCCGATTTTTACCGAGAGCTGATTTACTTCGGCGATCTGAATCTGAGCGCGCATTTTGAATTCGTCGACATAGAAAAGTTTGCCAAAGTGGTCGCCGCAGTCACCCACGAGAAGGTGCAAAAGAACAACATCGGTGTTGGCCATTTAGAGGTAAAACTGATGATGGCGCCTGGCCGTAGAGCACAGGCTCTCGATCTGCGCGATCGCATTTTACAGATTCCAGAATTCTTAAACTACTGCACTTATGCTTTTGTGCCGATTCGCGACGGTAAGTTGGGCGATCAAATCAAACTGGGCTACGAGCCCGAAGACTTCGAACTGTTTGGCTCACCTCAGAGCTCCCCCTAAAAAAGAGCCCTGAGACAAAAATACATTTCTTAGGAATTCATTTCGCTAGCAGCACGGCGAGCAACGCTCTCCTTGCTGATTTTCACAGGCTGGCGGTGAGAAACGGCGTCAGACTTAGGAACACAAATGCAGAGGAAGCCTTCGCGGAAAGTCGCTTCGACCTCTTTCGCTTGAAAAGAAACTGGGCAGAGCCAAGTGTACTCAATGCGTCCATCCGGCAATTCATAGATATCCAATCCACGCGGAAGCGTGATTGCGTTCCATGCCCAACGTTGATTTGGAGCCAAAGGAACGCGAGTGCGGCAAGTGATCCTGTTGCCAGTCACGTCAACTTCGACATCACCCACAGTCAGATTCGGCAAGAAAACGTCACAGTAAACATGCGAATCACTCTCGCGCAAACGCACTGGAAGCGTTTCGTTGTAGCCTTGATGGAATGGGTTGAATCCGCCATTGAAGCCGTTCTGACCGATACCGGCGCCATAAGCCGTGTTGCCAGTCTGCCAGCCAGGAGCGCCACCAAAAGCTTGTCGCGGCAAAGTGCTAGTAGCCGCTTCAGTCATCGCACGACGATACATTTCATTGCGCAGAATTTCGTTGGTGCAGATTTGCTGAGCTTTGATCTCTTCAACGCGAGCCAAGATCTGTTGCAACTCGATTGCGCCCAAGTGCTGTCCCACGGGATGCGGGTGATTCGCATGCAAGCCAGTTGTTGCAAAAGGAAGACCCGAAGTCGCCACAGGCCAGCCCGCAGAATAATAAGGATTGTGGCCG
>Ga0206910_1123_pt1 | contig 14936 bp, 5 predicted proteins | sample Alteio_BWOrgHeat_77_FD_152949 | JGI IMG/M metagenome (GOLD analysis project Ga0206910, IMG submission 152949) | Enriched cells from forest soil in Barre Woods Harvard Forest LTER site, Petersham, Massachusetts, United States -... | ecosystem: Environmental > Terrestrial > Soil > Temperate forest > O... | reverse complement strand
CGGAAGCGTAGAAGTATAAGGGCCTGCAGCTATATCTACACTACCACCGGTACAGAAGGTAGTAGCACCAAGGGCTGTAGCACTGGATACAGGCACTGACAATATGGTCACCGAATCGTTGGCAGATGTTGCATTACAACCTGAACCATTCGTCCCCATTACGTGGTAGCTTCCCTGAACGGTAGCGTTATACACGTTAGCAGTCTGACCAGTGATCGGGATATAACCTGTAGGCGTGTTCTCATACCATTGATAGGTACAGCCTGCACAACCTACACCAGTTAAGGTCACTGTATTGCCCTGGCAAACGGTGAGGTTCGCAGGCGCTGCTGTGATATTAATGGTCGCAGCATTGACAGTAACCGTAAGAGCAGGTGAAGATGTTGCAGAACAGCCCGTGCTGGTGTTCGTTACCTTCACTGTATAGTTACTTGCTGCGGTTGCTGTGTAAGACACGTTTATAGCACCAGCGATCGGTCCGAAACTATTATTCCATTGGTAGGTGAGACCTGCGCCACTGTTAGCTTCCAGTATCACGGAACCACCGGGACATATAGATGTAGAAGACAAAGCATTTGCAGTAGCAAGCGGCAAAGGATTCACATTCACCACTAAGGCATTAGTAGTTGTGGTACAGCCATTGCCATCCGTTACGGAGTCTGTATAGCTACCGGCCACATTCGCATTATAGCTGGATGCATTGCCACCTGCAATGTTTATACCATTGAGCTTCCACCTGTAAATATAATTAGGATTAGTTGGATTGGTCTGCATGATCACGCTGCCACCCTGGCAGAATGTAAGCGGCCCAACGGCGGATGCCGTAACAACCGGAGGCGTATTTACGGATACTGTATCGATACTTGATGTAGCGCTACAGCCATTGCCGTTTGTCACTACTACCCTGTAGGCACCTGCGGCACTTACAACATAAGAAGAGGATACCGCACCAGCGATATTATTGAAAGTGGCGCCAGTACCTTGCTGCCACTGATAAGACAAGCCTGCACCCACATTAGCATTGAGGGTTACATTACCGCCCTGGCAGAAAGCCAAAGGACCAGCGCTAGTGATAGTAGCTGTTGGCAGCGCCAAGGTAGTAACAGAATCCGTAGCAGAAGTAGCCGTACATCCATTAGCATCTGTAATGGTAACGTTATAACCTGCATGGGTATATGCCATTAGATAAGGCGTATTGTTCCCGGTGACAGCCGTACCATTGACATGCCATACGTAGTTGTAGCCAGCAGCAGAATCTGATATGAACTCAACACTGTCGCCTAAACAGAAAGTAGCAGGGCCTTGAGGCGTAATAACTGCCGGAGGCGCCGAGTTCACGTTAAGTGTATCACCGGGATTGGTAGAATCGGTACGGCAAGTATTGGTAGCAGTAGCCGTGTAGATCGCGCTATTGGTGACGTTCGCATTTGAAATAGTGATGCATGTCTGGTTATTCCACTGGCTTTGCAATACGCCATTCTTATACCATTTGTAGGTAACGGGCGCCTGACCTATAGCCGAAATACAGAATGTTGCATTACCACCTACGCATAGCGTTTGCGAAGATTGGGTAGAGGTAATGACCGCAGCCTGTGTTATAGCAAGGCAAGCACTATTTGAAGTAACAGGTACATCGCAAGTGCTGGATATTACCACATAATAACAGCCTGTGTCGCTTATAGTAGCGCTGGCCAAATGCAAAGTAGAGCTTGTAGCGCCTGAGATATTTCCGCCATTAGGCACAGGAACACCATTCTTGTACCATTGGAACGTAAGCCCAAGACCGCCAACTTCCACATCGAACTGAGCAGGAATATTTGAACAAATGTTCAAAGCCTGTGGCTGTGATGAGATAGTAGTATGGGGGCAATTCTCACCGAACAGGAAATCGCCCTGCACATTGCCCACGTTCGTTATTACACCACGATAAAGCGGATAAGTGGTACTACCTAAAGGCGAAAGAATATTTGAAGCACCATTTATAGCTGCCCAAGGATAAGTGGTAGGCATCCAGTGTGGTGTGGAATTAACGTTGATACCACTACTATCACGTGCACAGATAAAGTTACTTGCCAGTGCACCCTGAGGAACATCGCCCGCCACCCAGTCGAATGTTGCGAACATCGAACCAGGGATAAACATATTAACCGGGTTTGGAACTATAGAATAAAAGCGATTCAGCACTTTTGTAGGATTAAGACCTGAAGTAGCCACATTAGGATGCTGACCATAATTAGACTTGACCGAAATATCACCTGCAGTTGAAATTGAATTCTGATTTGGCAGGTTGTTCAGGGTCACAGGGGTGTACCAGGCACTATCGCCAGTCCAGTAATTATGCTGTATACCACCAGTTAGTGCATGCTTCATATAGAACCCATTTACCCAACCATTGGCCTGGCTTGGCTGATAAGCATAGCTAAGACTTGCTCCGGGCGGCTCAACAACGGCATTAAATGCACTGTTGAACGTAGATGGCGCATTGATGATACATGGTTGTGCGCTATAATTGGTGCTACCAGACTGAACAGAAATAGGAGCAAAATAATTATAGTACCCGATAGCTATGTTACCCAAGAACACCGGCTGCGCACTTTCAAAATACATAAAGTAAGCGCTGGGTATCCTGTTACCTGTGGCCACAGAACTAATATATGAGGGCCAGTAATTGGAATAATACGGTTCATAATAACCATCCCAGATATTGGGTGCTGTAACGGGGTTATAATTTATGAATGCCTGGTGATAGGTAGGCGGCTGCATATAATAGGAGCCATTCATATATTTTGCAAAGTAAAGATAACTCAAAACTAGTCTGCCGGTATTCATAACAGTAATGCTGTCATTGGCATATAAATAAAAACCATAAGAATAATAACAAGTGGGGCAAGAAGTATAGTGTCCTGCATAGTAACTACCCGTCAATTCGCTATTTGGCATAATAGTGGTATTGCCATGAACGATGAGATAGTAGTACCAAGTCGTAAACCTGTTGGTACCATAATTTGTAGCGTTACCTCCATTAACAACAATATTGCCAAAATTCCAATATGTCGAACCACCGGTATAAATATAGAAACCGAGCGTTGGGCTGCCGCCGGGATCGGTAGATACTCCGTCCCCAAAATACGTAGTATGTGGGGCACGCATCTGAAGGCCATAAGTGGAACCCGTATAATAAATAACCTCCACAGGATTGCTGCCTGTTGTGTAGCTGTTGACCCAGCTCACAGGTGAAGGATCTACAATAACTAAATTACCACCAGTAAAGAAGGCATTGGGGTTAGATCCCAAATTCACCATAGGCACATTAAGACTATTAGCAATTACCCCTCCTGCATTACCATCCACACGTATAGTACCACCTGTCTGAGTAAAATAATTGGTATTGGTAAGTGAAAGATTCAGATTACCATTGATAGCCATCATGCCACCAGATACATTCGTGTTCCCGTAATTCTGGAATGGCACTTTACCGCCACCTACAGGGCCCAACCTAAATGCACCGCCCGAAATATTTAGGGTACCATAGTTATTGGTGGCAATAACAGGGTAATTAGAAGGGGTAATAAAACAACTACCATTAACAACAAGGGAGTCTGTATTCCCGGAACCCGTAATGTTTATCGTACCATTATTGTATAAGAAACTATCTATCGTAAGCCTTGTACTTGCTGTACTCACCGTAAGGGTACCATTATTCACCAGGTATTTACCAACGTCACTACCACTACCCACGGTCACATTTACACCGGGGTTAATGTAGCACCATGCAGTAGCAGGAGGTACTGTACCAACGTCCCATGTAGAACCAGTGTTCCAGGTACCTGTATTTATCGCGGTCCAGATATTGCTCACAGTAATGTCAGGGGTAGTGCCATTAGCGCCAATATACCAAGCTGCTGCTGTTAGCTGAGCCAAAGTGAGACCCGTGCGGTTGGCATAATAATACGGCAATGGGTTATTGGCTATTGTAGCGCTGCCACCTGCAGAGTAGGTGCCCACTACACTACCGATATGCATAACACGCAGATTAGCAGGATTGGGAGATGTAAAGAGATTGCCTGCATTCAGTCTTAAACTAATGGCACCCGAATATCCGAACCCACTAGAAGTTATGGTCCAACTAGCATTTGTGCGCTGTGTGATGCTATAAGAACCGTCGGTTACGCTCACTGGAGTAAGAAGGGTCTGTGGTGTGTGGGTAACACTTATTGAACCCGTAGTAGCAGTAGATGTATTACCGTATATCTGCACGAACCTTGGCGCTCCTCCTGCAGAAAGAGGGTAGTAACCTAATGCATCGGATGAAGTTGAAGGACTTGGCAAGCCAGTAGCCATATTATTTGTGGAGACCCATCGTGTAAGCGTACCGCCGGAAGTAACCTGTATCATACTGGTAGGCGCTGCCCACAATTGCCCATATGAAGCGCTGTTGACACCCAAAGTAAGTGTGTTGCCACCAATATTAAGGTTTCCAAGCGTTAGTTTCAGGATACCACAACCACTTGCTGTATTGCCGGCGGTAACATAAGAGAGCGTACGGCTGAAAGGCATAGTAATAGCAGCATTCTGCCCTATATTGATAACTACGAACAGTGGGCCATTTGAAGCTGGCCAAACAGACGCCGCTATAGTAGAACCTGCGGAAGCCGAATCGTATGTAAGCGAAGTAGGCTCAGGATTAGGGATAGTAGTAGACCCCGTATAAACAGTATAAACTATCGGAACAGTGGTTGTGATGGGGCTATTACATACATTGGAAATACGTATGCCACCACCTGGATTTATTGTTAATTGTGACAAGGGGCTTGTTGTGGTCAGATTGATCCCGTTGGAATTTATGAAACGGTATGTAAGCGGCCCAACAGGGTTAGAACTGAAATTCACATTCTGTGTGCCCGTACCGTTGAATGTAAGGCACATATCATTAATTGTGTATAACGTAGACGAGGTACCAAAAGTACCACCTGTCTGGTTAAAATTGCCCGCCACCTGGAAATGGGAGAGCGTTGCACTTGAAGTAGCATTCGTAATATATAAGATACCGCCTGTTTGTGCATAGTTATTCACTTGTGACCTGTATGGCTGCCCGGCAGCGTTAAGCGTCAGAGAGCCGGTACCAGTAGAGGTCATGGTGAATGTACCCATTACATTAAAGGCAGCTACGGACAAAGCGCCAGCCCAATTGGAAGCAACTGTTTGGTTAGGGCAATTGTATGTAAAATTATAGAAAGACTGGCCAAAACCACCGGTCCAGGAAGAATAGGTGGCACCACCGGGAGCACCAATTGCTGTAGTATAGCCCGATATCAGCATAGTAGAGCCAGTACCCCATGTAGCCCATGGAAGTGCAGGGCCACTCACGGATGTATATTTAAAGTTCACCGTTCCCAGTACATTGAGATTATAAGTTTGCGACAAGATCCCCACCGTACTGCTGTTACCACCCTCATTCAATGACCCTGTAACGGAAACTGTTGTAACAGCGCCGGTAAGATCAAAAAGGTTTTGCGGGCCTGCTTCCACCATTTCTACAACACCATTTATAAGACCGGTACCACCTGCACCCGAATAGTTGAGTTTGAAGGCATTGGTTGTTCCATCAAGATACACTGTAGACCCAGCATTTACGCTTAATTCGTTGGTTGAGGCGTCGCCGTCAGAGGCAAGTGTAAGTATTGTTCCTCCAGCTGCTGCCCATAACCTTACAACACTGTTATTTATCACCTGCAAGCGGGATATTACCTGGTTAGGTATATTATAAGCTGTATCTGTCACACTATTATTAAAAATTAGTATGTCAGAGGCATCGGGCACACTGCGTGTTGGTGTCCAGTTGGTAGCTACTGTCCAGTCCCCTTTCACGGTTTGGTTCCATACGTACGTCTTTGGTCCTGAAGTGCTGATGCTACCAGTAAGCGGATTTACAAGATCATACAAAGGGCCTCCGCTGCAAAGATCATTGACTGAATAGATGGTATAAGTATATTGTGTACTGGCTACAAGATCCAGATCAGTGAATGCCGGAGTATGCGCAACAGCCACCACATAACCATTGCCGCAGGCGCTGCCGGTGGTATAGGTCGTACCATTGTTTGGCCCGCCTGTCACTGCTGCAGTACCGTTTGTTCTTACTATAAGGTAGTGGTTCACGCCGCTGGCAGGTGTAAAAGTACCAGTTACAGAATTTACGTTAGATGCAAGATTAAGGGCAGTTGGCTGCGCACTTGGGGTAACACAAGGGCTGGCCAGGTAAACATTTATATTAGATATACCTACCGCAGTACCATAAGATATGCTTGTAGCCTCTGTTGTATTGGTGTACCAGGAAAGATAGGTGATGCCGCCCGAAGAGGTAGTCGTAAATGTATAGACCGCATGCGCCACTCCATTACCGGTCACATTAAAGTCAGCGATCAGTGTTGGATTATTGGTACTCGTCACATTAGGAGAAGTTGATGCATAAGTAGTGCCGGGATTGACCGAGTTGGCATAAAGCTGCACGTGTGGTTGATACAATGTATTGCTACGGCTGTAATCGAACGAGATACTATAGGTAGTATTCGCAAGCAGGTTAAGCGCAGGTATCGTAAAATATTCACTAAGCGTTGGCGTATTGCAGCAAGCATTCAGGAAAGGCATCACATTTGCTACTATATTGGTACCATTCGCCGTTGTGTATGCATGTTGCACGGCAAATTGCCCGTAAAACGGATCAACATCTTTTGCATAGCATAGCGGTTCCCCATTATTAGGAGTAGTATAAAAATCCTCACTGTAAGGGGGGGTATAATAAAGGATATTGATAGTATCTACATTCCCGTGCACGCCTCCGGCGCCAAGGTTATTGCTACAGGAGTCGAATACCGTAATGTATATTTTAGTCAGCGTCGGCATCGGGAAAGTAGTGTAGTTAAGTGTAGTAAAACCTGTACTGCCCCCAAAAGTGCCCGGGCCTATCATATTCCATGGCGTAGTACCGGTAAGCGAATAAGCCCAGTGGAAAATAACACCCGACACAAGATTATTCGGATTCGATGCAATCATACTGTATGTATTGCCTAGACAAACCGGGTTACTGACAGGTGCGGAAGGAGTAGTAATATTTATAGGCTGCGGTAAAGTAGAGCAAGGCGGGGATAATGTTGTGAAACAAGTGGACAAGGTCCATATACTTGTATCAGTAGGCAGGCTACCGCAATAGGTGCGTGCATAAAGGCAGTACGTCGTGCTTGAACTAAGCACCGTACCGGAAGTAAGACCGCTGGTAACATTCTGAGGGGTAAAGCCACTTACCACAGGTGTTGTTACACCAGGTGTACCTCCATTCGGGAGAACGACCCATTGGTATCCCTGGGGCGTTGCAGGTGGTGGTGGTCCGATGATCTGAAAACTCACGCTATTACCTGTTACAGAAGTTGTTGAAAGCGATTGAGGTGGGTAACAGGTATAGTTATTCGTTACATTGAGTGTAAAATCATACCAGCCACCATAATAAAGGTCTTGATTATAGAATGGGTTGTTTGTATTTCCCCAATTGCTGCATGCGCCTATAGCAACAAGAGTGGCGTTGCTAGGCTCACCGGGATAATAACCAGTATAAGGATAACAAGTAACCACTCTCATCCGGTACTGCCCTCCGGCAACGTAGCCGGGAATAAAAAAGCTAACACTGCTGGGGTAAGAAGAACTCCCATACTCATATTCACTGCTTTGAAAAACGCCGTCATTGTTCCAATCCACCCATATACCTATAGAGCAAGCGTCATAGTATGACCAACTAGTGGTAAAATTAGACCCAGCGGTCGAATTGAACGTGATAGTAGAGGTATAATCCCCGCTGCCACCCCAAGTACTTGAAGGGTTGCAACAAGTGTAGTTACTAGGTCCCGGATTGTTCCATGTAGTAGTACCATCGCTAATAGTTTGAGGTACATAAAATGGATATATGAACGAGTCTACACAAGTTGCCGGCGTACAACTGGTACACTGGGCGTCGGAGGACACCGCCTTTAACAAAAACAAACCCAAAAGCAAAAAAACTTTGAGTGATCCGGTAAGAGTAGATTTTCTTTTCATAATAAATTCCTTTTTCCGCATTTAAAATTTTTTATAAAATGCAGTTGCTAACTGCACAGGCGACAAATAGTAAAACAGTAATAATTGCTATGACTAATTGATCTATTTATTTTTATAACACCCTATTTTGAACTTTCTAAATTAAAAATAATTTTTGTCTTGTTTTTAAAAATTTTCGATTTATATATTAAAGTAAGCAAATAAGGAAAAGCGTTAAAAATTTAATTTCAAAAATTTAAAATTATAATTCATATTAAATTAACAATCAAGCAAAATGAAAAATTAATAAAAATAATTTATTTATAGTTCTATTTATAACTGCCCTTCTTTTAATGTTATCGCTTTACGTCCGATCTGCACAAAAAACATATGCATAAGCGTTTCCCTCACACTACCCCCGATACTATTAGTAACACTTTTTCCACAAAAGCCCGAAGCTTCCAGACCTAGCGTGCCGAAAAACCTTATTTCCCTATTTTTATCTTTCGTGTTCATTTTATTCGTAAGGAGAATATCTCAAAGTAGTACTAACAAATATAAAAGCAATATTTTAACATTTTCCGCTTTGATGGATGAAACAGGAATATTGGCGATCGAAGTCGGTTAAAAAGGGTCAAAAAAATACAAATTACATTTAACAACAATATTATATAGATGAAAATGACCCGCAGACATTTCAGAATAGTTGCCGGCTCGAAAAATATATTTATCAACTAGGCACGAAATGAAGGATTTTTTATTATTTTTCGTTTTTATCGTTAGCCTCATGAGAAAAAAGTCTACAAACTTATTGCTTTTTATTCTTGTATTGCTCAGTTTCAGCAGCTGCGTAATTGGCCCTCCCAGGGGATACCACGACCGCTATAAATATCGTGGCAACCACCGTCCGCATTGGCATTGGGAATCGAACGGGCAGCGCAGCTACTATTGATCAGAGGCCTTGTACCGCTTACTGCTACGGCAATACGCTTGTTGCTCCAATATCTTTATTTGATAGGATACACTTATTCACTTCGTATCCTTTTCGCTCAAAACCGTATTAAACTTGCGGGAAAAATATGTCTTATAAGACCATACCCTTAAGCCCTGATGAAAAGGATTTGCTTCATGCCATATTTGTTACGCGCCTGAGAGTATTGGTATCTGGTTTTCTGCTTTTAGAGTCTCTTTTTTTTGTTATTACATTAAGAATGTCATTTCGAAGGTACAAAGTTGACCAATACGACCTGTGGGATTCTCAGCATATCAGGCATTGGACCGCCATCGTTTTCGGTGGAATGTTGTGTTTGTTCTTTATCATTTATTGCGCCTGCATTTTCTTCAAAAGGGTTTATCCATTTTACAAAGACCACAAGTGCGGAGAGAAAGAAATTGTTCCTTATTTAATAACACGCAAAGAATACTTCCCCATAACCAACCAATATTTCATAGGCTTTGACGATCCTAAATACCGCTTTCACCAAGTTGACAGGGACTTTTACAATAAGTGCTATGAAGGCGGCACTGCATACCTTTACCGGGCAGAACACTCGAAATATGTTTTCGAGAACAACGGACGGTTCACATTGTTGTGACATCCTTTTGTCCTTAGCTGTGTCTCGCTATCGAGCAGGATAGGCGTCGCTTCTGTGTACACTATGAAGTTTATTTGCGGCACTCACTTAATGAATAATAATTGCTAATTTTAGTATAACAATAGTGGCATATTGTAAAAGATCATTTTAAACCTCAAAAAAGAAAATCATGAAAAAGATCATTTTATTAGCGGGTATGTTTGCCCTTTTTAGCATTGGTGCAAGAGCACAGCAATCTATCACTATCTCTAACGGGCAAGGCTCAGATATTTTTGTCGTATTAACTTATGAAGATCCGCTCGGTACTTGTACGGATTATACAAGTATTGTGCTCGATCTGCCCGGCAGTACATCAAGTGCCTTATCTTATACGTTCTACTACAACAGTACGTATAATAGCATGAATATTTTTTCGGGATCACCCTCTAGTAGCGGACATTTCACATCTGCAACAGTATATGATTCGGATCCGAACGGCGGTTGTCCTTCTACGGATGTGGATCAAACAACAGTGGGGTCCGCTGCTTGTGGCTATTCGGTACCAGGTAATGTTGACACTCGGAATGGCTATAACTACGGAAGCCCTTGCTGGGTGCCAACTGCGCCAATCCCCTGCTTTCCTCCAAACAATACCAGTAACTACAATTTGCTAGTTGCAACATCCTCTAATTGGACAGCAGGTAGTATAAATGTTACGGTTACCGCAACCTGCTATTAAAAACAGAGCGGTGTTACAATGTAAAGTCAAGTTCCAGTAAACGTGCCATTATTGCTTTAATAGTATTTCAACATTTACACTAGCCCACGGAGTCATCCGTGGGCTAGATATTTAGAACGGACTCTATTCACATATAGACTATAGTCTGATCCCTAAACCTGTGCATCGGCCTATATATAAAAGAATAAATATACAATAATAAAATGCATGTTTTTAATACCCGTATCTACCTCTTAGGCAACGTTACTTCTTCCAGTACCATTCCTCCTCTTTGGGTGCATCCTCAAGTTGCTTCCAGTAGGCAGAAGTGACAACCTGCCCTTTAGATGTTTTAAGTTCCCTATTGAAAACAGCGTTAATAGGACTGAATGTAACATCAGTAACGCCTACTGTAAATGTTGCTGGGGGTGGAGGTGGCACTTCAACAGGTGCCGCAGGCACATCAGGATCGGCTGCTGGCGCAGGTTTCGCGGGTGCAGCTTTCGGTGGCGGACTTTTTACTACCACTACCGTAAAACCATTGAACTCTAATAGTTTTTTCAGGAAGTCCACACGGTCTTGTGAACAGTTTTTCTCTACTATCGCACATTTTACATCTTCAAGATCTTCGAACGTATGGTTAGGATTAAGCGCCATTTTATTATTTTCCTATTATAGTATTAATATTCTCGAATAGCCCGCTAGCGAACCCTGTTACCACCACACCTATCATGCACACAGCCAATGCAAGTCTTAATGAATTGCTTCCTTTCAGTTTCACGATCGGCATTTCATTCTTGTCCATGAACATATACTTCACCACCTTCAAATAGTAATAAAGCGAAATGACCATATTGAGTACCGCAATGCTTACCAATACATAATTCCCTTTGCCCGCACCGGCCGTCACCAAAAACATTTTCCCAAAAAATCCCGCCGTGGGCGGTATCCCTGCCAGGGAGAAGAGCGATAGGGTAAGCACCCAGCATAATACGGGGTTGCTTGTATAAAAGCCTTTATAATCGCTCATTTCCTCCTTGCCCGTGTGTGCAGATACCAGCGCTATAACGCCAAATGCCCCAAGGTTAGAAAAAGTATAAACAATGAGAAAGAAAATAGCAGAGGATGCTCCTGCCCAGGTACCCGAAGACAACCCGAGAAGAATATAACCCACCTGCGCAATAGATGAAAAAGCAAGAAAGCGCTTGATATTGTTTTGGCGTATGGCAAACAAATTGCCGATAGTGATGGTAAGCACAATAGTGAGGTAGAGCATGTTGTACCACATACTCTCGAACTGACGGAACAGAACGAACAGAACGGAAATGAAGATAAAAACAATTGAACCTTTTGAAATGACCGACAAATAAGATGTAACGGGCACGGGCGCACCCTCATATACATCTGCCGTCCACTGGTGGAAAGGAACTGCAGAAAGTTTGAAGGCGAAACCGACAAAAACAAAAATGAATGCCAGCAATTGCAATGGTGTGCCGTTAAGATGTGGCGTCATTTCTGCAAAATTAAGTGTGCCGCATGTGCCGTACAGCATAGAGATACCAAACAAGGTGATGCAAGAAGCGAATGCCGATGACAATATCATTTTCATTGCAGCTTCCGACGACTTTCTTTTTTCCAGGTCCATATTTACCATTGCGGCAAGCGGTATCGTGGACAATTCCAGTCCGAGATAGAACATGATGAAATTGCCGCTAGAGATCATGAAGTCCATGCCCAACAGGGTAGTAAGCATAAGAATATAGAACTCCAACAAATGTTTATGGGTCTTCAACCAGTCAAAGGCCTGCAACGAAACGATGAACGTACCAAGATTCAAAATATTTTTTTCGAGCGCCAAAGTAGCGTTTGTATGGAACATGCCATTGAACAATTCTCCGGTGCCATTGGAGAAGAAGCCGAAAATAAAATTAGCGCACAATAACACATTCGCGATGTTCAGCAGCGCGATGTGGTTCTTGTTATCCGTAAAGACCTTTAACGAAAGCAGGAAAAAGATGATCAGCGTTAAGATCATTTCCGTTTTCATTAATAAAAAATTATCTACACCCATATTTTCAAAAATTCAAAAAATCATATCCCGTTCGGCATTTATCGGGTAAAAATTATTTCAAAGTAAGCGCAACTCCCCTCGATACATTATCCATTATAGCCTGTGTATCGGCGCTTATCAAATTATTTAACCAGAACGGCGCTATACCAATTGCCAATATTCCGATAATGAGCAAACCCGAAGCCATCTTTTCATTCCAGCTAGCATCCTTCAATGTCATAAATTCAGGGTTCCTGATAGGACCCATTACAGACGAGCCAGTGGCTCGCAAGATATAAACTGCAGTCACCACAATGGAGGCGCAGGCCAATACGGTAGCCACATGATTGAACATGCCCTCTCTTTGCCAAGACCCCATGAACACGGTCATTTCTGCTACAAAGCCTGAAAAACCCGGCAAGCCAAGCGAACATAGACCCGCTATAACAAAAACAGTAATTATAAAAGGCATTGTTTTCAACAAGCCACCCAATTGCTCTACCATGCGGGTATGTGTGCGTTCGTATATCATACCTATGGCACCGAAGAAAAGGGCGGTCATGAGACCATGCGAGACCATTTGCATTACCGCACCTGTTATGGCTGTCTTTGTCAGCATACCGATACCAAACAACACGAAACCGCAGTGGCTCACCGAAGAATAGGCATTGATATACTTCAGGTCTTTTTGCATTAGTGTAGCGAAAGCCCCATATATGATAGCAATAGTAGAAAGCAGGATAATGATCCAGGAATACTCATGCGCAGCTTCCGGCATCAGGTAGGTAGCCACGCGCAGGCAACCATATCCGCCCAGCTTCATAGATATACCTGCAAGGAACATAGAAGCCGCTGTAGGCGCAGATGAGTGCCCGTCAGGCGCCCATGTATGGAAGGGAAACAAAGCAGTGAATATCCCGAAGCCAACGAACATCAATGGGAAAATGAAACGTTGCGCTTCTATAGGTATATGCTGCTGCGATATTTTCAGCAGATCGAAAGTATGCGCACCATTAACATTCGTATTAAAATACAGACAAAGCAAGCCTATCAAAACCAAAGCAGAGCCTGCCATCAGCATAAGAGCCAGCTTCATAGCGCTGTATTCCTTCCTGCCGCTTCCCCATATACCTATCAGCAGGAATTTTGGGATAACAGCCAACTCCAGGAAAAAGAACATAGTGAATAGATCAAGCGAAATGAAAAAACCATACGCGCCCACACTTAGTAAAAGCAGCAAAAAGAAAAATTCCTTTGTCAGTTTCTCTATCCTCCATGACACCAATATCCCTGCCACCACCACAAAAGCAGTAAGCATGATCATAGCAATAGAGATCCCATCAACCCCTACATAATATTCAATGCCCAAATTGGAGTACCAGGAATAGCGGCTTTCAAAAAGCATTTGTGCCTTATTGCCAGCAGCCCTTTCGCCCATATAAGAAAACATGGTGAACGTAGCGAGGGTCAGTTGTGCCAGCGATCCAAACAATGAAACACCCTTCACCTGCGATGAATTTCTGCAAAACAATACAGCTACTGCCGTAAGCAAAGGAACTAATAGGAGTAAGGATAAATTGTTCATTTATATTGATATTATTTCCACAAATAGATAAACAACAAAACGAATCCCAGCACACCTGAGAAAAAGTAAATGGAGTATTGTTGCAGTTTACCCGATTGTAATGCTTTTATTGAATAAGAAGTCCTTTCTGTTATGGTAGCGAACATATTCACCGTGCCATCCACCACATTCCTGTCGAACCATGCCGCAGGGCGCCCGATCAAATTAAATACCACCTTCTTCGTAATAAAGAGGTATATCTCGTCAACGTAAAATTTGTTGTAAGCGTTCTTATACAAACGTTTCATGCTATCAGCCATATTCTGAGGCTTTGCATTTTCCGTCTTATAGAAACTATATGCCAGCAATATCCCTAAACTCGCCAATATAACGGGAGCAATAGAAAAGGTGATATGGAATTCCGTCAATAATTCCTTTCCGTCAGATGTTACCAATTTCCCAAAAGGCACAAAACCTGCCAGTACAGAAAGTGCACCTAAAATTATTAAAGGCATAAGCATCAAGCCTGTTCCCTCCCCATGATGACCTTCATTACTGTGTGAATGAAATTCCTTGTTCCAGAAGATACTGAAATACAAACGGAACATATAGAAGGCCGTGATAGCCGCTGTAATAATAGCTACCACAAAGATGAGTTTGTTCGACTGAAAAGCAGCCTGCAAAATTTCTTCCTTACTAAAAAAGCCCGCGAACGGAGGGATACCTGCAATAGCAAGACAAGCCACAAGAAAAGTGATATGCGTGATGGGCATCAATTTTCTCAAACCACCCATGTCTTTCATTTCATTACTATGCACATAATGTATCACAGCGCCTGCACCAAGGAATAACAAGGCTTTGAACATGGCATGTGTAAAAAGATGGAACATAGAGGCCATATAGCCCAATCCGTTCTCACCACCATATCCCGATACTCCCAAGGCGAACATCATATACCCTATCTGAGAC
>Ga0206910_1122_pt1 | contig 15229 bp, 12 predicted proteins | sample Alteio_BWOrgHeat_77_FD_152949 | JGI IMG/M metagenome (GOLD analysis project Ga0206910, IMG submission 152949) | Enriched cells from forest soil in Barre Woods Harvard Forest LTER site, Petersham, Massachusetts, United States -... | ecosystem: Environmental > Terrestrial > Soil > Temperate forest >... | reverse complement strand
ACAATCTCTCTATTCACTTATTTTAATTCGGCAATATATCAAAGAGAAGCAGCCGAGCCCGAAGGGCCTGGGAACTAAGAACCTGTGAATTTTGCAAATTCTTTCTAAGACTGTGTAATACCTTCTGCTATTTATAAGCTCACCTTTGAAGGTGAAAGTTCTTCCACGGTATTTATAAATTTTAAAAAATGGTTATGGTAAAAAAATTATCGCTATTATTTGCTCTTGCTGCGCTATCTTCTACAACTGCTTTTTCGCAGGTAGAGATAGGTGTAAGTATATCAGCAAATACTGCCCCGCCTGAATTGCCGGTCTATGTTCAGCCATCTTGCCCAAACGATGGATATATCTGGACACCCGGGTACTGGGCTTACGACAATGGCGCCGGGTACTATTGGGTGCCGGGTGTTTGGGTAATGCCGCCACATTATGGTTATTTGTGGACACCTTGCTACTGGGGATATGACGGCGGCGTGTATGGCTATCACCGCGGCTATTGGGGTACTCATGTTGGTTTTTATGGCGGCGTGAACTATGGCTATGGCTATGGTGGCAGCGGCTATGGCGGCGGTATGTGGTCGGGCAATTCTTTCAGGTACAATACCGCGGTATCAAATGTTAATACAACTGTTATTCACAATACTTATGTGAACAATACTGTTATCAATAACCGTGGTGGGAACCGCAGCAGCTTTAACGGCCGCGGTGGTACTGATGCAAGACCAACGCAACAGGAACAGGCAGCTATGCATGAGCAGCATATACAGCCTACCGGTGCACAGGCAAGCCATCAACAAACTGCGAGCCATGATCATAGCCAGTTTGCTAACGTGAACCATGGCAAACCGGCCACGGTTGCCATGAATAGTGTAGGCGGCCAACATTTTAACGCTACAGGCAGCCAGGCAAATGCACCCGCGAAACAGCAGCCACAGCAAGCAGGGCGCCCAAGCGCAAATAATGCTAACAATGCACAGAGAACACAACAGGGTCATCAGCAGCCACAGCAAATTCAAGGTCATCAAGGTCCGCAACAACATCAACAAACAGCACAACAGCCGCAACAATTCCGCCAGCAGGCTCAACAACCCCGCCAACAGGGTCAGCAACCACAACAACAACAACCCCGCCAACAGGGTCAGCAACCACAACAATCCCGCCAACAATTTCAACAGCCTCGTCAACAGGCTCAGCAACCACAGCAACATCAGCAAGCTGCACCGCAGCAAGCACATGAAGGTCATGCACAGGAAGGCGGCAGGAGATAGTAATTTCTGGACTAGACAAGTTCTGAAGAAAAGAGGGTGTCTGAAAAGGATGCCCTCTTTTTTTATTCACATAGGTATGAATATATACATATAGGAACAAAAATTTGCGGTATAAAAAGTAGGGACCTGTATAGACCCAAATACCATTAATGAAGGCTGCAATATTTGGCGGCTGGTTTACCGTATCACAAAATAATAAAGCTTGAACCCTGAGTAAGGGGCGGTGTTTTTTATTTCGGTATACAATATCTCCCCTATAAAATCACCCTGCAATTCTATGGTCAATGTTCATGTTTTACGTCTATTTGCTATTATGAAAGTAAATAATTGGGTTGATCTTTTTGTTGTAGCTTTTTTAGTATTAGCTCAAAATGCAAACGCGCAAAGCTGGACGCAAAAAACTGATTTTATTAACGGTGAAAGTTCCGGCGCCTACGCGTTTACCATAGATGACACCATTTATGTAGGCAATACCGGCGGCACAGGTTTTTACAAGTATGATCATACTACGGATACATGGACCTCCAAGGCACAGGTACCTTCTGCATTATATGACCGCACTAATGCTACAGGTTTCGCAGTGAATGGGAAAGGGTATATGCTGGGGGGTATAAACAGTTCAGGCGTATGTATGGCGGACGTATGGGAATATAGCCCGGCAACAGATACATGGGCGCAAAAAGCCGATTTCCCCGGTGGCAAAAGAGGATCTGCATCGTGCTTTGTGATAGGGAGCAAAGCATACGTAGGCGGTGGATATGACACCATAGATATAACGGGGTTCTCATTGACACCTAAAAATGATCTTTGGCAATATGACCCTGCTACCGATACATGGACATCTAAAGCAGCGATACCGTATGATTCGAGCTACCTGTTGCAGCCATTCAGTTTCAGCATAGGCAGTAAAGGATATTTTTCCTGCGGGGACAGGGTAAGGCTTTCCGCCAACGTGTATCACGATACGGACGTGAACACTACCTATGAATATGATACTGCAACAAATACCTGGACCCAGAAAGCAAATTTCCCCGGACCTATAAGGTCTGGAGGGATATCATTTGTGCTCAACAATATTGCTTATTGCGCCACCGGTATAGATGATACAAGCAATACTATTACCGGCACCTGCTATAATGACCTTTATGCCTACGATGCTGCTATGAATACCTGGACCTCTTTGCCAATAGCTCCGTTTGGCGCAAGAACATATGCGATAGCTGCAACCGTGAGCACGGGAGCCGCCTATGCCGGTACAGGGTGGCATTCACCAAGTACTACTGTATATTATAAAGATTGGTGGGAGTTTGCACCAAGCACGTCGACAGGTATTCATGAGGTAGGGAGTGCCGGTATGCATATAACATGCTTCCCCAACCCGAATAAAGGAATGTTCCTGATAATGCTTTCATCGGGTATTGATGAGGCTGTACAATTGAATATCAGTAACATGGTAGGTGAAAAGGTGAGGGAACTGGAGGCAACAACGAACAGTATCTTAGAAATACAACTAAATGTGCCCGCCGGTCTTTATTTGGTTACTGCTGCTACCACGCATGGCAGGTACACAGATAAGATCATGGTAGAATAAAGCTGAGCTGCGGCCAACATTCAGAAAATATGTACCAGGCACATATCTTGGCTTGCACTCAAAATGAAGACGTTCAGAGAACGGGCTGTATTTGCAGTTCGCGATGCCCTTGGGAACACCGAGAACAAGGTGGGTGAAAAAACACTTCTCCTAGCAGCGAAAATCACGAACAACTTTGGTTTATTCACTAATTTCTTTAATTCTTTGTCGTATTCTATATTTCAAGAAAATAAGCCGATGTTCGTAACGAATAAAGAAAATTGATAGAAAAATTATTGTAAAAATAGCAAAGGCAGTTAACCCCTCTCCCAAATGTTGAAACGCTAACCATATTAATAGAACCAAGGATGTTATAATAATGAAAGAAAAGAAGAAATAAGTAGATAAAATATTTCGTATCATAAAATATTTTCGATACCCACGGTAAAAATTGCCTTTAAGAATAGAATAATTGAACGGTTTTCGATATTCCAAATAGGCCATAAATTCTACTCCTTCGTCCCATTCCCTTAGAGCAATTATCCCCTTGACGATATCAAGTTTTGTCCTGTCAATTGTGTTATCTATTAAAGTAAAGTCTTTATTATACACACTCGAAGCAATAATTTTTCGATAAGTTCTTGCTAGCTGTACATAAAAAAAGTGGCTTTTTAAACTAATTTTCCATTGGCTATATAGTTTTTCAAAGTAAGCTCCTAATAAAATTGCAGTTTCAGCACTAAGAAATGTTGTAGCATTAATAATCATAGCTGCGGGTAAAATAAAATCAGGTTCCGGTATGTTACCTTCAAAAATGGCTTTAATTTTTTGACCAGCACTTCGAGCAGCTAGTGCCTTTAAATAGTTAAGCTTCTGTTCAATTAGAAAAATATGTCCATGAAAAAGCTCTTGCGCTATACGTTGAACTTGATTCCTTTCGGAATCCGTATTGGCTTTAGACATGGAAAATTCTAAATGATGTATGATTATATCAAATGTTACCTCAAAATTATTTAAATCTTTTAAAAATACTGAAGGTGCCAGAATTGCTGCTTTTAATGCTGGTATATAACTTTGCTCATGGTACATTTGGACGCTTACCTCTTGATATTCATTGTAGCTCCATTCAATTTGCTCCGACATACATGATGGTGATTAATCTATTTTACCTTTGTTTGTTATCCTATATCTCTAAAAACTAACTTATTTACAAAAACTCCATTCGCAAGCTTTTGAAGATTTACTAGCGATTCCTTGAATGCTGTTAATTCTGATAGCTGCGTAGCAAGCCATTTATTATCATTGTTAAAAGTCCTTAGGCCCAGTATTTCTTCATAATAACGTTTAGCTGCCCACGCAGGACGTGCAAAATCAACAATAGTTAAACTTTGTAAGTTGCCTATTTGCGTGGTAAAATAGTTGATGCCGTAAAAGCGGTTATTTTCCGGTAGATAAAAAAAGCCCTTATGAGATTTTTTGAATTCATTTTCACAAGCAGTTTTTGCTTCCACATCAAGGCGTTTTGGAATAATAACTTCAATATTTACATAATCCATGTTATAAGTTATCTTAGGGCTTGCGAGTGTTAGGCTTTTTTCATCTGCTGGCATATACAAATCAAATATGTTGTTGATAACAACATCATTGAGTGGGGAAAGAAAGTTATAAAAGTATCCAACTGCGAGGCCTACAGATACAAGATCTTGCTCTTTTTTATCACCAAGGTGAAAAAATCTCTTAACCACATTTTTGGCTAATTCTTTTGCTGCTTCAATAGCTACTGCCGATAGTAATTCCATGATATATTTTTTGTTTGTTTTGTAGTTTTATTGTTGACATTATCTTGTGTTCCGCCCTGCTATGGTTTCTATGTCGGTCAGCCTTGTGTGCGAGCAATACCAAGCATACCGCATCCAAATTAATACTCCTTTTCCATTTCCCGTATGTGAAAAACACCCTATTTTAAAAACTAGGTGCTAATAGCTTTAAATTGGCTATCGTTCGGTCTGAGAATTGTACGATAGGAATCACTTCAAACAACAAAAAGCCCTCCGCTATATGCAGAGGGCTCAATATTAGATGTATAAGTTTGCGCTCTCAAGCCAGGTCAAACCTGTCGAGATCCATCACTTTGCTCCATGCGGCCACAAAGTCATGTACGAATTTTTCCTTTGCGTCGTCGCAGGCATACACTTCAGCAATAGCGCGAAGCTCTGAGTTGGAACCGAAAATAAGATCGGCGCGTGTGGCGGTCCATTTCAGTGCACCACTTTTACGGTCGTGTCCTTCAAACACATTTTTTGCATCAGAAGTGGCTTTCCATGTAGTGTTGCAGTCCAGCATATTCACAAAGAAATCGTTCGTAAGCGCTTCCTGCTTGTTAGTGAATATGCCGTGGCGCGAGCCATCTGAATTAGTATTCAGCACGCGCATACCACCTACCAGCGCAGTCATTTGAGGTGCTGTGAGGTTCATCAGTTGGGCGCGGTCCACCAACATTTCTTCTGCGGCCACTTTCCATGACTTGTTCTGATAGTTACGGAAACCATCTGCCATTGGCTCCAATACTGCAAACGACTCAATATCGGTTTGCTCTTGTGTTGCATCCACACGGCCGGGACTGAATGGCACTGTCACGTTAATGCCTGCATTCTTTGCAGCCTGCTCAACGCCCGCGCATCCGCCCAGTACGATGAGGTCTGCAATAGAGACCATCTTACCATCAGTGCGACCACTGTTAAATTCTTTTTGTATCCCCTCCAGCACATTCAATACTTTCGCCAGTTGGGCAGGGTTGTTTGCCTCCCAATTTTTCTGTGGCTCCAGGCGGATACGTGCGCCATTCGCACCCCCGCGTTTGTCCGACCCACGGAATGTAGATGCAGAAGCCCAGGCAGCAGATACCAACTCAGACACAGATAAACCAGAAGCCAATATTTTCGCTTTCAGCGCAGCAATATCATGAGCGTCCACAGGCTTATGTGTAAGCGCAGGCAGGGGGTCTTGCCATATCAATACTTCCTTAGGTACTTCCGGGCCTATATAGCGTGCCAGTGGCCCCATATCGCGGTGCGTCAGTTTGAACCATGCCCTTGCAAACGCATCTGCAAAAGCATCCGGGTTCTCATGAAAATGCCTTGATATTTTCTCATACGCAGGGTCCATCCTCAGCGAGAGGTCTGTCGTGAGCATGAAAGGTGCGTGGTGTTTGGACGGGTCGTGTGCGTCAGGCACAGTTCCTTCTCCTGCACCGTTCTTAGGCCTCCACTGGTGTGCCCCCGCAGGGCTTTTGGTCAGTTCCCATTCGAAGCCGAAGAGGTTCTCAAAATAGTTGTTGCTCCATTTTGTAGGCGTAGTGGTCCATGCGCCCTCAAGGCCGCTGGTAATAGTATCGCCCCCAAAGCCTTTGCCATAAGTATTGGTCCAGCCCAGGCCCATTTCTTCTATATTGGCTGCTGCGGGTTCTTTGCCCACATATTTATCTGCATCGGCAGCGCCATGAGTTTTACCAAATGTATGTCCGCCTGCTATCAGCGCCACGGTTTCCTCATCGTTCATAGCCATGCGGCGAAACGTTTCGCGTATATCTTTAGCTGCAGCTACCGGGTCAGGGTTGCCGTTAGGCCCCTGTGGGTTCACATAGATGAGACCCATCTGCACAGCCGCAAGCGGGTTTTCCAGATCGCGATCTCCCGAATAGCGTTTGTCGTCCAGCCATTTGCTTTCAGATCCCCAATACACATCTTGCTCCGGCTCCCACACATCTTCACGTCCGCCAGCAAAACCAAACGTTTTGAAGCCCATAGACTCCAACGCGCAGTTGCCCGCCAGTATCATAAGGTCGGCCCAGGAAAGTTTCTTGCCATATTTCTTTTTCACAGGCCACAGCAGCAATCGTGCTTTATCCAGGTTCGCATTGTCGGGCCAGCTATTCAAGGGCGCAAAGCGTTGGGTGCCGGAACCTGCACCACCACGGCCATCAGCTATGCGGTAGGTGCCTGCGCTGTGCCATGCCATCCTTATGAAGAACGGACCATAATGCCCGTAATCCGCAGGCCACCAGTCCTGCGATGTGGTCATTACATGATAAATGTCTTTTTTTACTTCGGCCAGGTCAAGTGTTCTGAATGCCTCTGCATAATTAAACCCTTCGTCCATAGGGTTGGAAAGCGATGAGTGCTGGCGAAGAATGTTTAGCGGCAACTGGTTAGGCCACCAGTCACGGTTACCGGTGCCTCTGCCAGCGCTGAATTTAGACTGCCCTGCATGAAACGGGCATTTACTTTCACCATTTGTTTGGCTCGCAGTTACTGCGCTAGCCTGATCTGTTGCCATATTTTATTTTTTGCTGGTTTTACTATTCATCTGCAAATTAGCAAAGGTCTTGAAACCTGTATGCTACATACATGCAAGTAACAAATTTAGCTATTCGTTTCAAATGATGTAAGTCATTGCTACTATACAGCTATCGCTTATATCAATGATACCTTTTCAGCTTGTTTTTTGTATATTATTTATGAATATAAGGCCCCTAAAAAAAGAAATGGGCCACCCGCAGGCAGCCCATTATTATTTGTAAATACTATATGTTTTGTCAGTTGAAGGACTGCCTGAATTCCAAAGGGGATACCTTGGTCTTTGTTTTGAATAGCTTGCTGAATGATTGCGGATGCTCAAAACCTAGCTCATAGGCTATTTCGCTCACTGTTAGTGCAGTGGTAGATAGTTTTTCTTTCGCTTTTTCTATCAGTTTATTGTGTATATGCTGCTGTGTGCTTTGCCCGGTCAGCACTTTCAGCAGGCTGCCTAAGTAGCTGGGCGACACATTCAATGCCCCTGCTATATCCTGCACGGCGGGCAAGCCTTTTTTCATGAGATCCTCGCTTTCGAAGTGCGCATTAAGCAAAGCCTCCAGCCTATCCAGTACCTGGTGGTTGCTGATCTTGCGGGTGATGAACTGCCTTTGGTAAAACCTTTCTGTATAATTGAGCAAGGTCTCTATTTGGGAGATCATAATATCCTGGCTGAATTTGTCGATGTTAGCTACATATTCCTGCCTGATGTTCTGAATGATCTGGTTGATGGTTGTTTCTTCCTTCTCCGATAGAAACAGGGCCTCGTTCACCGAATAATCAAAGAACTCATATTTCTTTATATTTCTTGCCAATGCCGTGCCCCATAAAAAGTCGGGATGAATCAATAGTATCCATCCAGATCTTTCAATTGTCTCATCGGTAGGCCGTACCACCCTCAGTACTTGTTTTGGCGCCATACAGTACATCACGCCATCGTCAAAATCATACTCCTGCTGGCCGTAAAACATTTTCCCCACCCCTCTTTTTATGGAGATGGAATAATAGTCAGCAACCAAAGACCATAGTCCACCATCCGCAGGCATATCTATCTTCGAATAATCCACGATACTGATAAGCGGGTGCTCCGGTTGTGGCAATCCCATCATCCGGTGATATTCACTGATAGACTTTATTTTGATGATCTTTGGCTCCTGCATGTGTTGAAATTTACGGAAAATATCATTCATTTAAATTGCCTGCCCGCCCGACACCTCGATACGCTGGCCGTTTATCCAGTACGCATCTTCGGTGCATAGAAAAGCAACTACTCCGCCTATATCGTCCGGGAGTCCCACCCTGCCCAAAGCTGTCAGTTGCGCAATTTGTGCGTTGAGATCCTTATTGTCCCTTACACGTCCATTGCCAAAATCTGTTTCTATGGCGCCCGGCGCTATCGTGTTCACCCTAATTTTTCTCGTGCCCAGTTCTTTAGCAAAATACCTGCTCAGCGCCTCTACCGCAGTTTTCATAGATCCATAAACAGAAGAACCCGGCATAATAATGCGTGTCAGGCCCGATGAAACATTCACAATACCGCCGCCATCATTTATGAAAGGCAATGCTTTCTGTGTAAGGAAAAATATGCCCTTATAATGAATGTTGTAAATAGCATCCATCTGTTCCTCTGTCACCTCCGTTACAGGGGCATACAGCGCTGTGCCTGCGTTATTCACGAGGTAGTCAAAATTCGGGCTGCCGGTTTCCTGCTGAAGATATTCTGTAACCTGTTGAATGAAATTTGCGAAATGCGCGGTATTGCCCGTATCCAGTTGAAATGCTACAGCCTTTTGGCCTAAGCTCTGTATCTCTTTCACTACATTGTCAGCAGCTTCCTTGTTACTGTTGTAAGTTATCACAAGGTCTAATCCTTTCTTAGCAATGGCAATAGCCATGTTTTTCCCTAGTCCCCGGCTGCCTCCCGTCACTAATGCTATCTTGTTCTTCTTTTCCATATTCTTTTTGTTTTTTTTGTTACTTATTGCTTGTTAAAGTTTGAGGCAAATTCTGCCGCGTAGTCAGCGATCTTTATTTTGCCCATTTCAGGCCTGTTACGGTAATAATCTTCGAACAATGCGCCGCTATGAATGGCAGCGTTCATCTCCACAAGGCCACTGGCAACGGACGTGTTCATGCCCGCGGCCACCATGCCCTTTTCCAGTTGTTCGTCCGGTATCACTATCCATTGCAGGTCGGGCTTGCCAATGGCGCTCCCCAATATGCCCGCCACCTCTTTGCAACTCATCTCTTCACTTGTCACATAACGTACCTTTCTGCCCCTGAACGGATTGGCTATCTCCTCAGCCACAGCCGCCGCAATATCTATAGGCGATACCCAGGGCACCACATCGTCCCCGCCGTAGTTGGATACCATCACGCCCTGCGCCTTTATACCCGGTATGAAGCCCAGCAGATTGTAAAAGAAGCCAACCGGGCGCATAGTGGTTACGCTCACATCGGCTGGTAGCGCCGCCAGCGTGTTCTCTACCTCGTGGTGAAAAAACAAGATGCCATTGCCCTTGTCCGTATGCGCGCCTATGCTGCTGAGGTGTATCACCCGATTCACCCCCGCCTGCCTGATGGCCTGCACGTAGCTTTCAGCTATGCTGCGGCAATGTTTCCTCAGATCAAAATTGGGGTCGAAGAAATTGCCCCCTGCGACCATGCAATACACAAGGTCTGCACCTGCAAAGGCCGAGGCAAGAAAAGCCGCGTCCTCCATCACCCCTATGGCAGCCTTTGCCCCCAGTGCTTCAATATCTTTTTGCCTTTCCGACTTGCTGCTCACAACAGTCACATTATGACCCTCCTGCAGCAGTGTAGCGGCGAGTGGCTTGCTGATATGCCCTAAAGAACCTGTAAGTGTAATATTCATGTCTTTGCCATTTTGTTATTGCAAAAGTCCTGCAAAGCCACGAGATGCCTGTAGCCAAATCAGCGGTTGCTGTAGCCGAAATCAATTTTTTTAAGCTCCCTCATGCCAACCCGGACAATGCCTAGTGAACACCGGAACCAAGGCAGGAATTCTTCTTGCCTGAAATTCGAAGCATAAGTCTATGCAGTAAAATATGACAAATAACAATACATTAAATATTATGCGCATTAATAACCAAATAAATTTCATTGGCAGTGCCGGACAAAATAGAGTACCCACAACAAATGGATATTTACAGCCAGCCGAATGTCGTTCTGCAATAAAAAAATAATACCGTGTAAATACCTATGTAATATGTTTATTACTAACTTTGCGCGCAAGGTATAAGAAAGAAAAAATATAGTCAGGCAAGGCTGCTCTCCATTAGAGTTTAGATAACCATTGGTCCCATACTATTTGCATTCAGAATTATACCTGCGTACTATTTTTCACCATTTAAAACAAGTTAAAATGAAAAGAGGATTATTAGTTGCGCTGCTCTGCATCCTGGGCATTGCAGCACATGCGCAAAACATCGTGAACAACACACGATGCGCCATTACCATTACAGCAGTTTGCTATGAGCCCAGTCCCGTGGCCAATTGCCAATACACAACTTGCGGGAATACGATAACTGTTCCTGCAGGGGCTACCGTTCCTATCCCTAGCTGCCCTTGCTCTTCTACTACGGCGCTGCAAGGGTACCGTATCTGTTGGCTCAGCCCTGTTACCAGCTGCGGCTGTACAACTTTAGGCATGTGTGGTATGAGCTCATACCCTTGCCCTAATTTCCAGCCGACGGCCACACTGCCGCCCTGTACTAATTGCACTCCATCGGTGGGAGCAAACATTTCCTGTACCTCTACCGGGGACATAATTGTCCAATAGACCACTTTATAACCTTCATAAAAAAACGAAAGGCATCCTAAAAGCTTGCTTTTCGTTTTGTCATTATAGTACGTTATAGGAATACTGAAAATTCCCGGATCTTATAAACGCTCATTCAGATAATATCGCCGTATATTTATGCGCACTACAGATATTCATACAAGGCTATGCGGTCGTTTATTAAACATGTCATTTATTCACTTCTCTTACTGTGCCTTTTTTCGTACAATGCCGAGGCACGCCATATCCGGGACACCCTGCGCTTCAGGAAAGTAGTGGCAGAAAAACACGCCCTGGTGCTGACAGACAGCGTGCTGAATGAGATAGGTGTTGACAGCATCCTGAACAAGGTTGAAAAAGTACATTATACCCTCAACCGTATCATCAATGCCACCAGCGTAGGTTTCAATACCCGCGATATTGAAGATAACCTTCCCGAAGTAGATTCAAATATCGAGATCATCGACAACAACCTCTCCATATATTCCAATGTGCTGGATGTAAAGAACCTCCAGATGTTCGATCTGCTATTGTCAAATATGCAAAAACAGGTAGTAGAGTGGCAAGGTACATTGTTCGCATATGAGAAAGAGCTTTCTGCAATGGCCAACGAGATGGGAGCATTCAAGCACGATACCCTTTTAAGGACCATAATAGCAGATTCTGCTTTCAAGAGCTTGTATGGCAACGAGATACAAGACCTTAAAAGTAAATGGAAAATTGCCAAAAAGTCTATAAGCGATGATCTTTCCCGCATGAACCAATTGCAGGCAAGCGTATCCAATGAGTACTTCACAACTATAGACCTGCAAAACAAAAGTAAAGACCTGCTTAAAAAGGTAAGCGTACGGTCCCTTGGTAAAGAATACGATTATTTATGGATGGCAAACAACCGGTCTGCTGCTGAAAAAGAAGAGGCACGGCAGCTTACACATAAGTCATACCAAGGGCAGAGAAAGATATTGCATTACTATTTCAGGCGCAATGCCGGTAACCAGCTTTGGATGCTAGCCACAGGCCTATTATTCCTTTTATGGATACTGCGCAACTTTATAAAACTGGACAAAAGCAGCGCAGAAGTTCGCACACACTCCTTCCGCTTTATTAAAAAAGTATCCATTCTCGCCACATTGGTATTGCTTTTCAATATCTCCACGGTTTTCGATCTCCATCCGCCTACAGCGTATGTAGCCTTATCCGAATTTCTGCTTGTCATAACACTCACCATAATGCTTTGGCGCGTATGGCCCCGCAAACTTTATCATTACTGGCTTTTCATTGGCGGCTTCTACATTGTTCTGTCTTTCTTAGGGCCATTGCTTACTCCCGACCTAGATCTTCGTTTGGTCCTTCTTTTACTCAATATCATATCCCTGGTGTTTAGTGTATTATGGTTCAGGGTACTCAGGAACAATACACTTATTTTCTCACTGATGATAAAGACAGTGTCTGTGATATATACGCTTCTAAATGCGGCGGCTATCATATGCAACCTGTGGGGCAGGCTCAGCCTAGCGAAGATATTTAGTGTCACTGCTATTTATGGTCTCACGCAGATAATAGGTCTTACTGTTTTCATACAGATAGTAATGGAAGCCTTTAGCTTGCAAACAATGGTGAACAAACTGAAAGGTGGCATGGCGGCAAAACTGGATTTCGCAAAAATGGAAGGCCTCTTAATGAAAGCCCTGGTCGTTTTTTCCATCAGTATATGGACCATCGTTTTCACTATCAGCCTTAATATGTACAACTTCTTATACACCTGGGTATTGGAGCTGCTTACAAAAGAGCGAAAGATAGGCAGCACCACATTCCAGGTAGGAAATATTTTATTGTTCATGGCCATAGTTTACGTATCGAACCTCCTGCAGAGAGGCGTTGGCTCATTATATGGCAAGTCGGACACTACATGGGATCCTGAAGTGAAGAAAAACGGTTCGCGCCTTGCTATGACAAGACTGATCCTCATTATCATTGGTTTTTTGATAGCTATTGCGGCGTCCGGCATACCAATGGATAAGATCACCATAGTACTGGGCGCACTTGGTGTAGGTATCGGTCTCGGTTTGCAGGGCATAGTGAACAATCTTGTTTCCGGTGTTATCCTCATCTTCGAGCAACCATTCCGGATAGGCGACTTCATAGAAATAGGTGATAAAAAAGGTCGCGTACTGGACATTGGTATCCGCGCCAGCAAAATTGTGATGGAAGAGGGTGCCGAGATCATCATGCCCAACGCAGACCTCCTCTCCGGCCGCGTCATAAACTGGACCTTGCGGAACGATGATGTGCGTATAGAGATGCCTGTGTCCGTATTACCGGGTCATAAATTCGAAGAAGTGAAGGCAATTATCATTGGTGGCCTGGAAAAAAGCGAACACGTGATCATGATACCACCGCCGGAAATATTATTGCTGTCTGTAACAGACAAAGCGATGAGCATGAATGTAATAGTCTGGATAAATGACGTACACAGGTTGCAGCCGATAAAAAGCGAACTGCTGAACAATATTTATAGCGCTCTTGCGATGAATGAGATAAAAATAGCCTGATCTAAATAATCATTGTGCTGTGCCATATCAAATATCAGGCACACTTTTGGCAGTAGTAGCATAAACTCATGATATGAAAGTCCGCAAATTGAAAATCATACTGTTGTCCATACTAGCTGTGATCATTGTATATATAGCAATGCCCGGCCATGCAAATGCGCAGGACAGCAAAATGCCTGATGAGATACTGCATTATGTCAATAAGCACAGGGCCACTTTAGGATTACCCAAGCTAGAAATGAATGATGTAATAAGTGAGGTAGCCTACAAACACAGCAGGGATATGGCATCCGGGCGGCTGCCTTTAGGCCATGATGGTTTCGACGGCAGGGTAAAGACCATATCAAAGCGTTTAGGCAATGCCAATGCTTTTGCAGAGAATGTAGCATATGGGGCCATGGGAGCCGAAGAAGTAGTAAAAATGTGGCTGAATAGTAAAGGGCACCGGCAAAATATAGAAGGTCATTATAACCTTACAGGGATAGCTATCGACAAAGCGAAGAACGGAGATCTGTATTTCACACAGATATTTATTTTAAAGAATTAGATGCTAATAAGCCCCTAATTCTCAATTCCCGATCCCAATCATTATATTTGTTCCTCTGTAACATATGAAAGTAATAGAACATTTAGCTGAAGCAAAGGACACCATTATTTCGCTGGAAGTACTGCCGCCTACAAAAGGAAAGGGTATAGATTCTCTCTATAAGAACCTGGACCTGTTGATGGAATTCAAACCATCGTTTGTGAATGTCACGTATCACAGAGCCGAGCAGGTATATAAAAAGCGCCCCGACGGCACGTTTGAAGGCGTAGAGATACGCAAACGTCCCGGCACGGTTGGTATTTGTGCTGCTATCATGAATAAATATAAGGTTGAGGCAATACCCCATCTTATCTGTGGCGGTTTCAGCAAAGAAGAAACAGAGAACGCGCTGATAGACCTGCACTTCTTAGGCCTGAATAATGTATTGGCACTACGTGGCGATGCGGCCGCAAATGAAAAATTCTTCACACCGCACCTGCACGGGCATAAATATGCAGAAGACCTGGTAAGACAGATAATAGACCTGAACAATGGCCGCTACCTGGAAGATGAGATAATGGATGGTGTGAAAACCGATTTCTGTATAGGCGTTGCCGGCTACCCCGAAAAACATTTTGAGTCGCCGAATATAGATGCGGATATACAGTACACAAAACGTAAAATAGACCTTGGCGCTGACTATGTGACTACCCAAATGTTCTTCAACAACGCGCACTATTATAATTATTTAAAACGCTGCAAGGAGCACGGTATCAATGTGCCGATATTGCCCGGACTGAAACCACTGACAAGTGTACAGCAACTTACCATACTGCCTAAGATATTCAACGTAGAAGTACCTGTAGAACTATGTAATGAGATGAGCAAAGCTAAGAACACTGCAGATGGTGATAAGATAGGCACAGAATGGCTTTTGGCACAATGCAAGGACCTTCTGAAGCACAAAGTTCCTGTGCTACATTTCTACACATTGGGCAAACCCCATGTGGTATATAACGTATTGAAACAGCTTTTGTAAAAAGGAATTGAGCATTTTGCATTCAGCAATATGGGTATGGTCTATGCCGCTCTTCTCCATGTGTCTTATATCAGCATAACTTATAGCCCAATTCCCAATTACTGATTCCCTCCTTTTGGC